>ENA-UOTZ01002136-UOTZ01002136.1-compost-metagenome-genome-assembly--contig:-NODE-2136-length-11089-cov-22.377861_pt1 | contig 11089 bp, 8 predicted proteins | sample MGYA00238144_ERZ746983 | MGnify/ENA primary metagenome ERZ746983 (study PRJEB28759, sample SAMN06268863) | compost metagenome | isolation source: single cell | place: USA: California, Emeryville, Joint...
TCTAATTAATTTGTAAATTACTTTCTGATAACATATGCTCTAATCAGATGAATCTCATCAGAAGATAATACAACCCAACAAAAGTTATAATGGCATTATTTGATTGTAAAAAAAACTTTTGAACATTGATTTTGCACACTATAGCAAAAAAATTTGTTGCTACTTCACAATTCGGACTTAGATCTCTTCAATTACCTCAGTAACGAAATTAAATATATTTTTTATGCCAATTTTTTTTTTTGCTAGATGGACCAAGTACCAAGTAATGCATGACTATGTAAATAATCTTATCGATTTTATCAGCAGAAACTCGCTTACAAATGGCCTCCTTGATCTCCAAATAGTTCAATAATTCTGTTGTTATTTGGATTGATATCTCCGATCCAATCAGGATGATCTTCATTCAGCCTCTGCCAAACCCAGTCAGCGATAAGCGCATTAAACTTCTGATTCGAATGGAACCCATCAATAGGCTCGATTAAATCGGTGGCTTTGCCACCATCGGCTATCCATTTCGACATAATCTCAACGACTGGGAACTCATAATACGCGTAATCAAAATTCTTATACACTCTTCCCTCCGCGATAATTTCACGATATTTGGCATTAATCGCGAAAGCACCTTCAGTCGTTAGTCGCCTTGTTTCGTCATCGCTATTGAGCCATCCAGGGCACGGATTCAATTCCAGACAGTTCAGGAAATCGTACATGTTCCGGTATGTGATACCAATTGGATGCTTCTCATCATGGAGGAAGTCATAAAGCATGCTGCCGTTGACAAGTCCAAACATGAGCACATGGGAACCCGGTGGTAAGATAGTATCTAAAAACTCAAGTCTCCCAAGCACACCTTGCTTAAACATCTCTGGAGGCGTCATTTTCCCTGGCCCGAAGCAAACATCATTACCGATAATCTCATGAACCACGATCATAGGATGATCGAACGTTTGGTTTCTGATCAAAGCTTTCATGTTTACATCTGTGTCATTGGTGTCTCCGCCATTGACCGCAACATTCTGGTAATCTCTATGGTTACAGCGGTTTCTTTCCCTGAAAAATTTGTAGAGACTGCTGACTGGAGCTTCTTCTGTGCTGTTCATAAAACCCGTGGCAGCAGAAAAATGAGGAAGATCAAATTCATTCATTAGATTTGCTAACATGTTGTTATAAGTCGTGGAGTTGATCTTCGAAGCGTTGAGATATTCACCTGGGATTGAGAAATGAGCTCCCACTGAGTCACCGATAATACCAATTCCATAGCGAGTGGTATTTGCACAAAGCAGGTCTTCCCAAGTTCTATTAGTTGTAGGATCCGTGCCGTAAATACCGTTGCAATCGTGGTCAGTATCGCTGTCAGGGCTGAGAGGAAACTTTCTTCCAGGATAAATGTTCGCGTTGAAATCATTGCAGTCTTTACCTCGCCAGTAATAACCTCGCAGCGTTGGGTAAGTGCTAAAACGATCTCCGTCTCCATCGATTAATGGCAGATGTTGGACGCTTAAATGTTCGTAAAGTTCACGGAGGAATTCCCAAGGGTCAAAGTTTAAGTCGCGAGGGACCGAATCCATGGGCTTGTAATTAGAGCTGACCGTCATTGATGGGTAAGTGTGATTTTTTGGTCGGAGTCGGCAAGTAGTGTCTTCGCAGAGCATGAGAGTTTGGCATATATCATCAGAACCGGCTTGGTTCAGTATCATTTGGATAACTGTGTCGCCAAATAGGCTGACGGCCTGCTTGCAGAGGTAGTTGATAGCTGGCTCACTGAATAATTCACAAAGGTGCTTCTGTACAAAGTCATTCACAGGCTCTGGATGCAGTGCCAGATATTGAATAGAGAGATCGAGAGTAATCGTGCAAACTCCACATCTCGCGCTTTTCAGAACTGGATCAAGGTCTTTTTGGCTCTTGGTTTTCCAGCCGAAACCTAGTGCTCCAGTGGTGATGACTAAGAGAAGAAGAATGCAGGTGCTTAAGCGATGGCTCATTTAAAACTTGAGTAGACTTTGGAATATTAATTTGTGTTAGATCTGTTCTATTATTGAGAAATCTTCATTCTGGTCGATCAAACACCGACAAACGAAATTTTTTTGAAAAATTTCAAATCTATTTAGATTTTGAAAAAGGTTCTTCCTGTATGACCAAAGAAGCACAGGAAAATTGATAATTTTCTCATTAAGAGAGATATTTGTAATGAATAAATCGAAAATATGATGGGAATATTTGATTACTTGCTCCAATGTAAAGAAAGATGCTTGTTTTTTCGAAGCATCTGATGAAATTCTTTTGATCCTGGTTCGAAAACCCTTTTTTCCCTTTAAAAGAATGGTAGAATGTCTCTAAATCTTAGTGTTGAATTCACCAGAAAATAAAATTCTTCATAGCTTGAGCCAGCCGAATGAATAATACCCTTAGAAGCAATTTTTCCTTCTGAAAAGTAGAGTAAAGCGACAAACATATTCGATTAGGCTAATAACTTTTGCAATTCATGATAAGAATGAATGGAGGAAAAAACCAACGAAAAGCGTTTTACCTCGGGATGAGATATCAATCTTCTCAGCATATAAGTAATGTAATTTAAAATAATTAATCTAAATTATTGGCGATTCTGATTTTGTATAAATTCATTAATTCTGGTGAGGAAAGGTCAAAAACATGAACAGCCGAGAGTTTGCTGCTTATCTGATTCTCATGGTGATAAGCCTCAACAATTGGCCTGCTTTGCGAATTCTTGTGAGAGAAGCAAACAGTTCTTGAAAACTTTGGAGGGTATTCGCAACTTGTGGAGCTTTAAATCTTCACCTTCCGATCACGATCTTTTTCTTTTTCTGTTTCGTGGAGAGGAATGAAAATCCAATGAGAAAATTCTTCGTTCCTGTAGTAATCTACTCTGCTCTTGCCACAGTTGCTGCTGGATTCTCTGCGACGAGTTTGCTAGATACCGTGATGGAATCCAAAGACTCAAGCTACGCAGCCATTTCTCTCTATCTTATTACTTGGAGTTCTGGACAATCACTGGTCACACTTGGGATTCTAGCCTTGATAGTGATGGAGTTAAATTGGTTTTATGGGCAAAATTCGGTTAAAACCTACAGTAGTCTCTATTTTCTCATCACCATGGTCTGTACAATATTCATTATTCGAGCAGCAATCATCGGGTGTCCGATTATGCTGGAATTGATTATTAGTTTACTGGGTCTAATAATTTTCGGATTTCTTTTGATGTTATATATGTGGTCCTTAACCGAGCGTCAAGGATTTGAGAAAGCGTTTTGGACCAGTATAGCATCCTCGCATTTCATCAAAATATAGATTCTTTCGGAGAAGTTGGTACTTGGATGCTCTCCTTTACTTATTTCGTCAGCATTTGCAGCTTGGCACCTGGAATTGTAAGCGTCGGCATGCTTGGGTTCGCTGTGATTTTTGGGATTCTATGTACGTTGTGGTTTTGTATTGCAAGGTTTGGTGATTGTGTTGTGAAAAAGTACTGTCCACACACCTTTTATTCGGAAGAGAACAATTATCTTCTTGCCAATGACTCAATTGTCGCTCCACAGCCGGTGAATTTTGGGGGAGAAAAATTTAACCCAGACAAACACAGGAAAAGCTTCGTGGAGAAGGAAACCTGTTCTGTATGTCTCGAAGGATTTGAGGCGGACCAACTTGTTACGTATTGGCCCAAGTGCAAGCATCTCTTTCATAAAGAATGTTCGGATGATTGGGTCAAAAAAAATCCAACATGCCCCAACTGCAAACGGGAATACATTCCAAAGTCACAAAATGGTGGCATTAATAACCTGCCTCAAATCTTGGAAATTCCCAACTGGAGTAGCAATTAATTTGATTGACGGGAGAGGCTGTAATATGGAGTTTCAACAAAGTTATTGAGAAAAAAAATAAAATCGAAAATTGTACCCGAACATAACTATCCTTTTATCCGTAAAATCTACAAGTCCGTGGAATCTATTTCCGATGTATTTTGAGGGCATAATAAGCTGTTTGATTTATTTTTCTCTAATCAAGTTTACGATTCATCTCGAGAGGAGCTAGAGTAAAAAATATCCAGGTATCTGAGGGGAGCAGAAAACTCGTTAAATTCCTTGATAAATACAAGAGTGTAGATTAATCGTTTTGGACAAGGCATAGCAGAATCTTGGTTTGTCGGTATCTGTAGAAAGAGGGATACTTAAGGATAAATTATTAGGTGTGATATCCAACCAAGTTAGGTTTTGACCAGATATAGTAAGCCTCGAGTTAAAACCTAACTTAATACAAATTGTTAATAAATTTAGAATTTTTGCTGAAGAAAGTCTATGACATGGACAGGGAATACATTTTACTTCGAAAAGGCACTACGAATGAGGATCAGGGGGACCAGTTCTATATATTTATTGACTACTAAATATATTGCTGACTTACCAAATTGTGTCTAATTCAACAGATCACAAATACATTCTAATTGAGTATCTATTTAAATTAAATCCTAAATAAATTTGTGTGTGAAGTACAGAACAGAAAGACCAATTGACTCATGTCTACCTCTAAGGAGTTCTGGGGCTCTATGGTTGTCCTGGTGCTAGTAGTTATCTGTCTAAATAGTTGGCCTATACTACAAATACTCTTGGATAGACAAGCAAGCTCAGCACCTTGGATTATCGCGACCTCCGGAAGTTTGAATTTATATATTCCAATCTGGATCTTCGCCTCATACTTTTTGAATTATGGAGAATCTCCATTGAAGAAATTTAAACTTCCTACCATTATCTATTCTTGCTTTGCAGTTATTTCCACTGGACTTTGTGCAGTATGTTTGCTGCATACTATAATGGTAACCAAAGCTTCACAATACACTTTTAGCCCTTGGTATCTGATTATTTTGACTGCGGTACAATTATTCCTCTCGCTTGGAACTCTTTTCATAGTTTTATTACTCCACTGGGATTCACAAATTGATGCAGCCCGATCTGAGAGAAGAGCGAGCATGTGTTTTCTCCTGTTCGTTTACCTCATTATTATTGGCTGTGCAATATCGATTGTTTGGACAATAATCAATGGAACTCCTGTTTCTCTAGAATTAGCCATTTCTCTGCTTGGGTTGATTGGCTTCGGAGTTATTTTTCTGATATTTGTATGGCCCTGTCTCAAACCTGGAGTCTCGTCGGATAAAACCAACACGATTTGTTCGATATTATACTTCCTTCTGTATTTCCCTTTTTTCTCTTACTGGACAGTGAGATCACTTATCGCAGTTCATCAAAATATAGATTCCTTAGGGGAGATTAGGATTTTGCCGCTTTGTATCGCTTATTTTGCAACGATTTGCAGTATGGCACCCGGAATGATTGGTATGATTCTCCTTGGACTCATGCTTGGCTTTGGAATCCTTTATGTCATAGTTTATGGTATAATGGCAATTTGTTCTTCGATTGCCAGGAAATGCTGTCCTCAAGCCTTTCCTCCCAATCCTTATGATCTCATACAAGATAATGACTTGACGCTGAATGATCCATTGATACTTCCGGGACCATACCTGCCATCTCAAGTTCAACCAACGATTAATTTACAAGACGAGGAATTTAATCCAGGAAAACACAGGCAAAGCTTCCTAGAAGAGGAGGTCTGCTCAGTGTGTCTTGAAGGGTTTGAGGCAGAACAAATAGTTACTTATTGGCCGAAATGTGAGCATCTCTTCCATAAGGAGTGCTTGAGTTATTGGATCAAGAAAAATCCAACCTGTCCTAATTGCAAAAAGCCATATATTTCAAACCCATAGCAAATTGGGCAAGGTGATGACGATTCTCAACAGCAAGAGTTCATCGATGATCTTTTTTCATAATCCGCTTCACAACTCAGAAAGTAAAGTAACAACAACGTCTGAAAGAAAAATTCTATGAGATTTTTATGCACGCTCCATCTTTACTTAGGTGGAAGTAGAATGAAATTTTAAAGATAATACTAATCGTTAATAAATATTGCATAACTCTTCCTCGAGGAATCATTTCTGAAGTGTATCTCAAATTAAGGGTTAGGACGGTAGATATCTATCAAGCCGTTTTTCTTTGAAAGCTTACAAGGTAGAGTCAGTTGGTCATAAAAATTGTCTAGACATCTAAGTTGAGTCTCTTATTACAATAAAATATTAATAAAATTGTGAAGTGCAAAAGATACCGATTGAAAAATGATGGATAAGAAAGCATTCTGGTGCTTTATGGCTTGCTTCACTCTACTAATTTTAGGCCTGTCCAGCTGGCCTGCAATCAAAGCGCTTCTGGATGCGCAAACGAATTTCCCGAAGCTTTGGATATACGCTACATACGGAACTTCGAATTTATTCATTCCTGTCTGGATAGTAACATTCTTCTATTTCAACTATGGAGAACACCAAGCGATGATAATGAAGGTTCTCGCAGGATTATATGCCGTTGTTGTCACATGTTGCTCTGGATACTCTTCAACAAGTTTGCTAAATGCGTTGATGATGTTCCAAGGCTCAGGATACTCTGCGGTTTCTCTCTATCTGATTATTTTGAATGCGTTACAATTATACATCGCACTTGCGCTTATTTTCGTGACGATATGGATATTATTGGATCCATATACTGGCAATGAAGCTTCGACGAAGACTGGCGTAATCTACGTTTGCTCTATGTTTCTGACGGTTATTGCTTGCGCATTTTTCATTATTCGAGCCGCAATCCTGGAGTGTCCTATCACGTTGGAACTGCTTGTTATGTTGCTTGGGTTGATCTTTTTCGGGATTATCTTTCTGATATTCCTCTTGCCATTTATCAAATATTACTACTCATCCTCGAAATTTGGAGTGATCACTTCGATACTATACTTCCTCTTGTATTTCCCTTTCTTTTCCTATTGGACTATAAGATCACTCATTGCATTTCATCAGAATATTAATTCCTTTGGAGAAGCTGGGACTTGGATGCTCTCATTCTCTTATTTTATAAGTATTGGCAGTCTAATCCCCGGAATGATTGGTTTGATTATCCTTGGGCTTTTGCTCGGCTCAGGAATTCTTTATGTAGTAATTTATGGTATCATAGTACTCTGCGCTGCAATTTTCAAGAAATGCTGTCCTCAAGCCTTTACCAATGATGATTATATCCAAGTTGATGCCATGCTGCTGAATGACTCTTTGGTGAACCCGCAGCCATACTTGCCATACCAAGCTCAACCAACGATTAATTTACAAGAAGAGAAATTTAATCCAGGAAAACACAGACAAAGCTTCCTAGAAGAGGAGGTCTGCTCAGTGTGTCTCGAAGGGTTTGAGGCAGAACAAATAGTTACTTATTGGCCGAAATGTGAGCATCTCTTCCATAAGGAATGTTTGAGTTATTGGATAAAGAAAAATCCAACCTGTCCTAATTGCAAACAGCCATACAATTCGAACACACAACAAGTCGGCGAAGCTGAGAACCTCCCTCCAAATCTAGAATTTGAAGGTTTCAGTTTTTGAGTTACCTCCATGTCATTTAAATCAATATAGAGAAGGCTCTCAGACGATGACAAGGATCACTGTATTTCTATTGTAAAATTGATCTTCGCACTTCAATGCTTACATTGGTAAAAAGCCCATATGATCCGGTAATGTTCTTCATTGCTGCAATAGAGAATCGGATCCTTGATCCAGATTTAATTATAACAATTCTCCTGCGATGAAAATGGAAGTATTCTTAGTTATTTTACATATTCTCTCCAGTGATGAGAGTCAGTTTTTGCTTCAATAGTGCATTAAGTAATGAGCAAGGCACCTGCCAAAATCGTTTCAAAAAAAAAACAAACTGAATTGCCAAATTCTATTTCTGGAACATTCCGAAAAGCGATGACACTCAGGTCTTACAATACGGGTGTGTTTTTAGTGATCAGTGAAAAGATCAATCCTAATAAGTGTGTCTATTCAACTTGATTTCTGCTTATTTGAGGTCAGCATCCCTTCAAGCTCATATGGAATAAAAGTTCTTAGCATGTTGAGGAATCACTATGAAAAAATTAAGTTCAAATAAGATCTTTAAAAATTTTGTTTTCAATCAAATGGAAGCAGCAAAAGTGAAAGCCTTAATCGCTCCCTCAATCCTTTCCTGCGATTTCGCAAGGCTTGAGGAAGAGTGCGAAAAATTGATTTCAAATGGAGCAGACTGGTTGCACGTTGACGTCATGGTACGAATTTTTTTTCAAATTTGCTCAATGTTAAAATGATATTGTTTGATTAATCGCTAGGATGGGTAACTATGTTCATAGTTGCATCACAATCTAAACAATATTCCTTTCTTAACAGGCATTTTGTGCCAAATTTGACGATCGGGCCTCCTGTAATCAAGTGTCTCCGTAAGAAAACGACGGCATTTCTCGACTGCCATTGCATGGTCTCTGATCCTGGGTTCTGGGTCGATGACATGGCAAAGGCAGGAGCGAGCCAAGTGACTTTCCACTATGAATCGAACATTGGTAAACCTATCCCTCCTCTGAAACAAAGAAAATATTATTTGATTCAAAACACGAAGATGATCATGAGGCTTTGGCAAAGAAGATAAGAGACGCGGGAATGAAAGTCGGATTATCAGTGAAGCCTAAAACCGAGCTTAATGAAAAAATTTTCGGACTCATTGATAAGGGACTTATTGACAATTTCCTTGTTATGACAGTTGGTAGGAGACCTAATATGATTATAATGTACTTAATTTCATTAGAACCAGGATTCGGTGGTCAAAAGTTCATGGCTGATATGATGCCCAAGGTATGATGATTTATTAAATAATGGCAGTATGATCTGTGTGGCATTGTAGGTTAAAGAACTGAGAAAGAGATATCCTTCGTTGAATATCCAAGTAGATGGTGGAATTACTGTTGACAACATTAATGAGGCTGCAGAAGCTGGAGCGAATGTGATTGTGAGTGGAACCGGTATTTTTGGACACCCAGATCCAAAAGCTGCAATCCAAATCATGAAAGATGCCGTCAATAAGTATTTGTGAGAAAGTCAGAGAGATTCATAACTTTTGAGTTCACAAAATTGTCATCTATTCTCTGCTGAATTTTCAAAATTACCAATACTAAAGTGATAAATAAGCAAAAATAAAGCCTCACTATATATCTGGCTGGGGAGTTGTTAACCTTAGATGCTCTATGAAATCGATAAAATAGCAATAATAAAATGAGGTTCAAGTGATTATCAGACAGAAGAGATATGCTTTAAAATATTAAGAGATTCTGTCAAATGAGTATTTTACGTTAAAATTTCAAATAATTTATTGGCGTTCGAACACTATTATTTGTATAAAATGAAGAGTGAATCCGTTATTTCAAGAGCTGCTAGAGCTATCATAACTTCCCAAAGTAAAGAATTGTCTTCAATCGCTCTTTCCGAACTATCTAATCTCAAATCTTTTCCAAAGAATTACTGATAGGAGCAGGTGCAGGTAGATGTTTTTTGTCTGATAATTTTCTCCATCATTTTACAACAATTAAGGAATGGGTGTGGATTCAGGACTGCCCGATTTCAGAGGAGAAGGAGTAAATAAAAATTCACCAAACCATTTCAAGCTCGCATGCATTAGGGATTCTGGAATTCATACAAAGCATTCAAAGGGAAATTTTCATTTGTCGATTGCGCAAATCCAGGATTTCAGCATGAGTAAGATGCAGTTATAGACAGCATGAAGAAATAAGTTTGCTAGCCATCCCTTGAAATTTTGGGGATTTTACGGACATAGATTACACCTATACAGAGATACTGCTCCTCACAAGGGTTTCAAAATCTTGCTCGATTGGGGGAATACATTTTCGAAAGATTGTGTTGTGATAACTAGTAATGTTGACGGGCATTTTCAGAAAGCTGGTACGTATATTTTTGTCTCCAATGTTGTGTGTGTTGAAATATGACAGATTTTTCAGAAGAGAAAGTTTATGAAATTCATGGCAGCATAAATTACACTCAGTGTAATCGGTGCTACAAAATCGAATCGGCAGAGCGTAGAAAGCTCTCATAGATGATATCATACATACTAATTGTAAATTTGTCGTCTACAGGTCAGACAGGAAAGGTTAATTTGGATACTATTGAAGCTGAGCCACCATTGCCGACCTGTGGTTGTGAAAAAAGTAAACTGCTTTTAACGATAATGTATGTTTTCATCAGGTTTCTCATGTGATAGAGTCTTCTGTGAGACCTAATGTCTTAATGTTCGGCGACTCAGAATGGAACTCACAGAGATCTGACGATCAATGGATGAATCTTGCCAACTTTAAACGCGACATTGAGTACTGTTTGTGGTTAAACACGGGGATATTTATTTTACTGATTACATAAAGGCCGAATGAAAAGCTCACTATTATAGAAATAGGAGCTGGTGAGGCTATAGCATCGATCCGAATGATGTGTGAATCGTATTGGGCAGATTTTCCAGGGTCTACCTATCACATGACACAATCTGCTAAACACATTAATTAGGTCGACGTTCATAAGGATCAACCCTCGAGATTACCATTTGTCTTTTAGAGAGGGGACTGGTCAATTCATTTCAATTGCTAAGAACGCATTAAGCGCTTTACAGGAGATCGATGAAGCTATCCAACAGCTTTCTCAGAGTAAATGATCGAAAGGTAAGAAAAGCTGAGTCAGGCTCTCTGTTATCTGGAATAATTACAATTTGATAACAAACCATAATATCATAGGATGTGCACTTTACTAAATAAATAATGACTAAACCATATTCTAAAATCTGCTCACGAAGCCATTGAAATCAGTTATGTTTCGTAAAAAGAAGTTTTTGTTTTTATCTAGATGTTGTAAAAGCAAATACGAACAGTTAATAGATATGGATATAAGAGAAATAATAGCCTTTCTACCCTAGTTAATATCATTTAATATCAATTCAGCTATAACTAGCATTCAATTATAAATGTAAGGCTGATACATCAAATGGAACCACAACAATCTTGCATATTCATTGAGTCACAAAGAATTATTAATAAATACCTATCAATCTACCTCTTTGCTAGTGACCTATTGGTTTCTTTAATTTCTCATTCTAATCAGCATCAGGCAGCTGATAACAATAATTAAGGCTCCAATAAG
>ENA-UOTZ01002137-UOTZ01002137.1-compost-metagenome-genome-assembly--contig:-NODE-2137-length-11083-cov-5.311285_pt1 | contig 11083 bp, 9 predicted proteins | sample MGYA00238144_ERZ746983 | MGnify/ENA primary metagenome ERZ746983 (study PRJEB28759, sample SAMN06268863) | compost metagenome | isolation source: single cell | place: USA: California, Emeryville, Joint...
TCGATAATCGGAAGCTGACTACAAATTTCAAATTGATTGATATTTTGGTCGCTCATTGATGGGAAAGTGATGTTGAGTATTCCTCCTGTAGAAAGTCCTCTGAGGTTGGCGCTTGAGAGAGGCAAAGCTTGTGATGCACATGAAGGCAGAAGAGTGATTGAGTTGTTATACTCAATCAGCTGATTGTTACTATCATAAAGTGCTTGAAAAGCCTCCTGTAGACTTGGATATATGTTTTCGGAAGCAGTTCCTATCGAAAGGTCGACAGCAACGCTCTTTGCGACTGACTCAATGCTGTAAAGCATAGTCATGACAACGAGATAAATAATAGAGGCCATATTGAAGTATTTAGTATTTATTCAAGGGGAATTTTTTATATTGGTTTTTGGATCCTGTACATTAATGTTTTAAATTTAAACACAATCTCATTTCATTCTCCAGTGAAAAAAAAAATTAATCGTCATGCTTAAATATTTGTCGAACAAAAGGCATGAATGTCCCATTCAAAATTGCGGGTTGGGGCGAACAGTCTAAAGAAATGGTAGCGGTGGTTGCTGGCCGATTTATATAGAGAGCTTTTGAGAATTTTAGATACTATGTTGTTATAATTCAGGCAGTTTCGAAGAAGTTTGTGAGTTATTAGAAAATAGTGGTTTTCTGATAAGGGGCACGAGGCACTAAAAAACTCTTTTTATTGGCCATATCAAACTCGCCGCCGCGTACTCCAAAAATCATACCTCTTTATCATTACAGCACTCAACATCACTTTTCTAGCCTCCCCACCCCAAAATATTAGCAAATTCTAACCTTGTCATCATGCTCTCATTTAGAAATGATACTTTCATCATAATAGTAGTCGATTGAATTAAAAACGAAGTGATTTTTGAATTCTCACACACCAAGTGAAACATAGAATGAAGTAAATTTATTGAAACATTAATTGAGAGAATGCTAGTGCATTTGCATTCTCACGCTTAGTATTTATTAATTATTCATCGCTTATTTGGTTCTTCCATTCAAGAGAATCTTGAAATCATATACTTAATGGCTCTCGAGATAACTATTTTTTGGAGATCCTTTTCATCGATTTTTGAAGTCGGATTTGCAGTAATTGCCAAATTGTTTATGAAATTCTGAAGTCCTCGAAAATCTTCCATATACACTGGATATTTTTTTCTGTCATATTGCCGAAACTTCAACCACAAAATCAATGCCACTCCTACATAAATAGAAATTAGACACTAATTTTAAACCTGCTTTAAAATTACCGAATGTGAAGAGCGGCAGCAGTTTACCTATAGAGCTGCAAATTGCTTTCAATTTTGAGATTGCAATTGACCAGATATGATAAAGGAGCAGCCCTTTAGACATATATGTCTGAATTCTTTTGCGCTCTAGCATATTGAGTTTGTTGTAATAATCCTAGCAAAACATGTTATAATCCATTGATTGGCTCTCCATTTCTTTACTTCCGGAACGAGTTTTTTAATAGCCTCATCAAGTACTAAATTCACGTGATAATTCTACGATCGGATCAACATATCTGATATCGAAAACTGTTTGATACCTCCAGTGGAATGTAGAAAGGAGATCTGCAGAGTGGGCAGCAATGGCAGTATCGTCTGAAGTTACTATCCTGAGTACAGCTTTTGCAGAAGCTAAAGAAGGATAAAGGCAATAAATTTGCTCATTCAAAGGAAATTGATTACTTATGTCCACAAGGAAGAGTAATAGGCTGCACGAGAACGTGTAGGCATAAGGAACATTGCAAGGATTTAAAGTTTATTGAGACATTCTTGATAATGGAGTCTTTATCTTCTGTTGTGTTTCCTTCGAAATTTTCCATAACTCGTGGTGAAATAAATTTGATCTAAAGAAAGATTAGTACCATCAAGGAAGCGTTTCTAAAAGAATGATTTTGATAGAATATAGAATATTTTTAAATACTGTATCTAAGGATGAAACATGAAAAAATTATCACGGAACGATTTTTCTCGCTTTCTTTATATGAATTCTAAAAGCTAAAGTCGCAACTAAAGAACTTGTTACACTGTTTGAAAACCTCACTAGACCTCTCAATTACACTCTTCCTGGTTGCAGGATCTAGATAGCTCTCTTTTCGAAATTACAACAAAGCTTTTTCGCCATCGTCCACAATTTTCAGTGAAATAGTGAGTAAGTACTCTCAAATAAACAAAATAAATAGACATGGAACCAATGCTTATTTACATAGTCCACAAGAAAATTGATCGATCACTTTCATCGACGCAGCTCTGATTATCTATATTCTGAACTTTAACACTTACAAGTTTTGATTAGATTATCCTTCCTCCTCCTCTTTGCTTACATAACCAACTCATATTAACGAGCTCCCTGTTTTGGGTATTATTGCCTTTTTAATTTCTTTTCCTCCAGTTGAATTTTCGCCATTTCGTGATTTTGCTTCAGTTCAAGAGCTTTCTTGAGGTTTTGAAATTTTTGCAGCATTCTAATATTATATTATTATAGCATCATCCACCAATCATATTGAGAGAACTTACGTTTGAAATTCACCCTGTCTCATCCTGAGCTTTTCTTGGAGACTATTTTGAAGTTTCACTCTTAAAGCTTCTAGCTCGTTTTTTTGTCTCTGAAGCAGCAAAATTTTCTTCTTGATAAATCGATTTTTGTATGTAGTCTGCCATTTTTCTGTTTCTTCAGCCTCCTGCCAGAAATCCACGATAATTCGAATAAAAATGATTACTTCAAATTACTAGTCGTTTAATAAGGTCACTGAAATGCTGGGCTTCACTGTAATTTTTCGCTGCTACAAGTTTCTTAAGCATTACCCTATTATCAAGAACCTTCTTCGAAAATTTGGGAGGAGGAATTATTATCTTTTCGACTTCCTCATCAAATTTCTTCAGCTCCTCCTCTTGAGCTTTTAATAGCTCAGCCTCTATTTGGCGGATATTTTCAACATGCTCCTGGATTAGGTGATCCCACAAACTATTGAACTCTCTGAGCTGTTCAACTTCGAGTTTTTCTAATTCCTCGGCCTAATCAATAAATAAGCTCATTGTCACGAAGTAACACCATTCGCTACTTCTGCTTTGAATTTTTCTCGCAAGATGACCAATTTATACTCAACAACTTGGGCTCGCAAGTCCTGAATTCTTAATGCTGCAAGCTCTGCTTCTTTGAAATTTTGTTCAACAATGCAATTCTTCTCAAACTCAGAAAGGAGAGCTCTCCGGAAGGAAGCAATCAATAATGAATTCAGAGGATAATTTAAGATTACATGTACTCCTCGATTTTAGCCGCATCAAGATCCCCTTTGAGGAATTCATTATTGGTTAATTTTTTCTGCGAATTATTTGGAGATTTAGGCCATGTAGTAGATGCCGTGGATCTGTTAAGATTTCCTGGAGACCAGCCACTGAGCACGCTTTGATTTGCAAGGTTAACTTGGTCAGTAGTTTCACCTAGCTTTGCATTGTGTTTGCTGAAGTTAACTCTAATCGACATTTGATATTTTTACTCACTTTAGAAACATTAAAGTTTAAGTTAACGAATATAAATTGATCTAGTTTTGTGTCGCTACTATCTTAATTCCAGAGAAAGATTTATTCCTTCACTCCAGCGAATGAGAGAAATTCCCACATGTGTATAATGCAAGAGTGCATTTCCAAGAGGCTTGGAATGAAGGCGAGAGAATTAATATTTAAGAACGGGTCTTTTTCCTCTTCCAAAGAGCAGTAAAGATGGCATATGATGATTAGTATTGAGTTGCTAAATAACAAAAAATGAAACAACTATCTTTTATGACCAAAGCGCAGTTAGTAACAACAAAATAAACACACTAACAATCTCAGTTTAACCAGAATAATATATAGATATATTGGAAAAAATCACTAATAGTTAGTTTTATATGGATCCCATCAACCACTACTTTATTCTCTTCACTGTTAAATAAATTTAGGCTTCAAGAGCTTCTCTTCGGGGTTATAATTGCTGACTCTTTCGCTAATATGCTTAATCTTCTTCTTTTTTTCGCAATTCAATTTGTTCTTTAAGATCTCGACTTTAAGGTCACTCGTCAGATTCAGCTCTGCAAAACACGCCACATATTTAGCGAATCCTAAACCGATTAAATAAAAAAACTCTGCTGAATTAAGCATTTACCCTGTAAAGAGTGTTGGATCTTATTCTGCAGTTGGTTACTCTTCTCATTCAAAGTTTGAAGGACTTTTTCGTCTAGACTCTCTTCTTTGTTCGCCAGGAAAGCACTGGGAAAAAACTTACTATTTTCTGACTTACAACTAGTGACGCTCGGTGTCATCGAACTCCGGTTTTGAAGAACATCATACAATCTGTTTATTTCAACATTTTTCTCTGCTAATCCCCTTTTCTTATTGAAATTCGGCGCATTTATTTGTATTGTATCCAAGATCGCAGGGTACTTTTGAGAAGTTAAAACTCTATTGTTGCATGGAGTAAAACTTCTATTCTTCATTGCTAAATCTAAGAATCTGTTCCCAGGAGACCTGAGAGGGCTTGGCTGAGCGATATTAGCTACTTTTGAGACTACTGGAGATCTGTTTGCATTTTTGAAAGTCATTTTTTCACTCAATCTTGTGATTTGTCTCTTAGATGCTGACGCTTCAGGAGCAGTCTGCTGTCTCTCAAATGGAGCCGTAGCTTTCATTTTCTCACCGAACGGTCCATTTTCGGTGAAGTCCGTAATTTCAGTTTCAATAAAAGCTTCTTTGAATTCTGAGGGCATTTTATCCCTGAATCGAACCTCACTTTGAAAGGGAGCGGTTTGCAGATTAGGGTTTTCATTTTCTTTTAGCAAATCTATGCTCGTCACCACAAATTCAGGTGATCCATCATCCAAGTGAGGCTCAGAGTTCTGTTTTAAGAATGGAGATAATTGCTGTTCTTTTCCAGTCAATCGATGGTTAATTCTTTGTTGACTCTGATCGGTGGACTTGCATTCTCTGAAGTTAGGTGCAAGCTCAAAGAAAGGCTGCTCTTCTCTGCCTTTGCGTTTATAATTGCTCCCGTAATCCGTCTTAATTCCCTCTGAGAGTACGCTTTTGGGCTCATTTGCTCTTAATGAGTAGTTATAGGCTGAAATTGGAGTGGTGAGAATTGGCGCGCCTAACTTCGGACTCACATATGCTCTGCCAATAGGGTTGATTCTTTCTCTGCTTGTCGACCTCACTGAAGCAGCAAAATCGCTAATAGGAACTTTTAGGTTCGCATGCTCTTCTGTGTTGTCGGCGTCTTCTTGTGCGACAAGCAATTGAGAACCCTCTTTCTTGAGGCTGTTGCTGATTTTCTCGTTTTCGTCAGCTACAATAGGGGAAATCAGATATTTTTCTGCTGATTTCCTTTCAAAATTGTTTGGATTTTCCTTCTTTTCTTCGCTGGTCTGTTTTTGTGAGAGAATGGGGCAAGGACTCCAAGAGCATTGTTCTTTCTGTTTAGATGCTGAGGCTTCGAAACGTTGAGGTGATTGTGAATTTTTTTTGAATATAGGTGGTGGGAGTAGCGCTTGTTTTTCATCTTTAATAGGATTTCCTTCGAAATATTTTTCAAACTTTTGAAAATCAGGCACGATAGAACTATCGACGCTGCACTCAGTGACTAGGCTAATCGTGTCTATGTACGAAACTTCTGGTCGATCTGCTTCCTTGATTATGTTTTCTTCCGGTTGTAAAGAAAACTTGGAAATTTCCCTTGTTTCATCTTTGAGAAAATCGCAGTTGCTTTTCTTTAATGCAATTTCTTGATGTTTTGATCGAAAAACTGGGAGAAAAAATTAATCATATAGAAGTTACGGTTTCTTACCTTGATTAGCTGGATTAACGTTTCGTTGTTCAAATCGCTGTAATATTTTTGGATGCCTTTTGAATATTTCAGAAGTTTTCAATTCTTCAATATTATCCAAATTAATCCGATTCCAGTTAAAAGAGTCAATAATATCGTCGAACGTGATGCTCGTTTGATGATCAAAGCTTTGTTTCTCCACTTATATTAATTTTAATTAGATTTGCTTCAAACCATAAAGATTATGTTACGCCACCGGATCAAAGCATAGAATCCATCAGTCTGAGCTTCTTTTTCATCCTTCAAGCTTTTAATGACCATCTCCATTTCATTTTTAGTTGCAAACTGAACCTGGCATCCTTTGGTAAGGAACATTTTGGGGTTTCGAGCGAGATAGTTGAGAAGCATTGAATATAAGTACTCAATACCGAGAGAGACACCGACTTCAACTTCCTTCTGTTCGTTGTATTCTTGGGAAGTCACGTCAAGTTCGAATAGAAGAATTTGCGGCTTTTTGCTAGTGTGTAAATTCTGCAACCTTGTTTCTTCATGGATGATGTTTTCATTCAACCTGCAGTTGTAAGAAACGCTGATTATCCCATTGGTTGCTGTCTGTTGGTAATTAGTCTTTGCATCAGTATGAAATTGACTTAAATTTGCTGCTTCTTGCCGTCCAAACATATGATTTAACCTTTTCCTTAAACCAGATTCCATAACTGAAACAGCTCTCGAATTTTGAAGTTCCAGAAAAAGTCTCAATTTTCTATTGTTTTGTCCAGTAGATTTGAATTTGAGCACTAGCTTCCATTGTAAATCCCATAATTTAAAGGAATAGTCTTGCACTTTCTTCATTTCTGAAAATCTGTTAAACTTCCATGATATAGTGAGATGGTTTAAATCTGCGAAGTAAGATTAGAAAATGCGAATGCATCAGGTAAAATTACCCATTATCTTTTTGGAATGAATTGCGTTTCTCTGAAAGTTCAAAAATTCAAAAATATTCTTCTCTTCGGGATTCTCAAGCAAAATTCGCACTAAATTATCTTGAGCGACGAAGTCGTAACTCCGAGAAACTGTGACTGCTCGTGTAATAATTTCTTCAAGGACATCCTGGTCTATTTTAAGTAGATCTTCCCGTTTGCATGATTGAATTTCCGCAAGATGCTGAGAAGCACATTCTATACACTTTTCAAGGAGATGATACCAGCAATCAGCTGATTCATGGGCTGTCTTTATTTTTTTGAGAGCCTCTAAGAGAAGAACAAGGCAATTTTCGGAATCAATAAGAGGTATGATTTTAGTCTCAATTAAAAGCTGGTCGAAGCCATCAATTTCAAAGAAATCACTCAGCCATAGGAGTCTTTGCATCAGCTCAACATCCTGAGAATGCAGCGCGAATTCTAGCAAATCTGTCTTCAAGAAATTGATTACAATTGTGAGTACATCGGTTGACACCCATCGAGGAAGAACTACTCTTGGCTCCTAATTGTGATTATTGACTTGTGTGCAAAGTGTGAGCATAGAATACATCATTTATTTTGTGTTGTAGGTAAGCAGAGTTTAAATAATTGGACTTAGTGGCATATTTAGCGTCAATCTCAAATTCTTGGCCTTCCGCGATCAGGATTATTTTGGTATCGAACTGAGATCTTTCAGAATTTAAGGTGTAAGTTTCAAAAAGTATGTCTGAAGACCCTTCAGACGCCAAATGCTGCTGCATGCTTGTTTTCTGAGGCAAAAGCAGATATTTATATTATCGTTAAAAAATTTTGAATTTTGAATCCTGATTAAGCAAAATCCAAATTCAAATTTCAATCGATGGTGCCACAAATGATTTTGAAAAAATGTTGATGCTTCATGCAGTTCAAAATTAGCCATTTCATTGAGAAACAGCAGTAATACCGCTAAAACCGTTCAGAGATGATGGTCTTTTAGAAGTTTGATTACGTGTACTGAAATTTTCCGCATTGATATCTCGTATCGACATTCATGGATAACTCTTTTTGTTGAGGAGCTAAAAAGACAGATCTAGAAGTAGAAGAAGACGAGTGTATAAATTAGCATCCATTCTTTAGCAATTCAGCCATGAGAAGAAGTTATTCTGAAGCCTTCAAGGCTTTTCGGAGTCTGGCTTTCTGAACTTCGCAAATTTAGCCAGAAGATCGCTTCAAAAAGCTTCTCAAGCAGTTGTAGTAATTCTAACAAGAGTAACAATTCTTATTATGACGAATGTATTCTTACTTATCGCTTCACACATTCTTGAGTTTAATCATCTATCTCGAACAAGGAGGTGTTCGTGTTAAATGGTAAAATACATGAGGTATCAATCTCACGACAAAATGATCAACCGCACCACCATTTTTCTGAGAAACGAATAACCTAGCAGGATTTATTCGGTTCGCAAATTTGATAACGGTATTAGTGGCTTAGTTTTTCTATTAGGAGGCATATAGAGTCCAGAATAATTTTTTATCACTATACCAACGCTCATAGAAAAATGGACAGCAAAACACAAGAGTCATTTGACGAAATTATGAAGGATCCAGATAACAAGAACTGCTTCGAATGCGGTAAAATCATGAACCATTCATCTCTAATTACCAAATTCTAGGCGTGCCTTCTAATCAATGGGCATCCGTAAACAATGGAATCTTCTTATGTTTGAGCTGCTCCGGACTTCACCGCGGCTTTGGCGTTCACGTCAGTTTTGTCCGATCTGTCACCATGGACGCTTGGTCAATCATCCCCCTTGAATTTTTCTTACCTTCTCCTTGTTGTACAGGTCTGAAAAGCAAATCGAAATGATGCGAATTGGTGGCAATAAACGACTAAGAGAATTCTTCGAGGAATATCAAATGCCTAAGGATGTTCCGATTGACTGGAAATACAAGACTAAAGCTGCTGTTTATTACCGTGAAACTGTATGCTCTTTCCTTCAAATTAGAAATCTAAGACGAATTTTTCGCGCTTTAGCTGAAGGCAGAAGTTGAGGGCAGAGAGCCTGGGCCAAAGCTCACCATTGAAGAAGGACTGGAACAGATTCAAACAAAAAATCCCAACTTCAATCCATCACAGCAAAGTTTTGGGTCTGGACCCATTAAGTAATATCAAGTATACAATTCATATATAGAAATAATCTACAGGAGTGACAAAAAAGAAGACAAAGTGGGTTTGATCTTCTCATCAATTGGAAAGCTTGGCAAAGAAGCCCTTGAGGCAACGAAAAATGTTCACATTTTCTACCATTTCTCATGAGTAATAAGATCGTTGGTTCATCAGGCTGCACAAAAAGTCGGTGAGAAGGTTAAAGACGCTCATGTAACCGAAGGAATCGCTACTTTTGGTTCGAAGGCGCTTGACAAAACAAAAGAGATCGGTCATAAGGTTGCTGACGGAACGAAAACAGCATTTGAAGGCACGAAGATGACGATCGGTAATATAAAGAAAGAAACTCAAGAGAAAGGAGGTGTTGTTAATTACGCAAAGGTCATTGGTCAGAGTGGAATAAATTCAGCAAAGACAGTATGAGATTATCTCTTTTTCCAAGTGCTAATTTGAACATTTCAGGGTCTTGAAAGTGCATGGTCGTTTATTAAAAAGAAAACTGGACAACAAAAAGATGAGCCGAAAAAAGAATCAGCGCCACAGCATGATTTAGACCCACAGCATGATTTAGACCCTCAGAACCAGCAATAGTCATAAAAGAAATTCATGTTTGTGTGCATATTTCTTTGTAAATTGCACTTCATTTCAAAAAGAAGGAGAATATTTGGGCTTTCGATCGATCTGTAGAGATGAAGGCAATTTCTGCTGATATCTGAAAAAAATTCCAATCAATCACATTTGTTCGCATCTACTCGAGTAAGCGCTTATTCAGTAGAAACAATGATGTTCCTGAGTACATCAATCAGTTTTTCCTGACATAGTGTTATATGTACATATCTCATGATGTTATTTCAAAGAAAAGAACTTTACGTATTCAATTGCTGTAAATCCTTTTTCAGATGGCCCGTGAACATTTTTTTTTGACAATATCAGCTGGGAGATGTAGTTTTGTAGTTCAACCAAATGCGAATAAAAGCAAGAACACATAAGAAAATCTTTCTCGGTAGAGATCAATATGCCAAAGCTCTTCCAAATGATGCGAGTGAGTCAAAAGCAAAAATATTCGGTTGTCTGCTCAAGTGTCAGCGTTGTTATATTCCAATATTCTTGGAATTAGATTCTTGTATAAGAGAAGAATTCTTAACTAATGTGGATTTTATTTGGAGAATGAACCTTGTAATAATTTTACTTTTTAAGTTATAAGAATTCCAGCTTCATTGAGGTATAGCCGATCCTGTCTAAAAGAATCTAACTCTTCGGTAGATAGGATAAACATGCAACCAAACCATTCAAATCCTTTGGGAAGTCAACAGTACGCTGAAGGAGCCTCTCATAAGTTTACAGAACATCCACATTATTCACTCATTACAAATGATATCGAAGGTAACTAATTCCTTTGGCAGTCAGTGCAATATAATGCTGCAAGGCGCGAAACCAAAACCGTTATTTGGAAAAAAAGCTGCCACTGGACATCGGGAGTATCCATACGCTTTTCTGCAGAGTATACTTGATCAGCTTGGTTCTTCAAGTTAACAAAAAACTAGATAAAGAAGGTCCGATTCTTCCAGATCCCATTGTTTCAGAGAAAAGAACGACTGATACCATCCCTCAACGCCAAAATTACCAAACAACGTCGCAATTCCTCAATTTTAGCAGTAACAACTCCTCTCCTCCAAAACATACTGGAAAGAAAATATTCCGTGACTCTCCGGAGAGAGGCAACAGCAAAGCTCATGTGTTTCCAGATCAATCATATGTGTAAGTTCATGCGCCAAAAACTAAAGCAATATTGTATAAATTTCTTAGGAATCCTCAACTTGGCAGTGTAATTAGATTTTAAAGCAATCCTTTCAATATTACTCACCAAAAATAGCTTGAATTCCCGAGAAATCTGGTCACTAATGATATCGAAGGTGCCACAAGTGGGTCGAAAGTGAGCAAAGCTGTAAAGAATCATGAATTAGCCCACAAGCACAGAGTAGAGACTCAGAAATTACGAGACTCTCTGGACAATTTTCAGAATCAATATTACAATGAGAAATTTCAGCTAGAAAATAGCAAAGTAAAGAACAAATGAGAATTAACCTCTTATGACCTCTTTTACCAGAAACGCTCGGGATCCCTTGTGCCACCTAATCTGATAGAAAACGTCCAAAAGGAG
>ENA-UOTZ01002138-UOTZ01002138.1-compost-metagenome-genome-assembly--contig:-NODE-2138-length-11083-cov-3.960749_pt1 | contig 11083 bp, 8 predicted proteins | sample MGYA00238144_ERZ746983 | MGnify/ENA primary metagenome ERZ746983 (study PRJEB28759, sample SAMN06268863) | compost metagenome | isolation source: single cell | place: USA: California, Emeryville, Joint...
TCGTATCAACAAGCTGGATTCCGTGAAAGATAAGGAACAGAAACTCAGCGGAAACTACTTCTCTCTTGAAGAATAAAAAAACAACTGATGGAAAGATTAGGAATAAGGACCAAAAGCCATTAATTTTTGAGAGAAGACCGGTTTAGAAATCTTTAGAAGTAGGAAAAAATTCACAAAATACAAGGTTCTAGTTATCTCTCACCCTTATTCATAATCACGTGTTTTCTTCCTTATTCTATCCCAGAGTATTGTTTCTAAATCCAGTATCGTGCTAAAAACGCAACTTACCTTTTATATCGCCTGAAAAGACTCAAAATCAAAATGAGTTGTTTTTTCTTCAAAGTAGAGAAAGATTGCATTGACTAGGTAGGTATCTATCATTCTCCCAAAAAAAGAGAGAGAGAACTTGGTTCAGATTATTTAATTGTACAATTGAAATAATGTGGCTTGATTCACATATCGTCCAATCACTAATTGTTAATCCGAAAGCGTGAAAGGACAAAGCGCTAACAATAAACCCTAATGAAAAACAGGAATTAACCAAGAAAGGTCTCGGACTTAAATCTCTCATAAATTGGCTCTGCCCGCTATTAACGAAGAATTGAATCCTTCAACAGTAAGTCTGGGAATATAATTAGCAAAAAAACATCAAATTTCCGGCCCGCTCGACAATTCATATGATTTATTGGCTTTGTGAAAAACGAGAATCGCTTATGAAAAAGAATACACATCAACTCATGTCTAAAGTAAGTATAAATTTTTTGTTTGGTTTAAATTTTCAGTTTTGAGTGTATAGATGATTTCTCTCGTTTGTAAATTGTTAACAGAGTCTTCTTTTTCCTTAGACTCACTGCGCCCATGTGACCTAATAGAAAGTAAATACTCTGAGAAAAATATTCCTCATTTTACTTTCATTTTTCCAGTGCCATTGAGATTTTTTTGTACATTAGTTTTGGAAAGCTGCTCTATTCCGACGTTCTGTGATTGTGCTTCTTCGCTTACATTAAAACTGTCGAGGACGTATGTCACGAATCTCTTCTCATCATCGACCATAGTGCTCAAATTCGTGTAATAATCAATGAAATCTTGTAAAGTAATATATACAAGACCATCAAATTCTTTTATGAACGATTGTCTCGCAAACTCAGCTGATTCAAGACCTTTTTGAACCTTGGGGTAATGTGTGAGCCTTTATTGTTTCAAAAAACAATTACTCTAGCAGAAGCATAAGGGTTGAATCTATCAGCAAGGATTGAGATATGAATCGCTCCAGAATTCTTCGAGTCTAGCTGTGTGAACGCTCTCAACACAGCTTCTCTTCTAGTGTCATTCAAAGGCACTCGTAGAAGGTCCAAGTATGCGTTGTAATCAATTGAATTCTCGTAATTTTTGTCGAGGTAATTGAACATCTTGTCGAGCTCGTGCTTGGTCATTGCAAGATTGACTTCCTTCACAGCCCATGTAAAGCTGCTTCTGTTTATTTTACCAGTCTTGTTTTTGTCAGCTTTCCTAGATTGAGAGATATACGTAAGTTAATCCATTTTAAAAAATTGTTAAAAATATGGTACCTGAGAGCAACTGCGAGATCTTGAAGACCATGGACTCCTCGTTTTTGAAGGTCCTCGAAGTTGTTTTTCAAAACATCTTTAGGAGGGATACGAGTAAGCGTGAAAACTGGGTTGACGTTAGGGTTGGTGCCAGCACCCATGTAAGCAAAGAGATTGCTGAATTCATCATAAACTAGTTTTCCGCTGTTATCTTTATCGTATTTTCGGAACAGAGCTTCGATCTCATATTTGGTGAAGACACAGCCAAAGTGTTCAAGGGCTTGAGTAAATTGCTTAATGCCAATGACTCCTTTGTTCTCGAGATCAAAATATTTGAAGGTTTTCTTCATGGTCTTGCCTTCGTCATCCAAGCCCTGAGTTTTTTGGCGGATCTTTTCGTATAAAATAACTTCAAGGTCGGCGAGACGCTCTGGTGAAACATAATCGAAACTTGTTGTGATTCCCCATGTCTTCAGAACGAGCTATCAAATAAGAGAATTGAAGATGTCGTGTTTTATTCATGAGAGAGTTACATCAACAAAGTATTCTTCTTTTTCGTGAGGAAGTGTAGCATTCACATCAGCATAATATTCGAGGAATTGGCTTTCAGTGATGGTAGCGCCGTCAGTCGATTTCTTGAGAATAGCAGACAGAAACTCTTGCAAGACTTGGTCCTTTGTTTTTTCTCTTGTTCTAACTCTGGGGTGATCCTGAAAAAATGATCTCTGAATAAAAGGTAATGGTATCAAAAAACCTTTGCTTGGTAGAGCTTTTCTAAATCAGAGAGCCTTAAAACTCCGGTGTTGCTATAGTCCAGGAATTGGAAGGCGTGCTTTACAACAGCTAGTCTTTTTTCAGACATTTCGTTCTATGAAAATCAGGTTAGATTTTCCTGTGAGTTCTGAGGAGGTAATACTCTAATGATTTGGATGAATTCCGCGTAGTTGATGTTTCCATCCTTGTTTGTGTCATAGAGATCGTAGAGCGATCTGAACTCCTGAACAATAACAATTTTATGTTTCAACCGACGTTTCCTGATTGAGTACTTGTGTTGTTAGGAAGATTCCCGCCTTCGAAAGGAATCTCTGGAATTCGTTTTGGTCTAAGTAGCCAGAGCCGTCTAGATCGAACTCCTGAGATGATAATATCAATTAGAGTATGCTTAAAGGTGATCGCTTACTTGGATAAGCTTGCTAACGGATTCTAGGTCATCTATTTTGCGTGCATGAAGTTGAGCCTTCACTTTATTCTGAATCATGCCGAGTCTGTTTTTCCAATCCATTTTGAGAAAGTTGAAACTGATTCTTTATTTTTTGTTCTTAAGACCTGAAAAATTAATTTTTAACTATCGATACGATCATCTATCTGAAGGATTGTTGAACGTTATACAATAACAGAATAAAGATATTGAATTTATTTTTCGCAAATTGAAAGAGAAAGTCAAACCCATACAACTTCTTTGCTTACAAGCCAACGTTTTCCTTCAATTTCTGCTGTGCTCGCTTGAAATACTCCATGCAATGGCACAAATTCATCTTTTCCACATGAGAAATGTTATACATCAGCATGAATTGTTAACTCATTTATAAACGAGTAGCTTGAATAAAGATATATTAAACAAACAAAACTAGTAATCACAAAGATGATTAAAATAGAAAAATGTAATATTTTACAAAGAAATTAATACAAAACAAAATGTGAGGAAAATATGCAGAAGTAATGCATCGTTTGATAGAAGAATGAAAATCTTTTTATCATTTTTTCCGACTTAGAGAAACGCTCTCCCTTCTCTTGAAAAAATACTGAAGTAGCCTGAAATAGGAGCAGTTCGATAGGAATTGTCTTCTCTTTCAGTTTCTCTGGGCAAAGCAATCAAAGGATTTGTTCCAAAGCGATTCATAAGAATAGCCTTGGACACATGCACCTGATGTATTTTTTCTTTCAACTTTTTCATCAGCTCTGGATCCGTTCGTGGCATGATGAATTGTGTTGTTTTGTAAGACTCACTTCCCACTGAGTCAGTATCATTTGTATTGGCTTCGTTGAGTTCTTGCTGTGAAGCTGATATCATTAATGAGTTATTATTTATTTTTTTTAGGTATGCTTGATAGTGGGCATATATCGGTCGAACATCTGGTTGCTAGCAATGGGTTAGGAAATGTCAATCAAATACACGATTAACAAAAATTACATGTGCAAGGTGCGCTAAAAACCCCAAACATTGATAAAGATCATTATCTTGAGATCCAAGCTTAACTGTTGAAATTAAAATCCCTTGGTGGTTATTTAGCTGGATCGTTTTTAGATCAGACTAAATTGACAATAAATGGCATCAGTTGAAATGATTTAACAGGCAGTAGTAGGGTACATCAAGTAATATAGTTTTTTCAGGTTGACTTTTTCCTTGAAGTTCTGTTCCAAGAAGAATTCCTGCTATCGTTTCAGATCCAGAATTTTCTGCAAGATATCCCTTTATATGAGAATCAATCCCTTGCTCTCTGACCATTGATTCCAATTTCTATAAATTTGCATCTTTCAGATGAAAAAGTGGCATTGAGTCTGTACCTCTCGCTTGAAACTTGAATATATATAAATATTGTACATCGTCGCTGCACTTTCCATGAATGTCCTAAGGCCAAATCTTGGGTAGGTTGATAACTTTCCTTTATGGGGCGCCTCCGCCTCTTCTTTGGGCTATTCTTGATAAATTTCAATGATATCTAATTGCATATTACGTTGGGATCATCGAGAAAATCTCCAAAAGTCTCTGTCTTGTCAGGAACCATGACGAGAGTGCTTTCAAATTTTATGAGCAATAAATGTTTCTAACAGATTAGTTTGAGTCGAGGCCCCCAGAAGATTATGATATTACGTCCTTCACGGATTCTGATGGAAAAAAATTCGGAGAGTTCAAGAATGGAATTTGCTGGTTTGCAAGGAAATTTTTCGATGAAATAGTTGGGATAGTGTCCGTCGAGCCTAAAAATCTGTTATTTCCTTGAGTAACATGGTGAATCTGAGATCGTATACTGTGCTGTTAGTATTGATCCCTGGCTTTTTCTCAGGAGCGGATCAGGTAGCTGCAATTGATTCATGTGTAATTGCTGCTGGTTTAAGGAATTAAATTGAATAGGTTTATTTTAGAACGATCATTGGCAGCAATAATAATTTAAATAGCTTAGAAGTACTCCAAGAAGAGCGGAAGAAACCGCGTGTATTAGAGTTTTGCGAAGAATATAAAAAATTTTTTTCAGTCAAGATTGTCAATACTCTCGCATATCCGATGTGCAACTTCATGCTTGGATTAGAGTCTGACTCTTAGCGGAGAAATATTATTGCAAAGCGGTCAAGCTCAGGAATTTACGTTTAAGAATATTTTTATATCATTGTCTTAACATGGGAATCAGCTGTTGTGCATTGTGATGCTTTTGATATGGAAATAATAAGAGGCCTTGGAGCATTTTTAGAGATTATGATGTTACTCCCGAATCGGAAGCCTCATAAACATAGTTATATGCATTCGAACTTTTCTTCTCAAATATTCGACTTACGAAAAGTCAGAATAGAAAACACGATTAATTCTGTTCCCTCTCCTTTTATGTGCTTTCAAAATTTTACTGTAAGCTCAGAAATTGCCTGAGATATCAGCTATTTATAGACAGCAACCACCAATTGTTAACTTTATTCACGTGCTGAGAAACTAAATTATAGCAATGACCCACAACTTTGGTACTCGCAATGGTCAGGGGGAGAGAGATATATATCTTTTTGAGCGCACAATGTAATCGTGCCAAACTTCCGAGCACGAACGATTTTGAAAAGAGTTTTTTGCTGAATTAACCAATTTCCATTTTTTTATCAGGCGGTATTTATGATTGGATTTTTTATTTCATTAATTTATCCTCAGACCTTAATTTTACTGACGAGATTTCAGAACAAATAGGGTTTTTGCAGTTTATTTTTCCCACTATCCAAAGGGATAACAATTCCAGACTACAAGTCAAATCACTTTCATTTATTTCTCATCAATATTGCCACTCCCAGTGAGACCATTAACAATATTTCCTATGTATGTCAAAGAAGCTGTCCTATAAGACAGAAAAAGTGCAGAAAGGGTACTCCCTTGAACAACAGCTATCGGGTCAGTAAAAAAGACCACAGCAAAAATAAATATATGAAAAATTTGTAGAGTAAAAACCATTAACATTTACATCTTAAAACTACTTAAGAAACACGTACTAAGTACTTTAATATAAGAGAGAGGACGAGCAATAAGCTAGCTATATCATCAGCATAAGCATTCTGTGGTAGAGCGATTGCTTTTTGAACCGCCCTTTTTCCTTGAAAATATATTTGATGCAGTTTTTGAATTCATTTCAGAGCAAAGTTGATCCGTCAAAAATGTCACGTGTGGTGAGTAAAAATCATCCAATTCTGCAAAATGAAATTGCTCTATCTTTGACTTTAGTTCTGAAAGATTCGGTAATCTCTGGATCATTTTGCAGCCTTCATCCACAAAAATGCAGCGGTCTGTCGCTGGAGCTGTTAATTCGTCGTCTTCCAAGCCATCCGCATTCCTTTCGCAAGTACGATGGTCTCTATCGTCATTTTTCAGATCAGGCTTTTTGGATTGGAATTCTTGAAACCGCTCGGTGATGGGATAAACATTTTCAAACTTGGTAGCGATCAGATATATTCATGGAAATAGGTTTACTTGTGATAAATAAAGCAAAAAATTTAAAGTTTCCTGGAAATCTACGTCTTTGGCTCCTCCTTTTTTCATTGGAGAGATCAAGATACTGTTTGTGGCATTTTTGCTTACAAATTCCATATTACTCTAGCATTTTGTGTTACTCAATCAACAGAAATAGATTATTACATCTAGTAAGATGGTTTCATTTAGATTGAAGCTGTTTGGTTTCATATCAGAGAGAATATCCTTGAGATTTTGAGGGTTCTTTAGATCTCCAATGTAATCTTCAATGAAAAAATCAATGGAATTCGTACGTGTGAATTCTCTGATTATCTTTTTAAAATGAATGCATTTAGGCTCTCTTTGTCATAGATAATCGTACTTCTGTTTGAAGGGTCGAGTAAAGATAAATGTTATATTTTGTTGTAACAACACTCAAAAAAGTATTGAGTCCAGCTCTCGGTGAAAAATGAGAGGCAGCAAGTTTATTGGTAACAAAGTCAGAAGCCACTTCGTTCTAGCAATCAAATAAATATGCATTTCAGAAATTTCTCAATACCATCAAGCCTCCCACACGAAAAATAAAATTTGCTATTTTGGTTGTTTCAATAGCGATGGTATTTTCGAATCTGACCAGCAGGATCTTCTTTAACTAGGAGTCCATGGCTGTTGAACGCAATTAAAAGGAACTACTTTACCTGAGTTTTTGATGAGCGCATTCTCATAGGATTCAGGGATGTCAATGTTTTACAGAAGCTGAATATTTGGAGGCTTGATACGTCTACTTTGCTGCCTTCCTCGGTAGTGCAAAATCTGTTCTAACTGTTAAACAAGCAAAGGCGATTACTTACCGTGCAGTAGGTAGAGAGTCCATTGTAGTTCCTAACAATTGAAGAGTTTTGGCCGAGGGTATTTGATATTTTAAAGAAATATAAATAATTGCTCTGAACAATTTTCAACCTAATAATGTGATATGAACTTTTGATTTAGAAGTTCTTCGGAACACATCGAAGAATTTTGATTTGATAAATATAAGCCCCAAAAAAAATTTTTTTAAGATCAAAAGAGAATCCTGTACAATATGATTTCAAAAGATGCTTTCCCATTCACGAAGGTCATTTTAATGATTTTTAGAGATTATTGTCTCCCAAAGTCCCAAAAAAGATGCATAAGAAACTAAAAATGGATCGCTTCGGAAATAAATCTCTTGAATTTAATAAGTTCAAACATCAACTAAATTTTTATTTTCTACACTTCTATTGATAAAATTAATAAAATGTCTTAATAGTCCACGGCCGCAGGCTTGAATACTTTAAAAATAGGAATAGGCTTCTGACTTCTAACAAAATCGAATTCGAGCGGTTCATTCTGGAGTTCTAAAAAAAGCTTCGAGCCTTCAAGGAACAATTCACCTCGGTAATAATTTTGAATTCTGCCTCAAATGTACGGTATTCAAGTATCTGAAGTCACGAGTGATGTTCTCTATTCATTGCACACAGAAAAACATATATGCTATAAAGAGCTCTTTTGTATTTTGTCAGCCAAATAAGAAGAGCAACGTTCAGATTGAGCACCTCGAGCCACTTTGATTAGAATGATGTCAATCTTCAAGAAACAAAATGGAAGAATGCCCATTATCTTGATCATGTCTCCAAAAGATGTGAATCTGCCAGAAGAGCAATCAAAAATCCTTTGCAAGCCTGCCCAAAAGATTTTCAACAAATTCAGATGCTAAGTAGGTTAGTGTTATGGTCTTCTTAACGGAAGCCTGCAACGAGGCTCGAACTCAGCATTCTTGAGCAACTTCTCCAAGCCTTAAGAATAATAATAGCTGTGATTGATGTGAAAAGGAGATTGAGTGAGTGGAATCCCATAACTTCATCCGCTCAAAAATGAGAAACTTGAGTTGCACTACAAATCTTAATTCATCTTAGCGAAGAAGACGTAAAATCTTGTATCTCAGTTTAATTAATTTTTTTTTAAGAGAATCAGAAGTGTCAGTTATTATCAAAAATTCAAGTCTACATGTAATAACTGTTTTATGCAAAATAATGCCTATCTGTAATTGATTCGACTCATCTAGTAACTCTAATGTTGCAGTGAGAAGATCTTTATCAAAGATTAGGAGTGAGAGATATATATATAAAAGAGAATTTAGAGTTCTGGAGAAAATCAATAAATTTATTGGAATAAGATGTATTACTTCACTCATCTTATTTTGTTGATAAATTCTTCAAAGATCTATCAGATGCGATTCAACTGCCCATTTGTAATTTGGATCATTATTTTCGAAAAGATGAATCACAGGAGATGCGATTAAATACAGAAAAATTAGTTAAAGGTAAAAACATGAAATTTATAATAAAGAGTGATGAATTGATTGGTTCTCAAAGTGACTTCTGAGCATTATCCTCGAAACATTTATAGACATTTTTTGTTTCCAAATAAAAAAAAATGTCTATAAGTCCTTGAATCGGTAACTGTTTGCTAAAAGTCTACAAAATCAATAAATATGCAAAACAAAGCTCACTGGGACCACGCTTAAGATTGTGAACTCTGCAAGGATTTAGAAGAGATCCTCGTTATTGAAAATATGTTTGAGGAATAATTTGAATTAAGTTCAGAAGCGGTTCGCTCAGTTAAAAGAGTTGGATCATCAAACCAGGCAATTTTTTGAAAATGAATTTGTTCTATCTTTGATTTCAATCTCGTAAGAGTCGATATATTGCCAGTAGCCCTTGTTTCGTGGGATTCAAAAATATTATTCTCCGATATTGGAACAGTCGTATCGTCTTCCACATTTTATTCGGCTCTTTCATCTTTACAAAAGTATTTTTCTATTTCCTTCGAAACGGCTTTTTTTGATAGAAGAATTTTAGCAAAGGATAATATAACCTGCAAAAATTAATAGAGGAAGTACTTTATGTAAAACTTAATTTAAAAGTGAAACAAGGAACTTAAGCTCAAAGTAATATTCATAAAATGAATCGCTCCTGGTAAAAGAAGAAAATCACGAAAAGTGACCGCAGAATGACTAAGAGGTGGCATATACATCAACAAAAGAAAAAAAAATTCCAAAAATTGAAAACCAAAACAGACAAATTTATCTTCTCACTAAATTAAAATAAAATACTCTAAGTTCTGATTCCGAATTCAATATTTTAATAAAATATCAGTAGCACCCGTAGCAATTGTAGCAGTGGCCGCAAGCTTCAAATTTGAAGCACAAAAAAAAAAACCAGCAAAAACGCTACCTCACAAACAGAGACAACGAAATCTAAGTTTTTCAAATCGTTTAAGGTCTCAAAGAGTATTCAGATTTCTGAGAGCGACTGAAATCATATCTGCAGATCATAGTTGTTAGCCGATAAATGATATATTATTGAATCAGGTAACGACCAGTGTCAGAAAAGAAATATTAACCCCTGTGCCACCGATTATCAAAAGAACTAGTCTCCGTAAATACATAGAGATATACCGGTACATCTGATGAATAATTAGGATTAAAGAATAGCCCTTTTGCTTTTAAATGAAAATGATACCGCCACTTCTAATTTTATTAGGATGCATATTATCTAGAAAAATTGCTCATTTTGTATAATTCTTTTTCATCTTTTTTCATTTATGTCTCAGTAAATCTGAAAATAAGCACGAATTCCACTATCAACTCATTTCCAATGTATCAGGAGCAGATCCACTGATGTAAATTTCTTCTCTGCGAAAACGTTAAGGTTTATAATTGAATTGATTTAGGGCCATTGTTCGCATTATCCACAAAAGAAAAAAGAAAAACACTACGTTCAAACTCTCAGTTAATATTGAATGTCAATTACGATAATTGTTTTCTTTCTATGCAATCGCAAATGGAAATTACGACCAATTTATTTCAATTATTTACTTTTCAATGTGGAATTTTCCTTATTCATTCGCTATGAACTGTTTTCCCTTTTTTTTTTAAGACTTAAACTCATTATTATATAGCGACGAATGAAATATAAAAGGTATGTCCAATAAAGACCTACCACTATCAATTGAACCCTACCATGGGTTAGTAACATTGGTGTATGAGAGCGTATTATTGTCTTCTTCATCACTCTGAGATAGAAAGCTTTCTTGTGGTCTTGACATGTAAGCAGCAGGATCGAGATTCCAGAATGTGGGAGCATCTCTTCTACCGAGCAATAACCCGGTCATAATAGTTTGGTTATTGAAGCCTACAACCTCATTCACTCCTTTTTCTTCTTTTTCTTCAACCATACGGTTGTGTTGGTTGGAAATTTGGAATGTTGCATAATTGTAATCAGCATACGCTTCGTTAGAGGTGTACTGAGAGTTGCCAGTTGTTTGCTCAAATATTCCGAAATCTCCGTCACAAGGTTCATATTGACCGCTCGTTATCGGGTTGAAGTAATCATTTCTGGGCATCACTTTGGATTCCTCTTCGGGAATCATCTGACGCATTTTTAGATTTGTATAATAATCATTTTGATCTGTATTCATCGATTGATTTTCAACATATCGAGCATCGGGTTCTTCCTGTCTATCACTATAAATGCTCTCTTCAATATCCATGTTTCTGTTTTCTGGAAGACTGGCTGCTGTCTCGCTTTGTGTTTCTCCAACATAGGGACCTTTAAGTTGGCTCAATCCACGATATCCGTCAAAATCATCAGAAGTTTGAGAATAAAGTTGCTGAGAGTTTCTATTCGACAAGTATGCTTTGATTTCTTCTTGAATTTCGATGGGACGGCTCGAAAGTCCATTTAGGAAGAGGACCTCTAAGCTTTCATTGCTCCAGGGTTGGCTTGGTATTTGATCTTTAAGCCTGAGTAATTCATTCGAA
>ENA-UOTZ01002143-UOTZ01002143.1-compost-metagenome-genome-assembly--contig:-NODE-2143-length-11052-cov-38.324009_pt1 | contig 11052 bp, 7 predicted proteins | sample MGYA00238144_ERZ746983 | MGnify/ENA primary metagenome ERZ746983 (study PRJEB28759, sample SAMN06268863) | compost metagenome | isolation source: single cell | place: USA: California, Emeryville, Joint...
TTAACCAAATTCGTTTGAGCCGAAACTCCTGCGATGATGTCTTTAGATATGTTAAAAGCTTTGAAGGATTCGATTCGCCGTGGGAAGTGAAAACTTCAGAGGGAACAAATTTATGGCAAAGTGTAGTGAATTGGAGTTGTAATGTGTGTTTTTTAGTGGCGTTTTGCATTCAATAAATACGGGATATCCATTAATTTTCTATGGTGAAATTAAGTTTCTGAAGATATCTGAGATAAACAGAAATATTTTATTTTATGAGTGAAATTCTTGAAAAATTTGTTAGATAACGTCACTTGTGACTATCTATCTATTGTCTTGGAATTTGACCTGATGTGAATTCTCATTGAGAAAGCATAGAGGAAATTATTGCAAATTAATAAATCACATCCTGAAAAAAGACGAGCTACTTTATTAGCTCGATTTAGGACCTTACCACTCTCAAAAAAATGAATTTTTCCTTTTAGGTTGCTATATCAGGAAGCGCTCTGAACCTTAAACAAAAGCTTCATGCATGTATTCATTTTTTTCAGAACTTTGAGCGTTAATGCTGACTAGAGCAATTTAAGAGCATTCAATAACCAAAAACATGTCATAAACAAAATCCTTTGTGTACAGAGGAAATTCATTAAGATACGCCTATTTAACCCTACGACAAAAAAATCTTAGTTTCCTCAAAAAGCATAATAAGTCTCTCATTTTTTCGAACAAGCTTCCGTTACATATTGAATCCGGCCTCTCTTCCACTGTTTCTCTTGGAATTAGTAAGTAGATCCAATTCTCCGCATTACCGGTAATTCATCAAAATTTATCCAATGTAATATTTGAAAATAAACCCAACGAATATACTAACATGGCAGACCGATCCCAAAGATTCTCAACTCACAACACCTTAGAACTATCCCAATCGCTTATCTCTCAAAGCAGAGGCAGAAGAAGTAACCTTCAATAAATACCAGACTTTTTATCACGATTCGTAGGTGCCACAGCAAGCCGCAAAGAATTCATCCGAACAGAAGATGACAATTGGGCCTTCTTCAATAACGAAATAAAAAGATGCAGAGATATCCTCTCGAGGCTAAGAGTTCGCTCTCCAGTTGCTACTACTGCCGAGACCAAGACTTTCCACTTCGAACCTCAGTACCAGAGCTTAAATCGAAGTCCTATCCTCGAGACCTCAGACAGAGGGAGATTCTTCGACCCTCCGATGAAACATCCAGATGATTACTATGAATCGAGCATGAAAAAGAAATATTTAGCAGAAAATGATTGGACCTCACCAACAAGCAACAGGACAAGAGCTTTCAGTACTACATCTGGCAAGAAAACTCTGAATCGATACTCGAGCGCGCGTCGTTATAATGATTTTTTATACGATGACTACACAAGAGAGGATGAAGGGGCCAACAAGTCCCTTGATCAGAATAATGAAGATATACCTTCTGAGCGACCGTTGACTTATAATCAAAACTACAATAAGATAGAGAATATAACTCGTGGCAGACCGTATAGAACCGCTATTCTCCGAGAAAAGAGTCCTGAAGAGGAGATGTCGCCGTTGTATTACAGCATTAAATCGAATGCAGAAAAAAACCGCGATTTTTTTGCGAGTGAATTGGAAAGATTGAAGTAGTTTTTCTAACTGTTTAGCAGAAAAGAGTGAGCTAATATAATAGGGAAGAGCGCCGTAAGATCCTTCAAGAGACCTATCCAATCCAGCATAGCTTTGAAAACACTCTGTGCAAGAGCGAGTATCCGATGGATAAACTCAATCATTTTAGATCATCAGTTGGAAGAGTTAATGTTTATAAACCAAAATTCAGTCCCAGTAGCAAAGGAAGCAAGTTGAATAAATCAGGAAAAAAGCAATCGAGTAAATCAAAAAGGTAAGGAAGCATTATAGGGCTTTTGTACTCAGTTATGTTAAATAGAATGACTTCTCAGTATTTGAAGGATTCGAAATATAAAGCGAAAAAGACTAATCCTAGTCACGAAGGCTTAAAGGATAGGATTTTCCGGGACACACCATCAAAGTATGAATTGAATTGTACGACTTATTTGCAACTCAGCGATTTTGCTTTACTTAGGCCAATATATCCTGTGCAGAAAACAAATCTGCTGTACATGGGACTTCCAACGACCTATGCGCGCGAAGAGAAATACCTATTTAGATTTTGACTTGAAGAAGTTAATACCAGAATATTTTAATAGCACTACTATTAAGGCAGACTCAATTCGAAAAATTTCTTTGTGATTAATGCTGAATTTAAGAATTTTCCCATTTTTCTGTTTTCCGTAATGCAGAAATTCTCTGCACTATACTCAAATTCTGATCCTTTACACAATAGATCGCAATATATCGATCATTGCCATTAGAATTATGTAAAACTTTCTTCTATAATATTTGTTAGATTCTGGACAGTCATCACTAAGATAGAGAGAAATAAGATTCAGAAGACATTTACTCCGATCATATCCATGCCAATTGTCAGTTTCATGCTATTCACACCATTTCATCAATTAGTATTTCAAATATCTAGTGATTATTGTACATCCTAAGTAGATAACACTAACAATGTGCTTATGATCAAAATAAAATATCGTTAGGGATGAGTCAGCTTAACGTATTAATTTTTAATTACATATTCCTAACAGTATCTACAAATAATCGCGAAAATCGCACACATTTCCGCTGATGAACAGAGAGGTAGTCCAATCTGAGAAAATCTCTAAGCATCCAGACGAAGAAGACGACAAAGAACCCATCCCTCGACCTGCTTTGTTGAACGTCACAAATCTAATGGACAATAAAAAGGACAAAGAAATTGAAGAACTCAAAAAAGAACTTCAAAATAAGAGCGAAAAGCTATCTGAGTTCGAGTACCTCATCGTCAAAGCCTCTGAAGAAGTCCGAAAGAAGCAAGCCGAGATAACTGAGCTGAAAAACCTCGTTGAGTTATATCGTCCTGCTTATGAACAGCTTCCAGAGCTCCGAGAGCACCTGACCACCAGAGAAAGTGAATACTCGAAAAACACGAGAGAGATTCAATTGCGAGTGGAAGTTCAAAAGGAAAAGGAGCATTCAGCCTCGTTACAAGAGGCATATAACCAAGCGAAAAGCAAAGCTGATAGCCTCGAGCGCCAACTGGCGAGTTTATCAAGCAAAAGCACGAAATTGGAGAAAGAATTGGAGGAGCTCACGAGATTGAATGACCAGATTACCATGGATGCACAGGTCAAGGTATATACTGAACTTTTGTAGATAGGACTTACCTTTGGATCCATTAGGATAAGACAATCGATAACGCTGAAGTAGTTATCAAGAGGCTAATGAAGGAAAAGGAGACACTTATGATAGAAAATGAGAGTTTCAAGGTTAAATGCCAAGAAGCGACTGAAAAAGCAAAGAAATACAAGGGAAAGGTGAAATCGCTCAAGGCCCTACAGCTCAAAAAGAATGAAGCTCTCAAGACGTTGGAGGGACAGTCCAACGAGGCCGAGAAGCTCCGAAACGAGCTAGAGCAGTATAGGTTAGATTTTGCAAACGCCATGCGTGCGAAAATCAACGAGAGAAAGGAACATGCTGATGAAATCAAAGCGCTGAAGGATGAGCAAAGCAAAGTTAGGGCTGAAGTGGAAGAGATTCTTAAAGAAAATAAGCTGTTGATTGAAGAGAAGAATGGCGTATTGGCAGAATTGAAAGCATGCCAAGAGCAGTGCCAACATCTACAGAGAAAAATCGTCGAGAAAGAAAAGGAGTTCGAGCTTTTGCAGAACCTGCTTGATGAAGAAAAATGCAAGTATAAAATTGAGCTGGAGACGATTACGAGTCAAGCTTCGCGTGTGTTGAACATTGTAGCGAAATCAGAAGAAAACACCAACACTCAACCGTCCCCTTTCTATTTTACCCTCCCACCACTTCATAATATGACTCATCAGACGCCTCTCAATACCGGAAGATTGAACACTGGAACTCAGCAAATTCCAGTGCAAGAAATCAGCCAATTTGAGAATCTGCCACAGAAGAGAGCAAGTGTTGAACAGCCAATGATGATGAGTGGGAAGTTCAAATCGACTCCTTTGAAAACCACAAACAGCGGCCAACTGGTGCTTGCAGCGAGTAATCAGAAGGTACAAGAAGTGGATGTATCTCAATACACGCTTGGAAAGCTGGAAGAACAAGAAAAAAGCAGCACGAGGGAAACCGAGCCTGTAGAAAGTAAAGGAAACGACGCACAAAAGCAACCGCAGCAACAACAACAGCAGACACAGCAACAAGTTAGTCAACCTAGTCTCAGTGTTGAAGACTTGAAGATAGACCTTCAGCAGTCTATCGATCGAGAAGCTTACTTGATACAACTGATTGAAAGAATCGCTGCTGAGGTAAAATAGCTTTTAAGTTGACTCATTAAAACCTCTTCTAGCACGAAAGAGAGCTCAAAACATTGCAAGAGAAGTTAACCAACCAGCCTGCGCTGCCTCCTAGCGTCGAAGCCGAAATGATGCAAAGAGAAGAGCTCAGCCAGCGTTTCGAAGATATAAACTTCAAATATTTCAAAGCCTGCAAAGTAAAAGCTATTAGTTTCAACAGAAAGAGACATTAACTCCCTTATCTTCATTAGCTAATCCAAGAACTCCAAGATTTCTGCTCACAATTAACAGCTTTCATCGCAGACGCGTCCACTTGTTCAGGCTTTTGGAGCCAAGTCACTAATCAATACTCAGAGCTCACGCTTGATGGGGCTAATAATTTCTCAAAGCAGTTCTCAGACCTACTAAAAGAAAGCCAAAACCTCAAACAGATTTCTGAAGACACAATAAGCAAACTCACATCCGAGAGCAGCTCTGCTCAGAGTGAGTTAAAAGCTGTGAAAGAGATCATTGATCTGGCCTATGAGAAGATGATCCCTCAGTCAGATGATTGCTCTCCTAAAGAAAAGAAAGCGAAAGATACCTCACAAACATTGCCTAGCAAGATCAAAGCTCTCCTCGGTCACCTTGAGCAGGTGATAGCCGAACTCCAAAACAAGAATGACTTGCTGTTAAGTTATCGTCATACTCCTACATTGGGCTCATTCGTTGATAATACCCCAGAAAATGAGGAAGGGCTGAACTATACTGTTGCAAGAGGAATCCACTCTGAAGAAATTCAGCAAGCGTATGTTGCAGAATTCCGCCGCAGGGTTGACGAGCTTCAACAAAGAGAAAAACTTAAAGACAAAGAGATTGTCAAACGAGACCAAACGATTCAAGAGTTAGAAATCGAGATCGAGACATGGCAACGAAAATTCAAAGACTTCGACGGACAGCTGATCTATTACCAGCAAAAATTCAGGAATTATGAGGCTCAAAATGAAGAAATCACACAGCTGAGGAAACTTCTCGTTGCCAAGGACCAAGAGCTCTTGGAGAAGGCAAGGCTAATTTATCAGTACAAGAACGATACGCAAAATTCGTCTTCGCTGGATATCACGAACCTTAAGCGTCAACTGACTGAGAAAGAGACAGCTCTTGTGGAAAAAACGCGAGAGAACGAAATTTTAAAGAAGTCATTGCATTTACGTCAGTTTAGCAACTCGATGCAGATGCAAGCGACTGAAATCGAGAATATTTTGAATACAAATTCTTCTCTCAATATCTACTCTCAGCAACAAGAGGAACGGTCGTCGTTCCAGGAGAATAGCCCTGTGAGAACAAACAGACATCAAGCAAATAACTCTTCTCTTCGTAGAGGACCAGAAAGTCCTCCGCCACAGAGCGCTAGAGGAATTTGCAAGATGGCGCCAATGAGCAATAAAGAGCCTGTTGAAGACACGTTTTCAGGAAAATATACCGAAACTAGACTGAGAGCTGAGCTTGAGGAGCTCCGAAGCAATTGTGCTACCCTAAAAGAAGAGAACAAAGAGCTTTTGAAGAAGCTCAATATGCTCAATGGCCTTGCCGGGCAGAATCATCTCGTTGAAACCGAATATAAAGACACGGTGAAAGTAGTGCCTTTCAGACAGCCAACATTCCAGAAATCTCCCTCCGTTCACCAAACCAACCAGCTATCAGAAACAGATCTTTTGACACAAGAGCCAGCGTTTGCCTTCGAGTACGAAGTCGCGAACGCTGGAATGAGCGTGAGTAAGTTCGAAACCAACGACAGAAGCTTAAACCAGCAGTTCGAGTCTTATAAGCAACAAACCAAGAAGGTCTTCAAGAAGAGAGTTAAAGAGCTTGAGCTGATTCTTAGAGTCATTGATGAGAAAATCAAAGGGTTTAGGTTCGATCAAGGCGAGTATCTCACCCACGCGGTTAAACCGGAGGCGCTTGCGCCTCAAGAGACGGAGACGCTGATGGCTATGTACTCTCAGGCAAATGAACTCCTTGAGAAAAATCCAAGTTTGAAGACCTTTATCAACGATATTTGCGCCAATGTAGACGCGCTGTACCTTGCTTTTTACAATAATTCAGTTGTCCTTGCCAATGCCATCAAATTAGTTTTCTCCCGAGATCGAGAGAATAGCCCCTCAGGCCTTCCGCTGATGGAAAAGCTTGCGAATTTCCAAATTCCGTCCCTTGCGGGTAATATTAGTGGAATTCCATTGAAAAAGTTCTCGCAACGAAACTGCCTGGGTTCATTGTTTTGGCAGTTTGATTTCAAGCAGTACTCAAGGCTAAAGGAGGAACTTGCTTCGCAACTATGCATGAGAAAAACGCCAGAGATAGCAAGTGAATTGTATGTTAAGGCTGGAGAGTTGGTGAGGAAGAAAAATTTGCAATTGAAGGAGGTTGAGAACTCGTTGAAGAGGTTTAAAGAGGTGTTTTACTCAGAGCTCGCACAGAACAGCACTCTCTCGGCTCATAAATATGAAACGAGTGAGAGCGTGTTCGAAATGACGTTCGATATCGCTCAGAGCATGATAGAGGAAGCGTATAACTTGTTGGGTTTCATTGGTAAGATGAGAGGAGGAGATGAAGGGCACAGACCTGTGGGAAAATCGAAGATACTCACAGCATCTCCAGCAAATCATAGAGTGTAGGGCCCTCAGTCGATCGAACTCATGAGTAAACTTGTGATAATTGGTTGTGAATTTTGTATGAGGATTTTAGTATCCAACGTGAATTGTTGGAATTCTATCTTACTAAATTAGTTACTTTTCAATTTTACATTCTTAGCCAAGCTAACACGTGAGAATTTGCATTTGTTGAAAGCGGATTTGATTGAACAAAATTTTGAAAACAAGATGAATTTCAGTGTCCAAAATTTTGAATTAAAGTGAGCTCAAATGCTCTATGAGCAGCTAGGTGTTGTTAGAAACTCTACTTAAAAGGAACTACTTTGTTATTTGCTAACTTCTACTAAAATGGCTGAGGCAAAAAATAACTCTGATGTAATATGTGAGACAAATAGATTTACCACTAAAATCGCTCCATAATAGTTGTGAAACCGTTTAACGTTGAAAAAATGATGAAATAGATTCAACCGTAGCTGTGAAAATCGCTTGAGAGATGGAAAATACAAAGTGCAGGCAAATGTGAGACGATTTTCGATGAACCAAATTATACAGGAATTCAGCCAAAATGAGGAATACAGTAGCTAGCTAAACTAAAATTTAAGTCTATCTTATGGCGCGAAATTGAAAGTCAATACAAAACACTTTATCCAATCAACAAAGACTTTGAAGAAGATTGTTTCCCAGAATGAGCGTCAAAATGAGCGATTCAATACTCTTTAATCTACCGAATCATAACCAACCAAACAAAACCCCCAAAAAATTCATACAATTACTCCAAAACGATATCTATAAGCCTTTGAACCTCTCTTCCAAAACCATCTGTTCACATGAAAATGTCGTGCACTACCGCTGTCAATACTGCAAAGATTGCGGTATTTACTTACCACAAGTAGCTACTTCACTTCATTTAGACTCTAATTTCTTTTCTTAGAATGCCGTTCGGGCTTTCCGCGAGTCACACTACCACCAAAAACTCAATTTAAACCCTGACAAAGTTCTCCACTTCATGATTGCTGCACAAAAGCAGAATAACCGCTATGATCCAAACTCAATATGCCTCAAGGTACGCTGGCTACAGAAACCTAACAAACTATTAAATCCAATAGGAACGGAAAATTCTGGTAAATTGGATCTGCGAAGTTGGTGAAGAATTCCAATACAGCACTGATACAATCTATATGGCTGTGTCATATCTCGATTGTGTGCTCATCCAGTTTGAAATTCCAAAAGATCACCTCCAGCTTGCGGCTCTTGTGTGTATTTACATAGCAGGTAATCGTCTCTGATTCATAATAGGAGTCATTCGTTTATTCAATAAGGCAAATTTAATGAAAATGATTGTAAAACCGTGCACATTAACGAGATTTATCAGTTTGCTGGAGGAACCTACTCTGTGAAGCTTCTAGAACAGACAGAGATTCTCATTTGCGAAACTCTCGAATGGAATCTACGGTCAGTGACTCCTATTCAATTCTTGGAGCTGTTTCTAATGAGAGGCGTGGTATTCAGCAAGGACAGATCAGCATTACATGTAATCGACGACGACAGGTTTCTGAGGAAAATCAGAAAATATGCTGAGTTTTTTGCTGATTTAGCCCTTCAAGAGTATGCTTTCAATCGATACGATCCTCATTTAATTGCGTGTGCTTGTATCGTCGCCTCTCGTAAGGTCCTTGCAGTTGTCCCGATTTGGAATCGGCACCTGGGTGAGATAACAGCAACTACCTGGCCCGTAATCGAGGATTGTTTCGTTGAATTGATGCAAGTGTATGAGAACATCTTTCTCGAACCGGTAGTAGAAGTATCCGAAAATAAATACAATCCTACTCGTGATTCAAGCAACAGCATGAATGATATGGTTGTTCAGGATATGCTGCAGATCGAGAAAGGTGGTTTGCTTTTTTCTAAAAACCAGCAAATGTTCCTCGAAGGGGGAGAGATGGCGGCAGCAAGAGAAGATCCCTGCTTATTATATGATATTCCCAGTAATTTCCCAGACTCCGTTAGTGTGACTCAAGGAGATTGCACCTTAACGAACAGCAGCAGACAAGAGATGAGTCTGGATTGGAGTGGTCAACATATGAATCTAAACAACATCATCGAGGCGTCACTACAAAAGCAGATAGTTGCGCGAAATAGTTTGGGACAGGACCAGTCATGCAATTCCAATGAATTGTGTCGATACAATCAACTGTTGAGTTCAAAGAAAATGCATATCGAAGAAAAGCCAGTTGATTCGTTAAGCAAAAGTCGATTCCAGTATTCATTGCCGAATTTTCTAAGGAATTCTTTGTTTTGAAGCGAGTATATAGAAAATAATGAACGAATGATAATCATACATTGATCCGATAATTTTACTTAATAGAGACAAGCTTGTCTCGCGTATATACTTTGTAAATCTATAATTTATTCCGATCATTATGAGACTTTCCCCTAATGCTAACTAAGTCTGATAGCATAAAGAAATTAAACAAGCACAAATCTTCTTAAAAGCAAGAGTCACTCCTGAATATGAGATGTCTTAGTTACCAATACCAATTTACAAATGTCTTCGATGACTAAGGTAGATTATTTGATAAAGCGGTTTGAGATTCAATATTATAAGCAATTAAGCTTAGAATGCACTCATATAGGTTACGAATATCACAATATGAAATTTAATAAAAAGGTTCATATAAATTCGCCATTAATTCCTCTTATTTTGTGACTTTCCCTCCATATTATCATCTACTGAAACTTCAAATGGGTCCGAGTAACAGTCTTCTTCATTGGAAGAAACTCAATCCGCAAGCAGCGCTAAGTTTTGCATATGTCGTAACACTGAGCTTGCAAGTTTTAAGAGTCGCAGCGATCTGCTTGACGCCTCTCGGTTGAAAGAGATCCTTCAGATCAAACACACGCCAGAGAGCTTTGCAAGTCTTCACTACATCATCGAAGTTTTGCTCCGTAAAGAGCTTGCAAAAGCCGCTTTCAACGTAGCACCTTGGGTGGCTGTTAAAAGCAATGTCTGTCAATTGATTGCAAGAGACTCCTCGACCGCTCTTCACCTTAGAGTTTGCGTATGGATCAAGAGCTTTCTTTAAGCAAACCATAGTCTTCTGGATCCAAGCTTTACCCATCGGAGTGAACATGTTCATTGCGTTTGTGAATCTGGAGCAGTATTTGTTGCCGTATCCCAGAGGATATGCGTTGGAATTGCAGTTGAAGGCAGGTTGAAGACATGAAGTGTACCATGTGCAGGTTGATGCCAATAAATCGTGGTCATTGCATCGAGGACTTGTAAGAAACTCAATAGACTGGTCCATACAAAAGCTGACGTGCAATAGGATAGCGATCAAAGCCAGTTTTTTGATCATCGTTGAGTTGAAGCTCTCCTACTTTTTGTGCTTCTTGTTTAAAAAGTTTATTTAATCTGATTAGTTAATGTGTGCTTGATAAATTTGGTTATTCTAAACTCATCCCGAGCCAAAAAATACAAACAGTCAGTATGGAAAAAACTCATGAGTTACTGATTGGAGAAATCCAGACATCTAACAGGTTAGAAACGTCGGCTCTCATGATAAATTTCTACGAATTGAAAACATAAACTCACGTGATGAAGCTGGCTCAAATTTGTATGAATCACTCTGAATCCTTCAGACTTTGATGGGAAACTAAGTAAGACGACCCTTGAATTCTGTTGAATCTTCGATTACAAATATCCTTACGCTTCTACACTGCGAATTGATCTGTGTTTGATCCCCAGTGAGAGTTTCTCATTTTGGCAATGAATAATATACTACGAATGACTCTTCGAATAACTGGAGAGCATCAATTAGCTCTGAGACGCTGATAATATTTTATCTTTTCAATGTGTTAGCTACATCTTTTGATATTCTTTAAATTTAATATTGTAATCTGAGGCGCCTCATAAAGAATTAAGAATATTAATCAATGAAATTGAATATAAGGAGTATTATTATTATAATTCGTATTTAATTCTCTTTAATGTGATTCATATCCGCCCTATGACTCATAATCTGTTAATTTGATGGCGCTTTCGATTGGGCCTGAA
>ENA-UOTZ01002144-UOTZ01002144.1-compost-metagenome-genome-assembly--contig:-NODE-2144-length-11051-cov-9.008019_pt1 | contig 11051 bp, 6 predicted proteins | sample MGYA00238144_ERZ746983 | MGnify/ENA primary metagenome ERZ746983 (study PRJEB28759, sample SAMN06268863) | compost metagenome | isolation source: single cell | place: USA: California, Emeryville, Joint...
AATGGTCAAAAACGGGATCCGAACCAAAATGAACGAGAAGTTTGGTCATTACTTTTTAATCAGTGAATTTAGAATTTTGACCTTTATTGTAGTTGCTTTTCAAATATAACTCAATAAATATAGAAGGATCTACATGTCAAACGAGAGAATCCGAGTAGGGAACGCATAATTGAACTTTGCAAAGAAATATTACTCAAACGTTAAGAGCATTTCTTGACAATCACAGGTTGATGAAATTGATTGCCACGTCTCTATTCGTTGTTTTTTCTTTTGCTCTGAGTAATGTCGAAACTCAAGGAATCCACAGCACCTCATATAAAACGAGGGGGAAAATGCAATGGCCAATACTCATCGCATTCTTCGGAGAAAGAAAAGCACAATTGGCTGTGCAATTCGTCATTTCTCGAAATTCAAACAACAGAAAATAAGTATCATAGAAAAGAGAAGGAACTTAACTGCCACTTTATTATTGACACATAGCTATGCCGTTTCTTGGAATAACATTAAACATACCCACATCGATTATTTCTCCCACGAATTTAGTAAAAGAACTTCTGCTTTGTCTCTATTGTCACACTCGAATACATTGAAAGAGTTTTTTGAGATCTACGATTTTTCAATTAAATCATAGTGAGCTACAATGGAAGAATCACAACACAACCTAAGATAATCAGTCTCGTAAACTCATAAGACATTTATCCTTAGATAATGCAATATATTAATGATAATTTGTTCAATAGCTTGGTCTCTGGTAAAAAGGTGAATCGTTAGAGCTAGGGCCATATGAATCGACATCCTTCACCCAGGGGCGGTAACCGCCTTGTCCACCACCGCTATATCCGCCACCGTATAAGCGCCGGAGCATCGACTTCGAACCCAAGACAGTTGTTGCTGCCACTAACACCAACAAGGTTACTAGCAATAAATGCTTTCTTTGCATTTGTGATCTCAATTTTTTTTTGGGTCTTATTAAAAGCAAAATTCGGTGTATTTATAGCCGAAGGTTCATAAAATAAGTAATGGTCAGCCTGTAAATGGACTGTTAATAGGAGTTCTACCTTACTGAATCCAGATAATGGACTCCACATTGTGCATCCTAATTCGCAATTTCTTTTTACTGTTTTGTTGTTAGGCTGAGTAACTATCTGACATCAGATTTTCCTATCGCCAATTAGCGTTAGATCTCAACCAAATTTTTTTTCAGTAGAATGAAAATTGCTTGTGTTTTTTTTAATGAAGCAATTTCTCTTGATTTGCTTAGCTATTCGGGTATTCTAACCATTCAACTGTCTCCTGAAACCGTCGAAAAGGAGTTTCCATTCAAATTGGACAACCAGTAGGAGGTATAACGAGATGAATCAGTATATCAAGAAAATCAGACTTAATGATTTGATTAAACCTTGTAAATCGTTTCAACAACCAGTAAGTTTTGTATATGCTATATTCATAATGTTAATTCACGAAAAATAACTCAGTAATTTTGGAAATCTAGAAGGAAAATTTTAAAAAGCCAATATCTTGTCTGAAAAAGTAACATTACTTTTCTTGCTTCTAGCGCTAAAGTCTTGCCTTTGACTATCTCTCTCTCATTTTCCTCAAACAACAATGAATTCGTCTCGAAAGCTTATTACTCAATTATTTCAAATATTTGCCGCACTCCAGTCAAAAAAACAAAAACTGAGTATCGGAAATAATGAAACCCTGAATTCAGATAGTTTGCATTTAGGTAGAGATCGAATTATAACTCAAAATTTTAAATGATTCTAGGAGGAGGTTCATGTTTCCAATATTGTTCTGAGCAACAAATATTGTGAAAAAATAGGAACTTGTTGAAGTCCAAAACAAGTTACGAGAAATCAAATTGTTAAAGATGGGTTTGCAAGATCCCTAACTGACTTGTGCAAGAAACTGAACCTCTTAATATAATAAATTTACGCGTAATCATTGAGATTAACTAAGACGATTTCTAATGATAGGAATCTTTGCAGAGTTAGTTATACCACAAATTATTGCCAGCGTTAGCGGTCCTTAAAATTAGAGCAAAACATCTTTATTCTCCTTATAATTTTCGTGAAAAGTATCCTTCTAGAGATTGTGAGAGAGAGTGTGTCAAGTTAAAATTATACCTGCCTCATTTTGTTCTTTGCAGGGCAAGCGATTTGCCTTTATTTGGTTTCTCCAAATGATGATGATATTTTCAAGGTCTTGATATGAAGAGTCAAGATTTCATTATTATTTAAATTTATTTCTGCTCGGCTCACTAAATTCAATATTTTCAAAAGAAAGAAACGAAGAATTCAATGGAAGACAGTTCGAAAACTCAGAGGCCAGAGGTCAAAACTGAAGTTTCCCTCACCCAGAATCATGAAAGGAAAAAGCAATCGGAAGACAGTTCAAATAGTCGTAACAGTCAAACACTGACAAGAGCGTCATTAGGAGGGAGCTTATTAGAAGATAAGCCTTCAAAGCTACTTGCTTGGTGCCTGCATGGCGACAACAAGACGACTGTTGCAGATTTCGAAACAATGGAACACCATGTTAAATTCGATGGAGCTCTGCTCAGCTCTTGTGCTGGTAAGAGAGACATTAAACAAGACTCTTTGATCGTTTGAAATGCATGTTTATAGCCTGGGGCCCAACTGCCTTGAAAGAGATCCCAAACACAAAGCTTCTAGTCTCTCTTCAGCATTTTTGGAGGACTTCTGCTGTCTTGGAGATATTTGACGTGTCTCGCAAAGGAATAGCAAATAAAATTTACTCTTTCGAGGAAGTCATTGAAGGTGGACCTAAGATTCTCCTCGTTTAGTTTAGATTTTATGTTCAAAATTCAATTTTTTTGGCTCATTTGATATCAAATTTATCCCTAGCTACAGGGAACCGAGGGATAGCATATAGCTCACGAAGGAGTGTCTTCGGTGCAATATCACTTACAGGAAAGATATCTTATCATTTGTTTGGGTTCGAGTCCAGCGGTTCTAATTTACAAGGCGGCTTTAGTGTAAAGCTATTGAGAAAATCGCAGTGGTTTTCTCAGTGCAAGGCTTCTGGTAACTCATTGAGGCTTTTTTAATTTTACTGTTAGCTTATCGTCCATGTCAAATTTCGTTTTTTATCTTTATGATAATGGAAAATAACATTTTGTTATCGATAGGCAACTGGATTTCAGGTCTTGATTTCGATCCTACCGGAAAGTCGATAGCAGCTCTTGATCAATATGGAACGTGTATAATTTCCGACGTGAACACTAATTGCTGTAATTTATTTCTGGACCTGGCAAGAAAAGGTATTTTTAACATGGGTTATTGCATTAACCAACACCTCCTCTTTGTCTTTCCTTAAGGATAATCTATTGTCAAATTGTTTTTTCTCCTTAGATACTCTGTTGCCGCTTCAATTCTATATCACTTTGAATTATCATAGATGTGAACGGTAGCTGTGTCTGGAGTACGAATACCGGCGAATCTATTTTAAATATCAAATATGGAGGAAACAAACTTACTGTTCTTGATGCTGAAAAGAAAGTCATCATTTTGAAAGACCCTATTTCGCTAGAGAAAACCCGTAATTGCGGCTGAATTATTTCAATTATTTCAATATCTATCATTATTAATATGATCTTTAGCATACACGAAAGGGTTAGATGCTTCCCCAACCGATGGTAATTTAGTCGTAGCTTCAGGAATGCGCAATTTACAAATGTATGATCGGAGAGAATCCAAGATTGTAAAGATATTTAAGGGTATTCATTCAAGTATCACGCTGAAAGTTTGATGGATTCTAAAACGAATCTGATGTTTGTAGGCCAGATTAACTGCGTACGATGGGATTCAAGTGGGGACTTCCTCGCAACCGCCTCTGAAGATGGAACTGCAAAAGTCCTAGATCTTAAATCTGAGAAGATAATTTACACAGGAACCTCGGGGGATAATAGTAAAGTATTGCACTCAAACTCTTTTAATTTAAGCTAATTATTAGGACATGTCTCCTCAGTGTGTTTCCTATAGACGAATAAATATCAAATTCAAGAAAGTAACAATTGTTTGAGAATCAAAGATAACGAGGGATATTCTTGGATATGGGTAGTAACTAAATCTGTCTCTTAGAAATAAATAAATTGGTGCAGGCAATGATGAACAAACGAAGAATAATAAAAATCAGTTAAGGATTGTTTTTCTTAAATTTTGATTGATCTTTTCAGAGACTACTTTGAATATCTAAACAAGCAAACAAATTAATTTCACAAAACACACAAATTAAAAAAAATTAAAATATGTTAAGTTCGAGTTATATTCGTCAGAGTAGATTAATACATTTGAGACTGCTATAGATTATTAGGAGATCGCAATTAGAGGAGAAATATAGAAGAAACTATCTGAAATGGCTTAATATGACACAAAATTAATCTTAAATCCCTCTTATTACAGAGATTCCGAAATCTGAGTCATCTAAAATTAAAATATCAATATCTGTGATAGAACTCTATAGCTTATTACAAAGGAACCGCTATTTCGATGAACTTCAGTTTCTGCCTTCCATTTGAGGAAGCAAACTTATCATTAGCTGTTGATAGGACTTTTTGAGGACTTGATAACGGTGTGAATGCTCAATTATTGACAAGATTGTTGCAAATCATTTCAAGCTATGTATATTTTCTCTACAATACTAGCCATCAGGCTCAAACTAATATCACAACAACACAAAACAATTATCAAGGCCTCGAAAATAAAAACGATGCACTTGATTACGAAATGAACAAATGACAATGTCAATCAATTTAAATATACGAATAATTACAAATCATTATCAGAGTCTAATACAAAATTAGGAGGATTAAGGGTGTTTCGACTGCTTGAATCGCCTGTTGGATCCATCTGAGCGGTATTTGAAAGGGGAATCTTCAAGAGCTTCTCCTCATGTCCTTCTGGAGGTTTCCTTCGGCAAAGAGACTTGAACCCATCTCTAATTTTAGAAGATAGTCCATAAGCTAGAGAATTCCAAATCCCTCTGCTCATCAAACACACGACGCTGATTTCAAACGACGCGGTTGAGAAGTTCTTGGATATGAAGATAAAGTAAAACTGCAGCAAAACTGTCGGGAAATCACAAACAATGAGGATCAAAGGATATAATAGCAGCTCTAGATGAACCTTCATACCATACTTCCTCAGTTTCTTCAGGACTGAAACGTAACAAAATCCACAGTAAAGCGTGCTTCCCAGAGCCAACACACCCAAAAATGCGAACACCACTGTCGGTGCATCAAACTCGTGCTTTGGTGCTACAAAAATTGCAAGTAGAATTCCACTTAAGATTGATATAGTCAAGGAGCGGATTAGGTATTTTTTCATAAGCGAACTGTTTAGATAGTCTTCGCCGAAATTGACTGAGGCATATAACGCATGGGCAAAGCAGCAGACCCAGGCAACTGAACCAGCCCATGAGAAACCGAAAATAATGTTAAAAACGAGGATTAGTGACTCAAAGCCAAGGCTAGGACCAACAAGACTCGTGGTGAAGAGAATTTCGTTGACAGCGAGGAATAAAATCATTTTGCCGAGCACATTGCGGTGAAGTTTGAGTAGAAAAGTAATGATGATGTTAAAGATGCAGCCCAGAGCTGAAAGTGTACCTAACACGAGCAAGATAATAGTGAATTTAGATATCATATTGGTAGCTTCAGTGGTTGTTAACTCTGAGGAACTCTGAAGAAAGTTGTGCAGAGAAGATACTGTGTATTCTGCAAGAGATAAATTCATAAACTCAGTAGTTTAATCTGTAGTTTGAGTTTTATTTACAAATTAATTTTGGGCTTCACTAATTATCTGATTAATGCGTCGCCTCATGGATCCTTTTGCTCTGAAATCTCAAGAATTTTGGTCAGTACAGTTGATGATGTTCAAGGAGAAACTAATAGATTTAATGTTATCAGATGAGAGCGGCTTATTAATCCAAGAGCTCAGCGGTTTCATACAGAATAACATCCCTACGTCAAATTAAGGATTAGACTACAAAATGCAAAATGAATCGATGTGAGCGTGTTTTTTTTTTTGATTCACAATTGTAAATTGGTTCATTCTAGACAGCTTTACGACATTTCATATCTTCGTTCTGTGAACTTAAAAAGGGATAAAGCAAAGTAATGAAACGTATTGTTAATAATTTGCAATATCTTCAGGCCTATAAAATGTTTTATCTTTTCTTTGAGTTAGTGCTTATAAAGAGAAATGTCTTTTTGCCAATCTTGCACAATCTTGCAGCAAGAAAATTGTCCTTCACATTCACGCTTTCTGTGGAACCTACTTTTCATTTTGAAGTGACATTTTCTATACCGGTATATGATTCATGCTATTAAACGAACGCTGCTTTTAGTAGAACTTTCTTCATTTTCTGAATCACATTTTGGAAAGCTGGGATTTCTAGCTCTGAAATTTGCTCTCTCACAAATAATTTTGAGTACTGATTCATTCTCACTGCATTAAGTCTAATTTTTTTTTTGCAGCAGAATATTGCACACATCTATGAGTATTCAATAATGGACCATTTCCAGAAATCACAATTATTTATCTCAGATGCTCATCACTTTCAGTTCACTCTAGATTATCTTTTTCCTTTTAGAAGATTCAAATTTATTTTGATTTTTTTTTTGCGTTAGGGATGGCAATCTTCCTATACTCCATGTTAAGGGGCCTTCTAAAAGAATCCTCTAAGTCGCGAGGGCAACTTACACGAAATGAAAGGAAATTATTAGAAACTTTATCTTTAACTCTGAGGCGCTATCACTTTAAATTTTTATTCTTTCTTCGATTTTCTATTTTTAAAATTTCGTTTCGGTAACAACACAAGGACAGAATCATAATAATTCGCCTCCTCTTCGAGAACCTGCCTCGTCGATAGTTAGTTAATGGGTGGCACGGTACAAAATAATTGCATTTCATACTATGAGATACTTTTATTTTGACGGCTCTTTATCTCTTAATCTCAACGAATTATTAAAAAGTTTCAGCGAAAATTTTGGAATGTGTTCCTAAATTTTTTAAACTTAGCCTTCAAATCTATACCCTTACTGTTTCAGGAAAAAATACCCTCACCATCGAGAATCATCCTCGACCAGTGTCATTCTTCGACACCTTAAGGCAATTCGAGTAATTTAACACCTATCTTGTAAAATTTCATCAACGACTAGCCGTTCAATCCAAAAGGCGATTTAAATTATCTCGAAGTTTTCACAGAACAAAATTAAAATAAAAGAGAATGAGATTCAAAATCAAAGGCCTGTTCAACGCAATTACCATTCTTAGCCTTTGTTCTTTCACATTTCCGGCCTTGATCATTACCGAAGCCTCAGCCTCGAATGCAAGACTAAATTCTTTAAAAATGTGGTCGTTGATTATGATCGTTGTCATTGACATTTTTATCATTGGTGCTCGCATCCTGCTCAGAGACCTCGAAATCAATCTTCAAATACTTAAAAACCTAAGCATATTACTCACAGATGTCCTTGGATTGATGATGTATGGAGTTTCCACCATGCTTACGCAAATCTTCCTTGAAAAAGAAATCGATTGGATATTCACATATCAAACTCTAACGACTATTATCGTCGGGTTGATATTAGGAACTCTGTTATTTTTCATTCAACTCTACCTCAAAGAAGAAGAAACCGCTGAAACTATGTCAATGCCTTTGACATACATCTTTTTGATCCTGGCATCGGTATTTATGCTTTGTAAAAACGAATTGCTGAATCTAAATAGCGAAGCGATGCTCTGGGTCCGAGTTTCAGGCTTCTTGACGATTATCTCTAGTGTTTCGCTTCCATTCATTTCTGGCAACAGATCCCTATTTGCGAATATATGGGAAGAGCTGTATATTATTGCGTATGTTCCTGTTTCAGTCTATTGGTACGCCCAGGGAATTCTGCAGATAATGCAGCAAGTGAAAGCATCGAGGGAGGATAATCTTCAGTTTCTCATCTTTTGCTCCTGGGTGCTGTTTTGTAGTATAGCGCCAGCGATTATTCAGTCAATACTGTGTGTCGCTGAGCTATTTTCCAATTTAGTGACTTTAATTCTCCACTTTAGTGGAAGACAAAATGGATTGCAAACCAATCCGAAGCCGAGCTTTGAAACAGATGTCCAAAGCTTAAAACACATTCAAATTGAGGATGCTAAGGAGAAAATATGTCCAATTTGTTGGGAGGAGTTCGGGGATGGTGATAATATCATTGCAAGAGAGTCATGCTGTCATTGCTATCATGTGAATTGTCTCAAGCAGTGGATTATAAGAGATCTACGATGTCCATTGTGTCGAGGATTTATTCAAGGTGAGCTTGTATCTTATTAATTCAAATGATATGTTGTGAAAGTTCATGGAATTTAGTGTCAATTCGTTAAATGTATCAATGCAATTGTGATATAGTGAGAGAGGACCTGCAGAATTAATTATGATTTAAATAGTTTTTTGTGCATAATTTGCATGAATTCATATTGCCTAATGAAATGAATTAATTAACTCTGCTCCATGGAGTGTGATGTTGATATTGAAGGATTAGTGACGACAAAAAAAGGAGATAGCTAGCTAGCTTCTCTAAGAAGTTTTATTTTTTGGACAAAGTAATACCTGGGGACATTGCTTGCCAACGATGTGCATTTTAGTTTCCTTTCACTTCTCCTTCCTCGCTTCTTTCAGGTTCTTATCGGCAGAATTCAGACCTTTCATGATTTCTCATTGGGTTTTGTATTTCCAGCTTCTTTAGAATTTCATTCTCTTACATGTTGCTCGGGTACGACGACAAGAGGTTCTCGGAATCTGAAGTGTTTGACATCTTCTTAATCCTCTCGAGGAGTGGAGTGATTCACATGACGGAGTGTTATACTCACTGGTTCCGATCTTCAGACGTTTCAAGTTAGATTGAAGAATACTGATTCTCGTGCTAGCATCATCATCACAGCCGTTGAGTTGTTTGAATGTCATGCTTCCAGTTTGTTAAAAGCTCTCTTCTTGAGATCTCAATGAAATTTGATCATAGCTCCTTTCTCTGTCTTGACTCGAGCTTTGAGTCTTTCAACATACTCTCTCTTTCTCTCCTTTTTTCTATATAAATGAATGACTCATCAGGTTTTTCATTGTCTCCTCCTTAGTCTTTTTAGGTATTTGAAAAAGAAATCGTCTCTGGTGAGCAGCTCAGTCAAATACATTTGCAGGACTCATCCTGCAGAAGCTGTCAAGCATATTAAACTAAACACCAATGCCTCTAACCAAACTCCGTCTTTCATCTGCTTCGATTGTGTAATTCAAATGAACGAAATAGACCGAAAATCTTTAATTGAAATCCCATAACACCGAAAAATTGTCTATTACTCCAAGATCTAAAATTAATAATTTCTTTTAATTTTGATAGTGCGTGTATAACTTAATATCTAATTGTTTTATCGGAAATTGTCAGGTGTTCTAATCTAAAGGATACCAATCTTGATGAACTACAACGATCAGCTCTAAGATAAAGAACTGAGAAGATCGTCAACACATCGATGCTCCGATTGAGAAAATCGCGCATCGGATCAAACTAACGGTCACTTTGACGCGCGGGTGTTGTGCTTTATATTTTGCAATTCATGTAATAGCAGCTTCATAAACAATTCAAGATCTTTTAGAAACCTGATATGGGAGGAAATATGTACTATTTCTCCGTAACAAACATCATACTTCTCTTGAGATCCTGCTCAATACATCTTTCTTAACGCGTTATTACTATTATATTAACGATTAATGAGCCTTGATAAGATGTTTTAAGATTTGATATTTGCTTTAAATGCAATAAATAAATTACAAACTCAAAATTTTATTAAGAACGATCTCAAACAAGCCTTAAGATGCAATCGATCATACTTACGCCTGGGATTACCTCTGAATTGAGCGAATCTCGATCTGAGAATCATTTTCCAGGTTTTGTCAACAGACACAAGAATAAAAGCGGCAAATCTCAAAGTTCCTCTGATGATATTGTATCATATACTGCAACGGATCTCTCTCAAGAAAATGGAATACTTCAAAGCAACACAATGAAGACGTCTTTGAATGACCCTCTTAATGAAAGATCTGATCAACTTGACAATGGATGTGAAATATCAAATTTCGATCCCCTCTTTTTCGAGCCGTCTGTGGCTCTAGACCACAAAGATCCTCTCAAGAATTTGAAATCTCTAAGCTTGGGTCAAAACTCGATCGGAACCAATAGGATCAAACTCATCACTGAACCCTTTGCTTTGACAGCCTCTAAACTTCATCTTTCTTACCATACAGGGGCCAATCATCAGCTCAGAGGAGGAGGTGACTCTGAAAATAACGCCTCAGATGATAATTATTCGACTTTGATTAACAAATTTAATCGATACAAGGAAAAACGCTTGAATGACAGCTCTCTTGACACTGGTTTACAATTGCTCATCGAACCTTACGCCAAATCTCATCTGCTTCAAGACAGCCTCTGCAGTAATGATACAGAGTCTTCTGAGCTCACCCTTAATCTAAGAAAACGTTTCTTAAACCCTTTTGGAACTTCGAAAGTACTTCTTCTGACAGGAGAAGCTGGAGTAGGGAAATCTTTCTTCTGCAAAAAACTTCAAAGAGAACTACTATCGGCTTGGGAAAATTCTACGAAGCAAGAGCTCGATGAGATTGGTGAAAGGTTATGGTTTCCCGTTTATGGCGAGCTTCCGAGTCTGAAAAATCCGAACACCGAAGCAATCTCTGAAACGCTTGAGAGGGAACTCTCCCTTACTAAAGAGGAGATTTTGACGCTACAAACAGCAGATCCCAGCGATTTTCGCCTGCCGTGTTTATTATTCATCTTCGACGGATATGATACCGTTCAGGACCTTCAAGCTTTCGAAAATGATAAAGATTTTGTGAGTAACAATTTTAGTTTGCTGAATAAAATCCAAGGGAAGTCCTGGCAGAACGCGAAATTTATTATCACTTGCAGAGAAGAAAATCTTCAACGAGTCTCACGAAGAGACCTTCTTTTTGCTCCTATCAACCACGAATCGATT
>ENA-UOTZ01002145-UOTZ01002145.1-compost-metagenome-genome-assembly--contig:-NODE-2145-length-11041-cov-6.747167_pt1 | contig 11041 bp, 2 predicted proteins | sample MGYA00238144_ERZ746983 | MGnify/ENA primary metagenome ERZ746983 (study PRJEB28759, sample SAMN06268863) | compost metagenome | isolation source: single cell | place: USA: California, Emeryville, Joint...
ACAAAATTGGACAAATTGCGAGTCGAGTCTTGGATTGTTGAAATCGCCAAAAAACAAAAAGCCATCTTCTTTTATTCTTCAGCTTAATTGTATATATTGTCTCTTAGAATAGAAATTAATAGGTATTGTTAACTGATAATACATATTTTTTCATAACTCTGATGACCGTAAATATCAGTTCAATTCTCTTGAATGATCTTTTTTTTAAAACCAACCTGTTTTGATATTATTTTTTTGCTGCGATTCTGATAAATGCGAGAGTTTTGCAGTGTAAAAATGCAGATGAGCAAAGAAAAACAATCTGCGATATCGATAACACTCGCGAAATTTTGCTGTTATCGGTAGAAATCGCAGAAACTCGTGTCAACTGATTTGTTTATAAATACAACTACTGTCTTTAATTTTCAGATATAAAAGCAAAAATTTATATATTATGCGTATTGTCCAGAGAACTCTACTTTGAGCTGCGATTCCTAGCCAAAATACCTTACGAAATGTTGCTTCTAGACAGATGCGATCAACCCAGCAAAGGGCTATATATCTTCAAGATGTATTTTATGGATGAATAAACTAAATATTGAAAATAGATCATTGAGCTTGAAAACAAACCCTCTGGAAGATACAAATTCTTCTAAATATCTTTGGCAGAATGTGACGATAACGGTAGTGCGTTGATCAATAAAGGATCAAGAATAATTTCAAAGCAAACTCTGAAAATATGAAGTAAAAAACTCATATACCATTCTCTTAGAGATGGATATAGTAGCCTAATCGGGTAATTTGGAGAAGAGCTGAATATTTTTCAAATTCCAGCACGGATTACTCAGATAACTATCAAGAAAAAGTCCTTTCATACTTTCTACAGCATTTTTTCCTGAAAATTCCTTCAGGATTCTCATTGCCACACCTATAGTTCTATTTTCTACTTGCTGACGCAGCAGAGGGTCGCTTAGTACTTAAATCTGGGTTTTTATATGAAAACAAAAATATCGCAAATTGAAAGAATCCGAATCCGAACATATTTCGTGCTTTTTAGAAACCAATAATTAACAATAATTTCGAAAAAAGGTGCGTTTCACTTTTTCTCAAAATGAGACATCAGAAATTAATTCAGTTTCGACAAAAGTTACCTTTTAGGAAATCATTGATCCGACAGACCCTATTATATAATAAATATACCTTTCTGAAAGCCTAGGTGCATCAATAAATGTGAATGAAGGTTATAGCCGATTTTTTCCTAACACCATTCCTCTAAAATTAGGATTTTCACTACCAGAATTAGACAGAGGGATTTTCTGCCCAATTTTTCATGTAGACACCTTAGTATCCTAACGAAATGGGACAGGCGCAGCAGACTTCTAGAACTTAATGAGGTGAGAAACTTAAGCTTCACGCAAAAAAAATAAGTGAAATAATTGAAAATTTCAACGTAGATTTTTGGAGCCTGTTTATTCTATTTTATGCTCAATAGCATATTGCTGGAGTCATGCTTCTCTATCCATGTAAAAGAATTCATTTAATTGTAATATCAGAATCGACAAGCACAATAAGCAGCTCCAATATCCGACTTGAAAATTAATTTGCTAAAATTCTATTAACAGCTTGTCGAATTTAATTTACTTGGCTTGCCGGCAGCCAGAAGAGGTGGCAAATACTCGCTTCTCTTGTACTATTGAAAAACTTAGGAATTTTCCTATGAACCTTAAAATTTTTCCAACAATGACTGTTGAAATTAATCCGACCATTCCATAGTTTTTGAAAAAGATAAACAATAAAAGACAAATTTGAGGTCCATTACTGAAAAAAAAAGCTCCAGAGCTTGATGAGTCTGACCTATCTATTGAGAAAGCTGATGGAGCTTACCAAAGGTAGTCTATACTGAAGAAATTGTGGTTTTCTTTGAACCAATATCCATTGAAATCAAGCAATATTAATTAAATAAATAAGCACGAACTTACTCAAAATAATTGATTTATTGAGGAGTTAGAAAAAAACAGGAAAGCGATAACTTATAACAAGGTAACTTCACTCAATCTTCATCAAATAACTCTCCATCTTCCGCTAGTTCTCGTCACTATAAATAACTGAGTATTAACATGGCTTTAAATAATCGTTCTTCGGTCTTAGCACCAATATTGAACGCTATTGGTAAACAACGTCAGTCAACCAGCCAATCAGTCAGCCACTATGCGAAATATGGCGAATATATCACACTGCATGGCACACTGGCCAAAGACGCTTCTGCAGAGAAGGTCGGAGCGCTCTCAGCGATAGGCTTTACGGACACACGACTATTTTTCCAGGTCATGCCATTTAACCTCCTCCAATTCGATGGCTTGGCCAATGAGGACGAGCTTTCGATCGTGAACAACTACCGTGACTTCGTCTTCCAAGTCTGGCCTAAACTAAACTTTGAAGCTCACAAGGAATATCGGAAAGCTTTGAGAAATAAAAAAAAATATGATGTGATGAAAAATTCAAATGACCCAGCTGAGCGAGACTTAGCTCAAGACTACGAGCTCAACCTACTGAAGCTGTGGACAAGATGCGAAGAGGAAAAGTTAGCGAATCTCGCAACTTTTAAAACTTTTTCTGGACAGACCGTTACATTTGGCTCGGAGATCCAGCTAATGCACAAAGACTCTGGACTCTTCCTTACCGGGAAGGCAGTAACAGCTGACACTGATAAATCCGCCTATCGTCTCGAACTTTCTTCCACATATAGTTCTGGCATGGTATTTAAAGTGATTTCTAAATTCAAAATTCGTCAAGAGGGTGAGACAATTCAATATAATGACCAAGTTCTGCTTTTGAATACCAAATTGGAGTGCTATTTGAACTTTAATGAAGATATTAGAATTAACCTTGACAATCATGTAAAGAAAAATCCTGAAGGTGAGATTAAGGCACCCTACAAGCAATTGGCACTTCGAACACTGGATCGCAGATGCTACCGGCATGAGGCTCACCTATCTCAATCGAAAGAAACTGTTTGGAGAATGAAATATCACGCAAGACTTCACACTAACGAGAAAGTTGTTAGAGGAGGTGATCTGATTCGTCTCAGGCATACAGAGTTTCAGTGCTATCTTGCCGCTGATATCAACTATGAAAATGAAAATGCTGAGGTCTTTGTCAGAAAATATAAAGGGCAGTACAGCGAAGAAGACATTAGTATTGCAGAAATTTGGGAGGTTGAGCCTTTGACTTTGAGAGAGCGTGGAGAACCAATTCGCACAAATCCGCTGTCTGGACAGAATTTGAACACATCAATGGATAAGTCATTGGAAAACCATTTCCGTCTCCGACATTTTCTCACTGGCCGCGTTGTAGTCTTGAAAAAGGTTAACATGGCAGGAGTTGAAAGACTGATCCCAGTTCTCGCCAACGATAATGATGAAAGCAGTGTCCGAGGACCAGATAGCGCAGTGTCTTTCATTCCCACTATTGTCCAAGGGAAAACCCAAGTTTTGGACAGGAATTCATATTCGATTGGGTTCAGAGGAGACACTCTGTTCCTCGGCACGGTGCCAGAACACTACTACTACACTGAGGGCCCTCGAATCGCCGGAAGTAAATCCAAAAAGACCACATTCAAATTCGAAAAAAACTCACTGGTCCTCGATAGTCTGAATCAGTACAAAAACACTGCAAACGAGTCTTCACCGAAAGAGTATTTTATGGCACTTAAAGACAGTGAATTTGCCGTTCAGAGACAAGCGACCTGTGCCGAGAGAGGCACATCTGCAGAGCATGCGTTCTCAATAGAAAAAGTCTCTAAGAGTGAGCAGGATGAAGTACTGCTTGCCATGAGTGCGATCTTACACTTAGAACATCTCCGCAATGAACTCAGAGCTCAAAAGGCTGAATGTTTAGACTACGCCAACTTGAAAATGGTGCGAACAATCCTGAGCGAACTGATCCGTTTTGTCCTTAAAGTAGAGGGAGAAGGCGAGATCAATCCATTTACTTGCGAAGGATTTACGTATCCTCATCGCCAAAGACTCTTGAAAGACATGACGCTTATTGAAATCCTTACCGATATCCTCTATTATCCATTCGAATACAAAATGTTCACGTTAAGCGAGATCCCTAACTTTCCCATGAAACAAGTTTTCCAGCTCTCTTACAAGCTCATAAAGCACACGATCAGAGAATACAGACCAAATGAATTATACGCCTCACAATGGCTTGAGCTTTTTATCCATCAATCCATGTTTTCTGATCCAAACCATGACTTGTTCGCCGAACCCACTCTCACGGAACTCATTGATAACAACAAGAGAATCCTTGAAACCAAAATCAAAAGGGAAACAATCGCGAAGTTCGTCGGGATGCTGAAATACCAAAAGCCTCATGCAAAATACGTCAATCTTCTGCGGGCGCTCACAGTATGTAACGGCGAGGCTATGATTGCGAACCAGGGAGAGATCTCAAGAGCGATTTTTGAGGATGAAGGAGCAAGAGACGCTATTTGCTACAAACTGAAAGTACAGCCAGAAGATGATGAGATATACTTGTTTGCCAACGTCTATAACGAGTGGATACTCTTGAGGAACTTCCAGCAGGCAGTAGAAGCTCGTGATGGCAATGACACTATTTACGAGTATTTTGTAAGTTTGATTTACTTGCTTGCCGATCTCTGCTTACAAAGGAATTATATCGCGATTAGCAATCTCGAGAATATTTACACCTATGATTTGTGCTTTGCTATCATGTCCCGTGAAGAGTACAGCGATGACCTCCGCACTGCGTTCGCAAAGCTTTTCAACTGCCTGTGGCTTGATAGAGACTTTCAACCGCTAACTTTACCAAATTTCCTCATAACATGGGAGGAAATCAACGCTGAAAACGCTCAGGATTTGTTTAAATATAATGCCTTGAGCAATAAATTTGAAGATGTTCAAAACTTCATAAGTGTGTATGTCCAACGAGTAGCTGTGAGGGGTTACCAAAAAGCGTTTTTGACTCAGAGAAATAAGCTTACGCTCACAGTCCTTGAAATTTGCAAAACATTGCTGAATTTTGGATTCTACTCTAGTATGGAAAGCATGGTGCATATTTTGAGATTCCTGTTGAAAATATTGAATGGACTCAAGGATGTTACTACTCCCGAGGAGGATAAACAACAAGGATCGTTTGGAAACGGAGCCAAGCGAAGCTTGACGATGATTATGTTGAATTCGACGACAAATACGAAATTAGATAGGTTCACAGGCACAAGCAAGACCTTCGAAACTCGCTACAAAGAGACACCAGAAACACATATTCTCATGCAAGTGAAGATAAAAATCCTCGAAATTCTTGATATTATGATGAAATATTGGAACGATAACCTCACCAGAAAGTTCCTGTTGGAGTTTAAAACGGAATACTTAAACGGAGCTGCATTTGATTCCAGAGACGTGACTCCTTTGAGTTTTCCGTCTCCCAAAAAGATAATAGTATCCCCAGCTTCCAAACAACAAGCCAATGACTCACCGGACCTATGGATTCAAAAAGTGCTCAAGGATGGGAACTCCTTGGCAAGAAGGTACAGCCATACTAATCTAGATTTAATCCTTCTGGACTTGATCTTGTATGAGCATCAAGATCTCAAGAAATTGGCCTTTGAGACTCTCTTTAGAAATCACGCCCAGCAACTCGCACTGAGAGAAATGCTTCGGCATATTTACATTATTGAAGATCACACGACTCTGCTCAGGATTCAAGACATCCGCGGTATGAGTAAACGCCTTGCTGAAATCTCAGACACGATTGAAAACTGGTACGGAGAAAGCGAAGAAGCTGCTGGTGAGATCAGCAGGGAAGCCATAAAGATTATTCTCACGTTAAGTTCTTATCTCAGAATAGACCAAGAAGGCGTAAAGAGCAATGAACCTGGAGGAGAAATTGTCTCGGAAGCAGCAAATTTCACAATGCAGACGTTATCAAAAATCGCAGATATCGATACCATGGCGGAAGACGTAATCCCTCACCCAGACTATCAAAAAATCATGCGCTATCTAAAAACATATACCCCAATTATCGTCATCCTTCATTATGATCTCAAAGGAAGGTTTGAAACCAAAGAAGCCCGACCTCCTATCGCTCAGAACCTATTGATGGCTTGCATGAAATTTTTGACTCGACTGATCAACTCAAACAAAGAAAATCAAGAGGTGATCGCGAAGCATAGTGATATTTTTGTCAAGCTGATGAAAAGAGACCCCACGCTGGGAGCTGATAGTCTCATTTGCAGGCTATTCTCAAGCAACAAGTTTTTACTGAGCGACCAGTCAGCTATCGAAAACTACTTGAACAGCGTCACGAAACTGATAGAACAGCTCCCGTTGCATGACAATCGTCGAGGTAAGCTCTTGCTTACTTTCGCAAGAATCATGCGATTTGAGAATACTGTACTCAAGAAGAATCAGCTGCTCATCCTACAGAGCCTCTCCAAGAAAGAGTTCTCATCAGTTCTCTTTGATTTTGCTTATCCAAGGACCATGGAACTGCTCACGGAAGAGTTTTTCATTTACCATAAAGAGTTCAACGACCAAAAACCAGTAGTTACCTTACCAGGCGAACTTGATTACCTCGCATCGCTACTAGAGGTCCTCGCATGTGCTTGCGAAGAGAAAAACACAGCAAACCAGTCCCGATGTCAGTACTTGTTCACTCTGAGCGTGTTGAGAGACCTTTACTGCAAATCTGGTGCTTGCTATCATGTGAAGAACGGGATTCTCCAATTTGCATACAGTGCTTATTTCGAAAGCGATCGTGAGTTAAAAGATGATTTAGAGCCGCTTTCTGAGCTATTTGAGCAAATGCTTAACGACCTTCAGACAGTACTAGACCAAGGATGGACTCAATGTGAGATAAAAGATCATAATGGGGCCATTCCTGCTCGGATAGTCCAAATGGGACTCGTTTACAATGGAATACTGCGAAATTTCAGCAACTTGCTTATGAAGAAAGAGACATTATCTATACCGAACTTTGAGCAGCATCTGCAGAAGCTGAGGACGAACACTCTCAAGCTGCAGAAAATCACTAAGGACTCCAAAAAAACTGTTGAAATCAACAGAATAATAAACATCATCCAAAAATTCCACGCTAGATCCAGCATCCAAGATCAAGACGCTTTAATTATGAAAATCCAAAGAAAGGCGACCAAAGAATTCAATCTCCGAAGCGCTTCTTTCGAGAATGAGATTGTGTCTCCAGGCTCTCTTTCATCTCGCTCGAGCTTTGTGCGACAAGACTCCAGTCCCATCCGAGCTTTCATGAAATCATCCTACGAGCAGAGGTCCAAAGCTCAAAAGCTTGCGTCTTACATAGACAAGCTCTCATCAAGCGAAGGATCCGCATTCAATGACTGGGTCGAAAATGAATTCGAGGCGCTTATTCAGCAAATCGCCAATATAGAAAAGATTGCCGAAAAAGAAGGAGTTAGTATTTCTTATGGAAAGGTCATTCAAGGCATCGTTGAACTCATAGAAGTGCAGGAAAACCCTTTGAATGATAATCTCAAAGCTGTTGGTCTACGGATCCTTCGTAAAATCGTTGAGAAAGAAAATGCAGAGTGCAAGACACCTGCAGCGGAATGGAAAACAAACGATTGGATTGGAAATCAGAAAAAGATTACAGCAAGACAGAATGAGCTATGCGAATATGGAGTCGTGAAAATGATTTGTAATCTCATTTCAGGTGTTCATAGTCAGCAAATCCTCCATGAGGCCATCTTGCTCTGTATTACATTACTAATTGGAGGGAATCCCGACGTCCAGAAGGCATTTTTGGATGCAATGAGAGAAGATATGAACAATAAATTCTTATGGGCCTTGAAGAGAATTCTCGTGAAGGGATTTGAAGAAATCAAAAAGGAGATGAACCGTTTGAATGAGCGCTTCATGCAGGGAAATCTGCATGGAGAAGATATTAGAGAGCAAATCAAGCAATCACGTGAGGCGAATCCAAAATCGCTAAAGTTCAAAACAATAGTGCTCGCTTTGAGAACGTCCTTGGATAGCCATGCCCCTCAATTCATAAAAGAAAGTCGCGATACTATCGGTCTGGTTGCGAGGCTATTTAGGTTCCTTCAGTTATTATGCGAAGGGCACAATTTTGAACTCCAAAACCACCTTCGAAGCCAAATCACTTCAAATAACATGCTGAACGTAAAGTCCTTTGATATCATTGCCTATTCGACAATCAGCTTTGGCGCTTACGTTAAATTCGCGAATATCGAGTGTCTTAAGTTCGGAAACCAGCTCCTCGATTTCCTCATCGAAGCCGTTGAAGGTCCATGCCGACAGAACCAAGAAACGCTCGTTAACTACAAAATCATCGATTTTTGTATCGATTATGCCACCATGTTCACAAAGCAATCAGAACAAAAAATCCGAGGGTTCCAGACTAATGAAGATCTTGAGATGGTCAATATGAGCGTGACTAAGTCTTTAAAGTTACTCTACTCCCTACTGGAGGGCACAGCTAACAAACAAATCATTAATCAAATGAGCTTGCATATCGATTTCGAATTTCTCATTTCGAAGTTCACGAGCGATTTCGAGTATTTCTGTAAGAAAAACAAACTAAACAAAATGGCTCGTACAGAAGCAATCATCGAAACCCTCAAGGCTGACTCCTTTGATGAAGTTATCACGCAATCGTTCTCTGTGTTCATCCTCTTCTTGACACTTGCGGATTTCAATAAACAGATCCATGATCTCCTACAGAAAGGCGCGAGCGATGGAAGGTTTACCCCGGAACAGGTGAAAGCAATCTCCTTTTTCTTAGCCAACATCGCAAGCATCGAAATAATGTTTAATAACGATCTACTGCGAGTCTACTTCCCTATTCACCCTACGACGAGATTCCTTTCGCGAGCTACCCGCAAAAAGCTAATGTTGGATATTCCTCGCGATTCAGCAAATGAAAAGATATCGAGTTTCCTTGAAGCCACTGAGACTCTTTTTGATGAGATGGAGCATCTTGCTTACTTGAATAGCCTTCCGTTCAAGGTGACCGCAAAAAAATTCCAATTTCTGAGAAATCTGGCAATGGCCGTCGCTATTATCATCAATTTCCTTATGTTCATTTCGTACTACTGGGTTTATGACACCAGCCCTTCAGGTGGCAACAGTACACTCATGCTGGCGTATTACGACTTCTTCGGTTCAGTGCTGACGGTCCACAGACTAGTTATAGCGTTCGGAATTTTCCAATGCGTAGTGAGTGGTCTTATGCTAGGGTTTTGGTTAATTTTGAATGCTTCGCTGACGATACGAGAGCGCTGGAGACAACAAGTGAAGAATTCTCGATTAATGCACGTTGCTAATCAAGGGTACTACGACGATTCCCAGCAAATGAGTAAGTTTGAGGATCATGATATTAGCACTCTTTCGACGCACGAAACCATCGATTTACTGCTCAAGCTGGGACCTGACTCCCCGATCTTTATGAAGAATAAAAAGCGGTACTTTGGCAACAATTGGACTCGCTTTGTTTACTATTGGAAGAGCTTCCGTTTCCTGATTGACGATGGGACTTTCAGGTTCCTCCTTTTCCATTTGATCATCTCTATCTACTCTGTTTCAGTGTTAGAAATCACTTTCGCACTCCAACTGTTCGATATAGTGAACCGATTCTATAGTCTCAGGTCGGCTGTTAGATCAGTAGTTATCAACGGAAAGCAGCTGATTTTGATGGGAGTGCTGGGCATTCTCCTTCACCATTTATGGGCGAGCTTCGGATTTTGGTTCTTGAAGGATATGTACTATGAATCGAGTATTGGTGAAACCGGAGAACGTTCATGCTCTTCCCTCCTGCAATGTTTCATCACAACGATTGATTTTGGCTTGAGAAGAGAAGGAGGTGTCGGAGACAAGCTGACCGTTCCAAGTTATGAGTGGGACAACCGAGGAAGGTACTTTACGAAGGTTATTTGGGAGCTCGCATATTTCTTGACAGTTAACGTTATCTTCATCAGCGCAATCATGGGTATCATCGTCGATACCTTTTCGTTTTTGAGAGAGAGGAAAAAGAATGTGGAGAGCGATATGTTTACTCGCTGCTTCATCTGCGACCTTGAGCGTTCATTGATCGATAAGAATGGAAAGGGATTCGAGCATCACATTAAGAAAAATCATCATTTATGGAATTATGCGAACTATATCTTCCTTTTAAGGCAAAAAGACCCTATGGATTACAATGGTATTGAGAGCTACGTCGTTGATAAGCTTGCAGAGGGAGATATTCGGTGGATTCCGAATGGCCAGGCTCTTGAGATGCGCGGCGAACAAGACTTTGATAATGGAAATAGACTCGATACAAGTGACATTTATGAGGAAGACGAAGAGGTAGACTTCTAATAGAGCTTTGGACTTGCAAAGAACGATTCAATTATTATTTTTTGTATTTTTGGAAGTTTAGACAATAACAGATTTTGGTTAAGTATTAGAAATTTTACTTTCAAAATTGTTATTGTGCGAGAGAAAATATTACATATAAGTGATAATTTTCTTGTTGGTTGTTTGTGAAATTGTAAAAGAGCTGTTCGCATCAGAGTTCAAATTGATAGTCTTAATTTCTTCCAAATAGGTGAATGGGTAAGCCGAATTAATTGCAAATATGTTCTTTCTTTCAGTAGCTTATTCACACATGTCTGATTTACACTCGATGTCTCAGTGAAACTGTGGGGTTTGAGTGTAAATGTGTTTATTTATACAAATTAGGAGGTTCATTGCATAGCTAATAGATTTTTCTCTCTTGCTAAAGGAACTAAAATATTTTTCAACTGTACTTTGAGAAAGATCGAAGATAACATAAAATATATAAGAACGCTTTATTGCTAGGAATATATAGAAACAAGATGAGCAAAATTCATATTAATTGGAAATGAATATACCCGAAAGACATAATAGTAGACTGTAGTACAGAGTCATCATATGATCACTCGGAAGCGAGTCTATGATGATGAATAGAAGGTGAAAGACTTTTGTTTTTTGGCGATTTCAACAATCCAAGACTCGACTCGTAATTTGTCCACTTTTGC
>ENA-UOTZ01002146-UOTZ01002146.1-compost-metagenome-genome-assembly--contig:-NODE-2146-length-11039-cov-60.996442_pt1 | contig 11039 bp, 7 predicted proteins | sample MGYA00238144_ERZ746983 | MGnify/ENA primary metagenome ERZ746983 (study PRJEB28759, sample SAMN06268863) | compost metagenome | isolation source: single cell | place: USA: California, Emeryville, Joint...
AAGATTTCGATCTTCTGCTTCGTCTCGAAGCCAGATCCCCCATTGAAACCTCCATCTATGAACTGATGTTGTATCAGCTGACCTCTTGTTGTGTCATGTGCGGTGACAGGTTGCCCGAGAATCACCATTTGTTGTTGCGGGCAGCCACTCAACTGAAGAGTCTGTTGTGGGTGAACTTTTACGGGATTGTTTACGTGAGACATCTAGGCTCTTATTGGTTTTTTGCTGAGAGAGGAAAAGAATTATAACCACCTCCCCGGCTGAGCGATTATAAATTGGGTATTTCACTGACGCACTTAATTAGCATAATTATACCACCAGAATCGATACCGATTACCTATCGGTCTCACTGGCCGATTTCCTACTTGAACACTATCATTACTTTCAAGGAGCAGTTAGGGAATATTTGCCTCATTCTTTCTTCGTTAGGAGAGTGCCAGAGGATAGACTCTTTTTTTTTTTACCCGGATGAAGATTTTGCGAAATTCTATATTTTATATTTTGGTGTCGATGATAACGTCGCTGATGATGGAGAGAATAGATTAGCTATATGCGGTATGGCTGAGAGGTGTCATTGTGGAGTATTTGCAAACCAGGAGAAATGCTCGTTAGACGAGCCCGGCTTGAGCTTATTTTCTTAACAATCGAGTTAATAAAAATAAAGTGACATATCTAGGCGATGCTGCCATTTTATAGCTTCTTATGATTAGAAAAATACGCATAAAACTATCAGCAAACGACTCAGGCAATGAAGCTCCTTTTTTTTCCATCACACATATATCGAACCTGACTACAAAGTTATTATATTTTTTTGGCGATTATTGCTGGAAAATTGTCGAAATGCTAGCAAATAAGAATCAGAAGAAGACTTTGATATGGACTGCATTCATATTTTACTAATACCAAAGCCGTAATACAGGCTAAGTCAACAAACAGCGAAGATATATAAGCAATAAACATTTCGTTTGGTATTAATGATCAAAATTTATTCTGCTAGCTGAAGTTGATTTAAAATCAATCCACTCTAAACTAGCACATAAATCAAATATCATTTATGAACTTCGCTGGGCCTTTACCTCCAGTTCAAACGTCCTCAAATAAACTATCAGGCCCTTTTTGCGTTTAGATTCAAAAATTTTTTTTGTATTTGATAACTTGTGAATAGCCAAATGATAAAAGAGTGGGAAAATAAAAGTTAAAAAGAACTGACAATTCAAAATTCAAACATTATCCAGAGCAAATCTAACATTTTAAAATCCCATGGAAAACTACGAAGAGGTTGAGGTTATCGCATCAGGGCCAAACAGCAAGGTCAGCAAGGTTCGGCGGAAAGCAGACGGCAAGCTGCTCGTCTCAAAAGAGCTTTCCTACGGCAAAATGACTGAGAAAGAAAAGCAGCAAGTCGTATCTGAGGTGAATATCTTGCGCGAATTACGGCATCCAAACATCGTCAAGTACTATGATCGAATCATTGATAAGACGTCCCAACGGATATATATCCTAATGGAATACTGCGAAGGAGGCGATATGGCGACTTTTCTTAAAAAACTTCGACGCGATAAGGAGACGTTACCTGAAGAGACGGTTTGGAAGATATTTATGCAGCTTGTCTTTGCGCTCAGTGAGATTCACAGGCGAAAAGAAGGAAAGATATTGCATCGTGACATCAAACCAGCGAATATTTTTCTTGATGGCCAAAATAACATTAAACTCGGAGATTTCGGCCTATCAAAGCAACTGCCTGTAGATTCTACATTCGCAAACACTCAAATCGCGACTCCTTACTACCAAAGTCCAGAGCAGCTCACCGATAACTTGTATAATGAAAAGAGCGATATATGGTCAGCCGGGTGTTTTCTTTACGAGTTATGCACGCTTTCTCCGCCATTTGAGGCGTCGAATCACTTAGCGCTTGCATTGAAGATTAAGAGCGGGAAATTCGATAGGATACCTAGTAGATATTCCGATGAGCTTCAGCGGACGATAACCTGGATTCTGACGCGTAAACACGAAGAGCGTCCAAGTGTTGACGATTTGGTTAATATCCCTTGGATTTCGAAGAAATTACGAGAGAAAAGGCTCAAGGAGAATAAAGCACTGTTAAAGAAAAGAGAAGATGATCTGAAAAGCCGAGAGGCCGCGCTAATTGAGTTGGAGAATAGTCTAAAACAGAAGGAAAGCGACTTGAAGATAAAAGAGAAATTGATGCAAGAGCAAGAGAAAAAACTCAAGGAGCTTGAGGATGGGTACAAGAACAAAGAGAATATATCTTACACGGCGAATACGTATAGAGGTGAGGACAGAACTTTCACTACATCTCCGAAAATGGAGTTGAATTTTCAGGATAGAAAGCCCACTATCAGCAAAACAATGAATTTCGGGTCAAAGCCGCTGAACGTTGGCAACTATACATCGTTTAATACAACCTTCGAACGCAATACGTCAATAATGGACAATACTAGCAACATCACTCGCACATATTATTCGATTGACAAAGATAACAACACAATCGATACTTCCAACGTGAAAATTTCCAAGCACCCTTCTTTCCGAAATGAAGAGCCGTCGATTGAAGGAGGTGGGAACACTGAGATCGGCAATATCCTCCGACAAATCGACCGTATCAAAGTTGATAGCTCTGATGAAGAAGGGAAAGATTGGGAGAAGAAAAGCTCTGAAAAAAAAGCAGAGGTTTCGAAATATACACGCCAGAATCTAAAGAAAATGTATTGAGGATGCTCTGAGTTGATTGGTTCTCATTGTTGTGTTGTCAAATATATCTAATTTTTTTAATTTAGTATTCAATTTCGAATATTTTTCCAAAGGTAATTTACTCTAGCGAAATTCTCTGGTCTCTAACAGCGTGCTAACGATAGTAAATGAAAAGTTTACATGTGTGGAATCAACCAATCCTGATAAACAAATTTAGATAAACCCACTCTGGTTATTACAAAAAGCGCATTCAGTTCCTGGTTTAAATGAGTGTTAATCTGCAGTTTTACATGATATCGTGTGAAAAAGAATGTGGAGATTGTTTAATTGTGTTAGCAGTATCAAGTACTCTGTAAGAGTAAAGCAATAGAATTCGCGACGGCGATTCCGACGTTCTCTTTTGATGTATAACAAATAACTTGAATCACTGCCTTATCGAGATCTTTGTCAGTAAAAATGCGAAGCACGTACTCCACGCCAAGGTAGCCTAGAGTGAATAGACCTCCGAACTTTAAGTACTTCTCCTTTTTCCATGCGTTTTTAAAGGGAATTTGGATTATATTTCCAGAGATCTTCTTAAAATCCTCGGCCTTAGAGACCACACTTGGATGAAGCTTTATGTCCGTTGTTTTGAAAGTACTCAGCGGATACAGGCGCTTCCACTGTTGCCATTTCGTTTTAAAGCTCTCACTATCTACTTTTTTAAACTCTAAAAATCTGTGTAAAAATATTGGCACCAGTGCCATGTGCTCTCGTATCTCCCCCTGTACACTATGAAATCGAGCTTATAGCCCTTTGAACCTATTCCTTTGTTACCTATATGCCCAGGTGAGAAGCGGGAGAGTTTGAGGAATCCCTTCGTTATATGCGTATGCCTCTTTCACGACTCTAGCCTGCGGCTGGATCACTGTCGATTCTTCATCTCGTTCGAACACAATTTTCATACCTATTCAAGTAAGGAAGGGTTATGAATGAGATTTCCATATTTATTTTCACCATCGGTCGGCTCAAAGACAAATGCGAGATCATCTATAGGTTCAGATGTTTTGTTTTTAAATCGTATTTTCAGCGCTAGTCGGTTTTTCTTTTTCGTTGAATCGAACTGGAGAGAACTATCTACCGATACAGCGATGGATTCATCTTCAAACAGATCGAAGGAATCCGCTAAGCCATTCATTTTGAGTCGGATTCTCTCCTCCTCGCTCACTTCAAGAAATTCATTAAATGAGCTGATAAAATGTTCCGTGTCTATCACACGTCCAACAACTAACTCACGCTCTTCCTTATTATTTCCGGATTTTTCTTTGATATTTTTATTATCCCAGTCTCCCGCGTTATGAGAACCTTTATTGTCTAACTGTAAGGAGTATGGATGCTTTCCTATTCAATGCGACAATTGAATGAGACAACTCTTTACAATATGTGATTTACTCTCGGGATAGTTGTTTGTGCGCTCGGCCATATCTGCGAGATCGACACTGAGATTTTGTCGGAGTAATATACCAACAAAACCCGACGGAGGCAGTTCAGGTCTTACAAAATTTGCGAGTGTTTTCTGATTTTGTGTTTGCTGTTTGGGTTGGAAGATTTCGTTGGGATTCTTCTCAGGACCGATCGCTTCTACGCGCTGGGTAACAGAGTGGTAGTTGGCGTTATTATTTATATTATTGGGAGAAGTTTTGCCGGATAAAAAGTCTTTATCGAGCACTATCTCACGGGCGTTGCGGTTGGAATTGGGGGCTTTGTCATGGCGTGGTAACTTTTCTGAAAATAAAAAATCAAATTCAAATTGACATATTTTAGGGAGAAAATTACGCTGGTTGTTGTGTATTTCATCATCTCTGCCGATTATCGCCTCTCCTCGGTCTAGTTTTTCTTCAAGCTGATGGATTAATTCAGCTTTTTCTTCATCAAGCGCTTGGATAATCTGATGGAGCTCTTCAACTTCCAACTCTTTCTGCTGTAATCTCGTATTCACTTCTTCATTTACTTTCTCCATACGTTCGATTTCTTGGTCCTTTTCTTGAATTTCGAGTTGAGCCTGCTCTAAATTTGCCTGCAACTCTTCGCTTACTCTCAATATTTCTTGAATCTTTGCGCCATGAGCTAACTGTGCCTCCTGTTGCTTATCAGCTAAGCCGCCTACACGCTCACCTGCTGCAGCTTTTTCTTCTTCAAGTATTTCATTCGCAGCTTGGTACTGAGAGAGTTGAGCTGCCAGTTTCTTATTAGCTTTCGTTAGCGATGCTACTTGCTCGTCGAGCTTTTCCTTCTCTTGCAGTGTACTCTCAGCTAACTTTTGGGCTTGAAGCAATTCGTCTTTGAGTCTTTTTTCATTTGATTCATATGTTTTCTTTTCTTGCATCAACGTTTCAACCTTAAATTTCAATTGGTTTTTCTCGGCGTCGAGATTCTGGCATCGACTCTCAAATGCTTTGTACTGCGATACCAGTTGCCGAGTGCCAGCTAATTCTGTCTCAAGTTCTTGAATTCTTCTCTTGAGCGCATTGTTTTCCTGTTCCAACAGCTTGTTACCTTCTTGCCCATGAGTTGCGGTTCTCCCAGATTGCTGTTATTAAATGAATGCGATAAATAAGGCACCGATAAATATATTAGTTTACATTGTCTAACGACTGTCGAACTCCTTGCTGAGTATTATCTGGATTTGAATAAAAACTCCTTCTGATCTCTTCTAGCCCTCGTCCAAAGCTCAGGGACTCCTTTTTCTCTTCAAGGCTCCCCCTTCCCCCAAGATCTATTCGATTTACTGCTTCGTTTGTTGGAAGCCGCTCGTTTTCATGATCTATCTCATCAGGGTGCTCCAGGACAGGTTCTGAATACTCATCATTATCGTCTTCCACCACTCCTATCTCATGATCACGAGGGATGTGAGATCCCCGAGAATGCCCTTTTTCCTCCTCGAACGTAATTTCGGCGTCACGTCCAAGAGGATTGTTAATCCTATGATCGTGCTTGGTCACCGGGATTGATTGAACTGGCGCAAAAGTATTATCTTCAAGATTTTCTTCGTCTTCAGATTCAGGTCTCTCCTCTTGCTTGAACTCTCTGCCCTCAGACGGGTCTTCCGAACCCCGACCTGGAGGGTAGCCGGTGTTTCGGACTCGTTGGTCTTCAAAACGATGACCAACTCTCTCTGAATCTCCTCCAGCATTTTCCCCATCGTCGCCGTCGTCAAGATAGTCTTCTTCATTATAGTATCCCCCCTTTTGTTCTTCTCTTTCACTGGGCATATGATGCTGTTTTCTTTCTTCTATCGCAAGAGCCTGAGGCTTTTCGGTTTGCTTCTGGTAACCTTTCCCTCCGCGTTCTGCCGATGCTGAGCTTTTTCCTTGTGACAAATGCCTTTGATTAGGGTTCGATAAATCTTTTGGGGAAGTTGATAGCGGTAACGCATGTTCTTCTGTTTCAACGCTTTGCTCTTGAATCTGCTGTATTTCCAACGGTCTTCTGCCTAAAGAATGCGAACCTGCTCCTCTTTCTCTTAGAGCTCCTTCGTCCCTGGGGTAACTTTTAGAGCTTGGGTCCTGTGGCTGTTGTATTCTCGACCTCGTTTGTTCAGAAGAATTTCCCTCGTTATTCTGATGCACGGAATCATTGTGGTTGTCCCGATCTGAATACGATGCCATTGAAGGAGTTTTTTCTCTCCCTTCCCTTGAAAACCCTCCTTGAGAACGCTGACTATCAATGATAGTTTTGCTGTATTGTCCTATTGAATATTTCAAATCTTTAGTCTCTGCTACAAATCATGGATACTAACCTGCGCCGTATCTTGGCGAGGAAATGAATCTTATTCTTTGCGGGAATGTGACCCCAGCTGCGACCAATTCGGAATACATCTTCGAATAAACTGCGAGTTTAGACTCTTTGAACTGAACTCCGCCCCAAAACTGAAAGAACTCGAGCAGAAGGATGAAAAAATTCTTTGATTCCATTTGGTCTAAATTGATTTATTAATCATCCAGTTATATATGCTCATTGAATACGCCTAGTTACTCCAAATAGGGTCGCTCCTCTTGTTTCGTCTGGTTCCTCTTTTTTGTATTCTGCCAAATTTTTCAAATGCGTTAAAAGCGCTGAACCTGCCACAAGGCCTACGAACTGCGTATTTTGAGAGTTTTGCATCACTGTTTCGAGCAGCTGCCCCAAATTAAACGGTGAGAGTGGTTGCAATTAAGAGATATACCCTAAGAGCGTAGAATTTTTGAGCGGGATTGAAGCTCTCCTGTTTGATGATGTTTTCAATAGTTGAAATAAATATGTCAGCTTGAGAACTAAGGGCGTTAGACTTTGGTGAGGCGAAATAATTCAGTTTTGTACGAGTCTTTTTCAAGGACAGCTTTAACAATGCTTCCTGAATGCGCGTTGAATTCAATTTCATTTCTAACAGCGACTTTGATCTCATCTTCAAGTGTTTTCTTCTTAGGTTCGGAAGGTTTATGAGAAATCATTTTCCTCGAATTCGTTTGGTAAAATCTTTTATTTGAGCTTTATTTCAAATAATTTTCAGAGTCTCATAACATAACACATTTAAAAAGAAAACCGAAAGTAACCCTCATGGATTTGACTGCCAAAGTCACATATCTAGACCGCTTAATATGTTCGTTGTAATGTAATACGGAGAGATCTTGTTAATTTTTACCGAGGGACTTCACAAATATGTATTAGACATAAATTTTAAGGATCCCGATAACAAACTAAAAAATCACTCTGTACCTTTGGATAATAAGGATCTTCTCGGCAAGAAGCAAAGCAAAGGCAAGAGACTCTGATATTTATTTTCAGATCATTCAGAAATCTATGCAGAAGACATACAAAGACGTTTTTTTTGAAGCACTCATCCAAAATCAGATTACATAGGAACGTGAATTCTCATGATAATCAAAGTCAAATAAAACGATTTATACAAGTATGACGAGTGGAAATGTTATCATTTGCGCTAAGTATTTTGTGCCGTAGTCTTTAGTATGTCTGGAAAACTGTCGCTTTCTTCGCCTTGTCACGGACTGAAAATATTATCACATTACAATCCTTGCGAAGGAAGAACGTCTTCGGGTTTTCCGCCCTTTCCTCCCTTGCCAAGCTTTTGGCCCAACAGATTCTTATGAATATGCGGAATGACACCACCTCCAGCAATGGTAGCTTTGATCAAGATATCCAGCTCTTCGTCACCTCTAATAGCGAGCTGGAGATGACGAGGAGTAATTCTGCGGACCTTAAAATCTTTCGAAGCATTGCCAGCAAGCTCGAGGACTTCAGCAGTCAAGTACTCGAGGATAGCAGCGCTATAAACAGCGGCGGTGGCACCGACACGGTTCTTGGCAGAGACTCTTGCCTTCAGAAACCTGTGGATTCTACCAACAGGGAACTAGCAAGGAGATTATGAGGGGAAATGGATTCGATGGGAAATCTTACTTGAAGACCTGCTTTTATCGAACGGGACTGAGGAGCCTTCTTAGATTTTCCGGAGCCGACTTTACCTCCCTTTCCTCCTTTTCCTTTTCCACCTGGCTGTTGAAATAGGTGTTAAATAGTGGAGAAATTCAAAGGTTTGTTGCTTACCATTTAAGTGAGATCACAGAGTGTGTTTGTTTGAAAATTTTTTAAATTATCGAAAACTGGCAAAATAAAAAGAGCTCAGAGTAAATTGGCACCAATTTTTGGAGTGTTAGATTGAGTGAAAATATTTAATATTGGGTTTAATCTCGTTTCTGATTGGTCTGTTGGCCGCGTTTCGAGATTTTAGCTAGTTTTCGCGTTTTGAAAGGGATGGTGGAAATTTCTTGGAGACAGTGGAGGAAGGGCTCTTTAAGTACGAGACTAAACAAGGAAATTATGCAAAAAAATGAATTTTTTCTTAGACTTCGAAGAACTTTTGAAAATTAGTAAATGCAGATTGCGATGAAGAGCTGACAAACCAGTAAACACATTTGGTTGACTAAACTAAGCTTATATTTTGAAGAGGCTGTTCATTTTGCTGGCTTGGTCTGAAGATAGTAGTTTTTGGCGAGTGTATTTATGAAAAGGGAGGTTGATGATAAGGCAATCCATATCTACAAGTGTCTCGAAGCGATGTGATCACTGTAACTTCTTGCTAGGATGAAGTTTTTGACGATAGTAGAAAGGAATAGACTGGTAATGAATACTAAGAGACAGTAGTACAAGGGTTCAAACCTATATTTGCTTGCCAAACCATATTTTCGAAAGGCGAGTCTTTTGACTTTTTATTTGAAAAAGATAATGATATTTGTGTTCGAATTATTGACGAGACATCTGCAGAATCAAGCCTCCAGGAAAAGGAAAGAGAAGTGCTCTTTATCGTTACAGATATCATTGAATTGTAGATCGAATTTGGTAAGCAGTCATAGTTCTAAGAGAGATAGTCAATTCGTTTTTGCGAATAAGGAGAGAAAGTGAGATGCTCCATGCATTAGACATCGGATATCGGATCTGTTACCATGAAAAAAGCGCTAGATATGATGAAGAAGTGAAATCAAAAGATTTTCTCGAACAAAACAAAAGAAAAAAAATTTGATGAGAGTGGGATTTGAACCCACGACGTTACCGACTGGTGCCTTAAACCAGCGCCTTAGACCACTCGGCCATCCCATCATATTGACATCCTACAAAAAAAATCGGTATATGGGATAGGGCTTCCAACAGTTGAACATATACATTTTACTTGAGCCCCAAAAAATATTTTAGACTTGCTCTATCTCATCCGTCCCTTTTCAGAATCTGATTCGATTGCTAATTTTGGGATTTTGAGCCACAGTAAATAACGATCCATTTTAGAAGGAACCTTGATGCGATTTATTATTAACTCGATCCACTAACTTCACTTGCAGGCCTTGCATAGCTCTCTGGCTTGCTATTGAAATTACTTAAACTAATAAAGACTGCTTTACATCATTTTATAAAGTTGAACGAAAAGATTTCTTTGAAATATAAATCTTTTCATTGGACTACCATTGATATACATTGTATAAAAATCGAAGCATTTAAATGGCTTTACTTGTAACTTTTTAAAAAAAAAAAGAACTGACCAAGTAGCCGGATGGTCAACATATTCTCCTCTCTATTTGTATTACAAGAGAACTATCAAATTAAAAAATTGCTCCTTTCGAAACTCACGATTCATTATTCGTTACAACCGAGAATCCACACAAAGCATTAAACCTGCTTTGGCATGCTATAACAATTTTTAAAATATGTTCCTCGAGAAATTTATTACCTATTTTCAGGCGCAAGTGGCTTTGCCTTTTTCTTTTCTTTCTTAAATAATTTTAGCTTGAGCGTGCTATCAACAATATCGAATATTTTCTTCAGTTTTTCATCCGGACTTGTTTGCTGGCGTCCCCTAATCGTTTGTTTTACTTCAACAAGGTTCGAATAAATCATTGCCAAGGCATCTGCCGCTTCTCCGCTCTCTAAAGTAATTAGATTTTTCTCTGGTAAACTTATTTCAAAAGGCCTTCTTCTGGCAGAAGGACTTAAGCTGTCAAGTGGTCTGATCTTTCCTTTGCTCAACGCAGGTACAGATTTTTCTGACCTTCTCTTCGGAGTTGGTTTTTCAGCGAAACTGAAATCCGGCTCGACATCTCCTCGTCTCTCAACAGGATCATATCCGTTTTCAGACGCTTTGTTCAAATCGTAGTAGCGTTTCATCCATTGAGCAAATTCTAAATTATCTTGGTATTTCGCCCTTATCAACCTCTCAACCTAGTAGAAACTGTAATAAAATCAAAGAAACGTGCTTTTTTTACTTCAATGTGCTTTCTCATTTTGAGCTTCAAAAAGCATTGCTGCAAAATTTTGAAATTTTGAACAAACTCCCATTCATGCTTTGATCGCCAATTAATTTTGTTCAAGGGCACTTTCCCTGGATGAATTGCGTCTAATATCTGACAGTACACTGCGCCCGTGCCTAACTGCTCGATCCTTGTGATGTTTAACTAAAAACGGGAGGTTGTGAGTGATTTGAAACCCATTGCGATTGGAACAAGAAAGAAAAAAGTGCTGAAGCTGGGCAAAAAGGCTGAGTGATTCGTACCTTAAATGTTTTGTTTATCCATTGGATGATCTCTCCCTTCGAAACGAAGAAAGCACCATCCATCATTCCGATTGCTTCTGACATGATCTTTAATTTGCCTAAGTTTTATTGATTTTAAATTTTGCAGATTTTTCCACTACAAAAAAAGTGAGGACTTTAAGATTTCTTTCTCATATTGCATGAGATTTGTCCTAGCGTGCTTTCTCAAGAGATCAATTCTCTTAAGTTCAAGTGCATCAACCTCCATAAAAACAAC
>ENA-UOTZ01002147-UOTZ01002147.1-compost-metagenome-genome-assembly--contig:-NODE-2147-length-11035-cov-3.522541_pt1 | contig 11035 bp, 5 predicted proteins | sample MGYA00238144_ERZ746983 | MGnify/ENA primary metagenome ERZ746983 (study PRJEB28759, sample SAMN06268863) | compost metagenome | isolation source: single cell | place: USA: California, Emeryville, Joint...
GAGGAAACATCTCCATCATCAAATACCCTTTCCTATGATCTGCTTCGCCTTCATAGGCCGATTGATTTGATACGATAGCTAAATCAAAGATATGAGGAGCATACACTTTGTCTGCGATTCCGCTGGCAAAGTAATCCCCGATTGTTGCCTCTGTCGCTTGTTGAAGAGCGCTATACATCATTCCGCCGTTGGATGATAATATCGTAAAATTTCGACTCTTCTTGATGCAAATCACATCTCCAGGACTGGTTCCTGAATGATTGAAGAGACTTAGAGCAAATTTGACTGCCCCAAAACCGCCTTTACCAATTATCACTTTTTCACCATAAAGATCTTGCTTTCTCTTCTCCTCTTGCTCGGTTTTCTCATCTGTTGCTTTTTGTTTCGATATTTTGTCATTAAGATAGGTCTTGGTTACTATGTTTTCAGCTACCAGGTCGTTTTGATGCGCTTTTGTCAGTCTATTCAGTAGAAGGTACAATCCGCCGTCTTCTCCAAGTATCAAACTATGACTTAGACCAAATTTGGCCTTGTCAATTCTGCCAGAAACAAATGCTTCAATCAAATCAGCACGACAAGACTCATCACGGCAGCATTGGGATAATTTTTCAAGAGCCTTCTTTGTTGTTTGGACTAAGTTATTTGAACCCAGCCAAATCGTCTGGTCTAAGGACTTGTCAATTTCACTTTGAACAGCCTTGAAAATGTCTTCCTTCTTCATCAAGGCCATCAATTGACTCTTCTCTTCAGGGAAAAGGTGAGGCACGCTAAGGATCTTCTTTGCAATTCTCCAATCGATCGTTGATGATTTATTATGGGAAAAAGTCTTCATAACAAAGTCTTCCATGCCTTGTTTGAAAAGAAAGCCTTGACTGCCTTCCCTTTTCCCAGGGTATTCCTCTTTCTTTCTTGCAGAGATATCGAGATATCGTACCCAGGGTAGGTATATCTCTTCTTTTTCTTTTTTCTGGAATTCTTGGGCTAAATGTAACATGATTTCTCGAGATTTCTCAAAATAAAAGGGAGCGCCTTTTGCATTGTCGATTTTGTCGAGGTATTTCATTGCTATCTCAAGCTTATAATGATGATCTTCCTTTTCGTCTTGGAAAGTTTTGATAAATTCTTGCTCCTTCAAGTTTTTCGTGTTTTGGGACACCATAGAAAGGCTTGTCTTTGGCTGCGTCTCAGCTGTTGTTGGATTGCTGTTTCCTGGCTGAATCATTAGTTTTTTCTGAGTTTTATTTTTTAATTATTAAATTGGGAAAACACCCTCAGTATAGCAGAATGTAAAGTCAGAAATGCTGCTGAGATATCAAGAATCGCCTTTGGAGGTGTTTCGCTTTAACCTCAGAGAAACCAGTGAAACGCACGCCAGGCAAATATAAAAAGCTGAGTTGTGCTGCGAAACTGAAAGAACACGATTTTTTCGGTAAATCATCTAATATGAAACAATCGGATGATGTCGGGAGAAAGAATGCAAAATATATTGAAGAAATCTATTTCTATGATCAAAGCAATTCCTTTCTTGTGAGCAACCCCATGACCTACCAGTCCAAGCTAACATAGAAATAGTCCAGTGAGTTTTATTTCTCTTACTGATGTTGGCCTCCTTTTCTTACAATGAGTTATGATCGATATCAAACTATTGAAAAGTTTTCAAAGACTCACGTCTCTACTTTAGCCGCTAATCAGCTTTTTTCTTGTATTGTTATAGAAATATAAAGTACTTTTCTAAATGTTATAGTAATTTATTTCTGACTGACTTATATTGGTTGCATTAAGAGAACATGCCTACATTGCTGGATTCTCTCCTAGGCTGCTTCAAACCTAAAGCATATGAGTGCTCTTTCACGTGTGATTTAATGCATGTTTCCTTTCAGTGCGTTTTGTGTTCTAATTTTCAATTTTAATTATTTCTGAAATGGAATAGAGCGTTGTTAATCCGCTTATTAAGAATTAATAATTAGCAAGGTCGAACAAGATTATTTTTCCCCCTTTTATTCCCTCTCCTCCAATTTTTTGGTTTTTTTGTGACATCCGACTAATTTTTTAGTTTTAAATTGGCAAGGAGTTCAACAAAATAGAATAGAATATTGGTATCCTTAAATCAGCTCAAAATGATGGGCGCAAAGTAAATGGATGTGCGTACTTATTTCCCAGTAAATGAAGTTGAGTAATTAGCATAATATCTTCCCTCCCAAGTCTTAGGTCATGAAAACTCCAGAAAGCTCTGTTCATTTGTTTTCTTTTGAGATTGCAGGCAAGCTCTCAATAAAATTTGCTTTCATCTGGTGGTGCAATTCATTTCTAGCAATTGAATCCCCTGAACAACGACTCATTACAGATACATTCACGTGAACTCCTTATAGAATTAGATGTAAGAAATTTTGCACGTTTTCCAGACATATTTCTGTTATTGTGAGTTTTTTCATTTTGGTTTTATCATCCTTTTAAGCACATATATTAAGCAGGCACAGCTTTCTCGTAAAGATAAGACCTGAAGATCTGATTTTTGTAGAACCAACTGGAGTAAAGATCCTTCTTTCATTTCTAATAGCATGGTTCATGAATTTTTTTGTTTCTTTTATTTTTAATTCAAGGTATGATAATTGAAAAAGAAAGTTTTCCTCGAAAATCTTTTTGAAAGGCAAAGTTGCTGGAAACTACTGGCAACTGTATCCCCTGTTAGTGAGGTAAATTTCTGGAAATCAAGACTGGGAAAATTCTCACTGAGAGCGTCTTCAAGCAAGTAAAATATTGGCAAGTTAATGCTTATTTGTTAATTCAAATTATCGCATGTGGCTATGGGTGATACCTTAACATAATAGTCTCAACAATGATGAAATGAACAGAGTAAGGAGAAAGAGATCTATAGTACGAAATATGAGCTCAAAGGAACCTTCATATGAATACTGAGTGATAGATGTTATTTCATATCTGTTCGCGCGCGTGTTTTCTCTCCCTTCAACAAACAAAAAATGATTCTAAGTTGTATTCTTTGACAAACGGATAATCAGAAAATAATGAATGGTAATTTCATCATCGCAAGAATAGTATATAATCACCTTTTCCTCATCTTTACGAAAACTCCCAAGCTTATAACTATTTCCAACAAATCACCCTAAATACCATTGATTATATATTTGTTACTGAGTCTTGTCTTGAGCAATTGAAAAAAATTTCCATATGTAGAACAAATATTCACTACAAAATCCGCTATATTAACATTTGATTTGATCATATCTAATTTTCATCAGGTCTAGAATAAAAATCTGTCATAGCAGAAACTAATGTTACTGCATAGCACTGTTATTTTTCACCATGGAAAAATCTATGAATAGTTTTTGCCAACTCTTCTTTCGATTTCTTTTCCGACCCTTTTATCTGTTTATTCTGGAATTTGAACAACTCTCGGACCGTTTTTTGCGTCTCTTTCACAGAGCCGATCACCTCCTGATCGTCTCGGACATCCTCGCAATAAAACATCAAATTTAAAAAATTGTTCTTCAATCTGTCAATCTCTTCTGCCTTTATTCTCCCCTTCGACATTGCGTTATTATTCCCTGACCCAGGACTGTTAAACGTTGACTGAGTAGAGAAAAGAGCAGCGCTTCCTGACGAAGTCGCTCTCATCGTACTCGGAAAATAATTTTCATTCTTTCGACCGAATTCTTTCGTGCTTTCCGGTATTGAATGCATTTGGTATTCCATCGCTGATTTCATTTGAGTTGCACTTTTCCCTGAAACCGTTTGAGGCCGATTTTTCAATTCAGGAACATTATCAGGTATTTCAATCTGCAAGCCAATATTCCTTTTTTTCTTAGGCATAGACGTATTTGGCTTTCCCATATCGCTCAGAGTGACAGTCCGGACGCTGTTTTTCGAGTCAGTACGAGCAAGGCTGCTAACATGCAGACGCTTTGTAGAAACTGTTGTACTCGGGCGGCTTTTTCCGTCTATTTCCTTGAAGGATTCTGCTTTCGAGTCATTCTTCTTTGCGTTTTTGACTGTATCCTCAGGCGAGCTCGTTCGAATGCTGTGCTTGGAGACAGAGCGGTTATGTTCAGGTTTCCTTGAGCTTTTTTGAGAGAACAACTCGAGACTCGGCGACGAAACAGACGCGGCTCTCTTGTGCACATAGGACCTAAGCGCTTTTGTCAAAGGAGACTCGTTGTCTAGATCTTTGAAGCTTAAATTCTTTTGAAATATACTAAGTATTGGTGATATTGGTGAGTTAATTTGTTGCTCTCTTTCTGGAGGTTTGAGATTGGGGATGGAGGCGCCTCTTGTGAAAATGGTATTTGATAATGATTTCGCTCCTAAGGGGCTTGGCTCGGTTTCTATCGTCTTATAATTTGAATTCTCAGTCATCAATGTGGTGAAAGTCTGCTGCTGAGTTGATCCCAGTTTGAATAGCGATGGAACTGATGGAAGCCCTTCAACAGGCGATTGGTTAGCATTGCGAGCAGTCGCATCAACGACCACCTGAGAGCGGCTACGTGGAGCCGCTGATGTCAAAGCTATTTTGAAATCTTTAATCTCTGTGTCTGTAATTGTTTGAGGCGACCCTTGCGAAGAATCTTGAGGAGTGTCAGGCTTACTCGTCTGCGTATTATCCGCCGACGGAAAGAGGGAGTTTCTTCGGTTATGCACAGTTAGCCCAATACTCCGTGATTTTCTATGCATGTCAGTCTTCTTCGTGTTCAACATGGCCTTCAGATCTTGATTCGACTCGGTGTTCTCAACGGGAATCACTAGCAACTCCAAGAATTCCCTTTCTTTTTGGATTTCGTCTCTATGTTTCGCTTCGTAGTATTTTTCAACAGCCTTGACTCGCTCTGAGGCGATTTTAAGGGATTTTTGCTTGATTCGATGCTGATCCTTTCTGAGTCCAGAGGCATGGAGGATCGATTTATGATATTTCCTTCCCCATAATTCATTCACGAGCATGACGCCTTGGTTTTTCTTGTGAGCGTAGTTAGAACTTGCTATATTTGCAATGTTAGTAATGAATTGAATGCTAGCGTGCTTCTGGATTTCAGGATGGGATTCTTTCTTTTTGAATTGCTCGGGAATGGTGCTGAAATCGTTAAGTGCAAGGAAATGCTTCATTGTGCGTTGTCTGTTAGCGAGGTCCTTCTCGCGAATGATGATTGGAAGGCCTTCGGGAGGATTATGATACTCATTCATGTTTTGCACAAACCTTACTGTGTGAGGACGTTTTTCTTTGGTTTGTTGATCTGGCTCGGGAAGGAACTGGAACACATGGCTTTGGGTGGTGGTGGGATCAGTTACGCGTGTTGGAGAGAGCAATATGCCAGGATCGCCATAGGGTTGGAGGTTTTGCTTGGCTTTCCCACCTGGTTTGAGCTTAGATGTCATCTAATCAATAAAATTAAGAGATTTGGACTCTTGAGAACAAATATTGCTCCTTTGCGTTTATGTGAGCTAACTCACTATTTAATTTTATTGCTAAGATCTATAAAGGGAGGCTGGACTCTAAATATAGCAAGAGTACTTTAGCGGTGGTGAACGACATTCAGCATGCTGCTGTTTAAGGCACTGCATCTCTCCCCAACAAAAAAATGCAGTGAAATTAACTGCACTACTATGATACTAATTCGGAATTTCTGTATTACATCATTATTTCAATGAATTATTACGCTTGTCAAGTTGAATAATGCGTAAATCTGTTGATTGCTTATCCTCAAAAGACACGGGCTTTTCCGAGGGGGATTATACTATGTTTAATTTGTAAAAAAAAACCTTTGATTTGGAGTCGAATTTTTCTCGTAGTTCTACTATTTTCTTAATCTACTAGCAAAAAGTATTACAACAATACATAATCGTAACCCCTCAACATGCGTTGAGAAATTACTATTGATCTATTGTCCAGATCATGTAGTTTCCATCCAGTTTGGTACAAGTTACATTTAATATACTTTCACAACCAAGTATTTTATGCTTAGTAATATCAATGGCTTAATTATTAATTTTTAGACTCAAATTACTTTGAGAAACAACTTCCAAGTATTATATTGTTCAAATTTATGTGCAACAACATGACTCGAATTCCAAAATACTTTCCTTGTTAATTAGTCACGCAGTAATCAAAAGTAGATCACTTTTACATTATGTGTCACATTTAAATTGTAAAGAAATTAAATAATCAATTCTTTTGCACTCATTCATGTTCTCATAACATATTAAAATATTGTTTAATTGAATTAGGCTATTATCTTAATTTGAATTAGTTGTGGCGTATCTTTTCAATACCTGCTGTTTTACACTACATTACTCTCTACCCTCTCTGTAAATAACAGAGGCTTGAAGTTTAACAAAAAAATGAGGAGAAAGTCTGTCCTCTTTTGTTTATATTGGAAAACACAAATCATTCCAAGAAATTCTTTCTTCTATCTTTACAAATTTCTACAATTTAATTAATTAATTGCATGAAATTTAACTTCTGGAATTTAATCAGGATTTGAAAACCTCTTTTATTTTATATCCGATCAATAAACCTGTTTCGTCATCGATTAACGAAAAAGCAATTGTCCTAAATATCAAGCTCCATTAAATGACAACTATATCTCTCATTTCCTTTCTCCTCTATGAAAAACTACCTTTTTAGGTTTATTATCACTAGAACATAGAAAAGACTCTTTATAATTGAATGAATAGTCTGATGACCTGTTCTTTTGCATATATCCACGAAAACACAACATCAAGTCATTAAAATATTCGTTGAGGCTCGAGATCTAATTTTTATTAAGGTGATGTTCGACAATAAATCGCACCTCAAACAGCCAAATTAAATTAAATTCAGATTCATTGAGTCTTTGAGATATGGCTAATATTCGAGGGAAATTGCCTAAATAAAATTTATTTAAGAAAGAACCAAGGACCAAGCTATGAATTTGAACAACGGCGTTTATGCCTCTCAGCAAGTCCCTACCGGCATGATGCAAAATCCAAATTTCTTCAACAATTTGAGCGTCAGAAGCACCGCTACCACCAGGACCTCCATAGAACAGCCGAGTCCAGAATCTCTCAGACAGAACATGACCATGCCTTTTCCCACCTCAGAACCAACGAACGCGTCTATGATGCCTGGAGGCTTTAACACCACCAGTAAGAGAATCCATCCTTTCAACTCCTTAGCATTTTTTGTAAAAAGTCTACCCGGCTTACAATAGAGAAATCAATTACTATCAAGAGTTTTGGCGGATGTACCTGCAAAACGAAGTTCAAATCGCCCAAATGAAAGAAGTTTCTCAGCAGAATAGAGAAACGCAGAATCATATCTCTGCACTTGAGGTAACTCAGGTCTAATGTAAAAAACGCTATATGATAATTTCAGAACATTTGTCAAGAGTTGGAGGCGAGTCTTCTCAATAACTATAAAAAAGAAACGAAGAAGAAGAACCGACGTACGGCTAATGAGATAGAGAAGAATTTTGTGGTAATAATAATTGTTAGAGTTCTCTGAGGTTAGCATTCTTTTTTAGTGTCCTTATAGTAATTGCGGAAAAACCTATGGCTCTGATGTTTCATTGAACCTCCATATTAAGATAAAGCATAATGGAGGAAATAAAACGGATAGAGAGAAACTCGCGGTAATCTGAGGTTTTCGATTGATTTTTTAAATTATGCGTTTAACTCAGCGAGCGGTGATATGGGCACAAATGAACGGAGAAGAAAAACCAGAAATCAGCCTTAACTTGCCTCCTGGATTTTTAGAGGTATACCATGGCTAATTTAAGAGTTGTAATGACATGTCAATGGATTTAGAATGTGAACGCGATTAATGGTAAGGGAAGCAAAGAGAGTGCAAACCAGCCAGAAAAGCTCAAAAAGAATGAAAAAAGTAGTGATTCGCAGGCAGAGAACTCCAAGGAAACAAAGGATTAGTGCCAACGCGGTGCTAGGATGAATTTGCTTTAAGGCAAAACCAAGAAGTTCTAACCAACTCGTCACTTTTTTGGAAAAATTGTCTTTTTTTGGTTGCTTTAGTTGTGGTCTTGCTAGCCTTGATTCGACAGAACCAATGTTATTATTCAGCGGTCAGTGCTCTAGATAATAGCCATGATTTATTTCAAAATGTTAAACTTTATTATTTGGGAAATTTCATTGATTCAATAAGAAGATTATAAACCTGGCAAAGTGATTTGCAATGCAAAATTTTAGTTTTTTTTGACCATATGAATGTACAAGAAAACCTAATGAAGCGTTAGAAATGTCCATTCAAACAAGTAATTTTTGGGAGAGTTTCTCCGGTGATATATGCATTCGATCTAAACATGAATCGAAGCATTGAAATAGATATGTATGAAAATAAAATCACAGTAATTACAGTAAATCATAGCTCGCGTGCATTTTGAAGATGTATAATAAATAAATTCATTTTTTAATAGTCAGTCATTTTGAATAGATTTATAAGAAGTTTCTATCATAAAAAGATAGGTTTTGGGTCAGCTGATTCTCAATTTGAAGCGTCATATTTGTAATGTCTTGAAGTTTCTTTAAGCCTAGAGAGAATCAAAAGTTTTATGAAATCCACAATCAAAAGGTTCTGTTACGTTCGTCTTCCATTTGTTTCTTCTTGAGGCTCTCGCCACCATACTTTTGTATGCTCATCAATTCCCTCCACAGGTCATCTTTTTCATTCGATCTTCGGAAGCTTTGCTTTGCGAAAAGCTATAAATTCCAAATAAAGTCACAATCACAAACTTAATGAATTACATTGATATCTATCTTTCTTCGTTTTTGCACTTCTTCCAAGTTGTCCAAATCACCATTATTCTCTTTATCTGTATTTCGCCTGCGATAATAATGTAAAGATCATTGCTATTACAGTAAGTTAAGTTACTCTTCTCCTGGCAATTGCGCTTTCAGGAAATATATTTGATTTTGCAGCTCAAAGATTTTTTCTTCCCGACGTCTCAGCTCACGGGACGTTTCTGAAGCTTTGTCGTTTAGTTCGACAATTGTTTTGTTTTTTTCGATTATCTGCACCTTCAATTGATCTTCACACATTCGATGTCACAAAAACAAACTTTTGTAGAAGCAATTACTTTCTAATTCCATCATTTTCAGCTCAAAGGCGGACTCCATCTTCTTTATTTTCGAAGGAGTAAACATTTCGACATCCGACTGAATGATAACGGAAGAATCATCTCGAATCCCGTTCTCCTTCAAAGATTTCTTCTGTGAGTCTCCATCAAAGACCTCGAGCTTTCTCCTCAAATGTTCGATCTGATCCTGCTGATATCTTATTATTTTGTCTTTCTCTTCCCGTAATGCGATTCTGTTTCTATCGGCCTGCTCTAATTCCATCTCGAATTTCTTCTTTTCTGCTCGCAAATGATCATTCTATTGACAATTGTCATTGCTAAATAATTCTTATTAATCAACAATGAATTACCTCTTGCTTAAGTTCGTTGAGCCGGCGATCAATTGCTGTGTAAGTCTTCTCGAATTCGCTGGTCTTCTTTTCGAATTCATCACGTATTTTGAATTCAACTTCACTGACTATGCTGTGCAGGCTTGAAGAGACGACGTTAGATAAAAAACATTGAGATTATTGGCATTTTACGATTGATTTTCCTTTTTTAATTTTTCGATATCTTCCTCTTTGCGATTGCAAGCATCGATATAATACAATGCCTCTTCTCTTTGCTGATCAAGATCCTGTCGGAGTTTTTCGTTTTCCTCTTGATTCTCAATAAGGCGCTTTTCCAGCTCTTCAATTTTGTTTGTTTGCGCAGTAATCATGCTATCAAACAGCTCTCTGCTCTTCGCAATGGCCAGTTTTAGCTCGTTATACTCTCGAAGTTGATCCTTGCTGAGTGCATTTCTGTTGCTGAGAATTTTTTCATTGACTTGGACCTGGTTTTTGATCGCTCCAGCACTGATTGCGAATTTAAATGTGTTTATCGTTTCCTGGTAGTTGGCAAGGAGGGGATTGATCGTACATACCACCACAGTCCTTGAGTTTCCTTTTGGAAATCAGACTTAGTTAGTAAATTTCATTTCAATAATTATTACCGCCTAAGCACGGTTGCAGCAACCTCGTAAGCTTGGAATCTCTATAGTTAATGTAGCTGGTGTCCTTCATAGCGAGCTTGCTGATAACTGTCGATAGCGCGAGTAGACTCTTATTAATATTTGCGCCTTCTCTAACTCATTATTGAGGATCACTGAGTTGATTGATGATATTACTTTTTGCGTAACCCCTCTGTTTTTGCCTTAGAAACTCCTTCGCTTCCAGCAAGATCGACCAAATTGAGTGTCGAATAGATAATCTTCTCAGTGCAGAGCTTGCTCTTAGCCTCAAACGACACTCTGAAGATCGTATGCGATCGACTCGAATGCTCGTTCAGAGATGTTTCTCCAACTTTTCTCGCAGATTCTCCAAGTTCACTTTAAGAATATTGAGTGGAATGTGATAAGCTAGATCCTCTTACAAGAATTGCATGGCCTCTCGCTGCGTTTGCACGACGTTCTCGGTTAAACCAGGGATATGAATCCCTTTCGTGAGGTTCTCTCTTATTTCCAAATTCATGTTGGCTGGGTTAAGCAAGTCATTCACGCATTCGTTGTAAATCTAATGAATCGAATTAATTTTTCTGCGAATTACTAAATTTTATTGACCTCTATATAGGAGCATCGGATCTCATACGTACGGTCTGGACTCTCTAAAATCTTCTGGAAAATCTGAGCCAATGCTTTGGGAATGAATCCAGGTTGGTTTTTGTTTCCTTTCATTGTGTGTGTCTTTCCAGAGGAGGTTTGTCCATAAGCGAATACACATACTATGAAATTTAATGAAAAAAGAGGCTAATAAGAATGAAATACCGTTGACTCCTTCGAAAAAGTTATTGATTAAGGGCTCGCCTATCTGGGTAAAGATTTGGTCGGTGGTCGATTTCGCATCAAATACTTGCTCTGGAGAAGGTGATTATGTTAGAATGAAATTGATTGTGAAAATCTGTTACCAAAATTGTACATTTCTTTGGTTTTATAGTTGAGAACT
>ENA-UOTZ01002148-UOTZ01002148.1-compost-metagenome-genome-assembly--contig:-NODE-2148-length-11034-cov-66.023912_pt1 | contig 11034 bp, 11 predicted proteins | sample MGYA00238144_ERZ746983 | MGnify/ENA primary metagenome ERZ746983 (study PRJEB28759, sample SAMN06268863) | compost metagenome | isolation source: single cell | place: USA: California, Emeryville, Joint...
GCAAATATTCAGAAATAAGTCCTGGCACTAGCAGAGTCCTACAACAAAGAAAAGCTGATACCAAGAATATTAAATGTCACTAAGACTTTTTCTGCCTTGTTTTCATCGAAGAGCAAGCGGCTTGTTTCTGATAATTGGTATATTGAAGTGCATGAGTAGGCGGTGCCTATTTAAAGATTATTTAAGGATCTACGTTTAAATTGCAAATAAAGCAAGTCAGATAAAAATGGTCAAGAAAGCAACCCAAGAAAACATCAACACCAAGTTGGCTCTCGTTATGAAGAGTGGCAAGGTCGCCCTTGGAACCAAGTCCACCCTCAAAACCATCAGAAACGGCAAAGCTAAACTCGTGTTTGTTTCCAACAACTGCCCTCCTGTTAGAAAATCACTCATTCAATACTACGCTATGCTTGCCAAGATCCAAGTCTATTTGTTCTCTGGAAACAACGTCGATTTAGGTAATCTGAATTCATTATCAATCCTCTAATTGAAATATCAGGTACTGCATGTGGTAAATTCCACAGAGTTTCCGTCATGTCCATCATCGACGCTGGAGATTCCGATATCCTCACCGCTGAATAAACCCAGTTGCACTTTAGTTCGTGAAAGAGTCAAGCTTTGTTTTACCTAGTATCTGCATAGATTGGTTTTGTAATCCTGCATCTCTTAAAAATTCAAAATTAGAAAACGAGTTTCTTTTATTCAGAGCAAGTTTGTTAGAAACCGTTCACTTCGGTAGTATGCACCTCGGAAAAGCGTACTTCTTTATTATTTGATAAAGAGGAGGCTAGATTGTGAATGACAACTCAAATGAAAGTTATTCCATATCGATGACAGCTACAAAATGACCTCTCTTGGTAGTGCCAATTGCTTTGAGGGCTTTGGATGCTTTTTCTTAGTTTGATAGTTTGTTCTAATCACAGGTCGGAGGTAATGGCCATGATGTAGATATTAAGAACAGAATGTACTGTATAATGGTATTTCTAGAATGAGAATATTCATGACCGATATTAAAAAAGCAAGCTGAAGATAGATTATAGTTATTCATATGAAGCGAGTTCTTTAACGCTCTTCGAAATGTATTGTTTTTTTGCAGAGATTGTCTTCATAAAGAGAACTTGTCATTCATGTTTTTTATAAGAGGGTTTCGAGAAAAATCCGATTTAGAGGGCATTACCCCTTTGGTTTTAGGTTCAATAAGTTTATTGTTCTGCACGATAGAAGTAGAGAATCTAATTAGTTTCTTCTAAGACAAATACCGATAAGGAAACCCTGAAAGCTGAGCTTTATTTTTCATTGAGTTTTTTATGTCGAAAAAATAATTGGCTCTCTTGGCCCTGTATACTACTATAAGTTTTTTCTTCGACATAGCTAATGAAAATAAATCTTTTGCTCAACATTTTTACTTGACGACAAATTTCGTTAACAGCTGTTGTAACGAGGGGTGCTTTGAGTTGATAGATAGTATCCAATTCGAGCAGCTTTATTCCCAAAAAAAAACCAGCCGCAAATTTTACCCAAACACTTTTATGCCATAACGATATAGAATATTAAATGCATTGAACAATGCCGGCAAAGTACGAAAATCGATACTAGTTGTGCACACTCCCTTGCTGGAGCAACAAACAACACTCTTCTAACATAAGAAACAAGAAAGTTTTTTCTCGTCTTCATCATCACACTCTATTTTTACCTCAAAGTGAGCGGTTTAAAAATTTATTAGAGGAAGAAGTTAGAGATTGTTTTACAAATGACTCATCTAACCAAATGGGAGCATCTTCGAGATAAAATCGAAGTAAAATCGCATAACAAGGATGAAACACCTTTTTCTTTCGACCCAACTGCAGTAATCGACACACTTGACAACTAATAGCTGACTCATTTTGAAAAAGTTTGTTCAATTCAGAGAAAGAGAATTCGAAAACTCTCCAGTGAGCTTTATCAATTTAATAAAACGTAACTTGTTGTAGATTCCCAGGCGGAGAAGGCATCACGCCTCAGTCGGTAACTTAAGTCTTTACGACAGAGGCAGGAATTCAAGCAATGACAGGTTTTTTGCGCAACTCGAGGAGCAAAGTACTCATTACTGCACCATTCCGTTAAACTCATGTATTTGCAGCCTCACGGCTTGCCACTGAGCGAAGTTCAATGTTTTTAAACGACCAAAAGTTGCAAGAGCTGACTGAAATGCCGGTTAGAAAATCACTTGGAAAATATTTTTCAGAGAGCCTTTCAAAAGGCGCTCTCAGACTCCCCTCACTCACTCGTGGCTCGACCAAAAGCATCCCAAATCTATCGTAGCTATAATTTGATTGATAATGTTTAATCGCAAAAAATAAAGGGGAATATTTGCAAAACGAAGGGAACCTGTGCGTGAACTCGTTGACAAAAAAAGAGAAATTTTTCGTTCAAGGATGAGCGTTATGATGAAAGTTGATGAAACTAATAAATTATCTGACCTGATGTTGAACCAAGAGGAAGCGCTTCAAAATCAAGAAGAGGTTTCACATTCAAAATCGTTCTTTTCAAGAAAAATTTACTTTTAGGATCTTGACAATGATACTGAATTTGCACGAAGATGGATGCATGAGCTTGCCAGAGAGGCTGGTGACGCAGCTAAAGTAATTTGAATTCGGATGCAGTTGCTCTATTAATCAAATCTAATTAGAAAACGGAAGAGGAAGGACGAGAGAAAGTGAAAAAAATGGAAGAGATCAATAAACTTCGCTCCGAAGAGGACTACTGGAACCGAAAGATTGCTGAAACCAAAGCGGAACTTGACATCTTAAGAGGCTCCAAAGCCCTGTTTGATATATTAAATCCAGAGGTAAAAGCCCTTGATCGCTTCTGTGTTTCATAAGTGCCATATTTTAGAGAAAGAAAGAGCTCCCAAAGCAATCCCCACAAAAGAAAAACACCGATGAGGATTTTCTTATCACGCAACCATACCTTGCCAAAGCACTTGGAGTAGACCCCGAAAACGACGAGAACTATTTAGAACGAGCACTTCGTAATGGAAACTTTAAGACTCCAGAAGAAGTGCATCAACACCTGGTCGATCTGGAACGAAAAAACGAATTTTTATCAGAATACGTCCAATCTCTCGAAGACGAGCTCGAAAAAGACAGGAAAAACAAAGAAGCTCAGAAAGCACAGTTAGAAAGTGTGGCTAATGAGATGCAATCGTATCTTAAAAGCAAAATAGCAGTTCGCAATGTAATTCCTGTGATTATTAAACAAATAACAAAGCCGCAAATTTATACAGCAAGAGCAAGTAAAAAGCGAGGGATTCAGTAAAGTGCAACAAAAAGAGCAAGCGCAAATGTTCCAATTTTCAGACGTCGGGAATATTAACATGAAGGCAGTGAGACACAAAGTCTTAGAAGTGTATCAGAAATGCATGAAGACCGAGAAAGTTGACGAAACGCTCCGAAGAGAAGCACCTGATCTTGCAAATGACCTCCAGTTTGTGCAAGAGACAGGTGTGATGCTCAAGGATGAAATAAAGATCACTGTGAATTTATTGCGAGTAAATCATAATCTGCCGTCTCCGATCATTTACAAGGAATTATTATTATAGATCATTGAAAAAGGGCTGAGGTACTATATCAATTTCAAGAATGATCGGATCAACTCGAACGAAGTCGGACTCATCCAAGAGCTCGATCAGAAGATTTATAAAGAAAATCGGTAATTTCTCCTCCCCAGCGAGCAGTCTCGAATTTGTCGGTCTAGAAAAATTGAAAAAGCAGCCAAACTTGCTGAAGAAGAACAAAAACGAGCGGAATTACTTCGTAGAAGACGAGAGAGAATCATGCAGCCGACTATCACAAGGTTAGCTGAATATCTGAAACAAGATGGGTGATTAATTTTATTTTCGTAGGGTCGGGAGGAGAGATGTGTCGAAAAGACTGTTCGGGGTTAAAAAGAAGGTGCGATCTGTTATGAACTCGATTGAAATCGAGCCTGAGGATGACGGAGAAAAGTTTTTCGATAAAGATTACCACTTCCAAGACTTCGATAAGGTGGTAGAGAACAAAAAGAAAAAGATGAGGAAAGCGTTGAGTCAGTCCGTTCTGATCTAAGAAATGATTCACATCACTTTTATACGCATCGATAACTATTTTTATTCATTTTTAATCGCATTTTATTGATTTACAAGGTGGGTTTTGTTTTTCCGCCTCGTCTGTAAATTTGAATTCAAAATTTTCCTTGTTCAGGGTTCTAATATTTTACGCAAAAAATCATTAACGCTTTTTTCTCTGATTTAAATCCGCGGAAAGTGTTTTATTCAAAAGCAATAAACTCCTAACGAGAGAAAATCCAAAAGATGTATACTCCTGAAAAGCAACTACAACCAGGAAAGAAGAACTTTTTGCAGAAGAATAGCAGTGCGAAGACGCTGGAACCTCATTTATATAAAGGGTTGTTTAGCTCGAATAAGCAAGCGAGCACTAATGCGAGTTTAAGACCAGCAACAGCTCGGTCCAAAGGATAGCAGAATGACTTTATACAAAACTTTTCATTGGCGAAAACAAAGAGTATTTCGTTCATGATAAATATGCAAATTAATTGTGAAACAGCCCTAGAGCTTCAGATTCGACATGAAGTTACGAAATTGAATACTTTGGCGCAAGGTTCGATGACAGAGAGAGGTTCCTCTGCGTTTGGCGCAAGAAACTCAAGAAACTCACCGGGAAGGAATCCAATAATTCCAGATACTCAAGAGAGTGCTGTAATCTTTTGTTTTGAAATAAATATACGGACTGATGGATTCGCTGATTTAGCAATGGAAACCGTTGACGCGAAGACTTACTGAAACGAATCGTATGGCAATGTTGACTGAGATGGTATCTTTGAATTATTTTTGAGTAGCCATTTACATTGATCTTTGAAAGGAAAAACCTCGAGGCAGAAAGAAAGGAGAGTTTAATGATCTGAATAGAAAACCTTTTAACGATGAGCAATCGCCAAGAGGACTTAAGTAAATCTGCAACTGAAATTATGTTAACTTTTCCTTAGGAGAATCGAGGTCCTTCCCTCACCAAGCATTCACGAAGTTCGGAGACGACAGCTTAGAGCTGTGAAATCGATGACTGAAAGCGATTTCAATCCGATTATTCACGGGGATGGAAAAGGAAGTCCTCCACCGAGAACTCGCAGAATTGTTAGTAGTTTTTCACTAAATAGTTACTAATTATTTTTTCTCAATTAGGAACAGCAAGTGTCCCTAGAAACTCAGCTGATGAACGAAAAGAAGTTAACTCTCCCTTCAGAGCGATCCAATGCAGTAAGACGAAGGTAATCAGCTATATTCTCTCTTCAATAAGTTTATGAATAATTCTATTACAGCCCTCACCGCGAGAGAATGTCTACAATGGGAGATCTATTAAGAGATGTTGATAAATTACCTCTCTCCACAATCCCTCGATGCATTGAGAGCAAGGAACTTACTGCAAAGAAAGCTGGAACCATAAAATCCTTGATTAACTATAAAGGAGGACCGCACTTTAGAACTGATGTATTTATTTTGCATTCCCAGCACGTGTTTAAAGTATGAACTGAATAGAGTTTTGCAAGCAAAGTGAATGACGTCCCTTATCAAACAATAAAAGAGAACATCCAAACTTACAGACCTTTCGCAAGGAGATCCCCTGAGAGGATATAAAAAGAACTCCTTGTATCATTAAAGTCGTCGAAAAAGGCGTTTTATCATAAAATATGCGTTGCTTTTAATGTGTATCGACAAGAAAGAATGAACAAGAGTTTTTTTTTGGCTTTTAACAATAATTGATAAAAGAACGTGGCAGAATAAGATAAAAAACACTGATATTTCATGACTTTTTCTAATATTTTTCATACAAAATTCCATGAAAAAATTGTATACAAATCGACAAAGAAGAACCCCAACCGATTTCACATATTTTATTTTTTCTTTATTCCTTTCAGGTGCAGAAGTCTCGATTGCATCCTCTGCTTGGCTGAAAGTGTGATCTTCGTATTCTTGCCTTTGTGTTGCATCAGTGCGTCTTTTCCTTTCTGTTGATCCAACAAAATAAATAATTAATTAACCCTTAACCTTATAGCCATTTTATTACCTTAATCCAAGGATGGCTAAGAACTTCCCTCAACGAGATCCTTTGCTTTGGATCTTTCTCAAGGAGTTTGAACAGCAAATCCTTCGCATCTTCGCTTACATTACTCCAGAACCTTCCGTCAAGGATCAGAGGGTCTTTTATCGTCGCTTCGAGTATCGATTCTATATCATTTGAATCGAAAGGAAGGTGTCCTCTCAGTCTGAATTAAACAAGGCGTTATCACTTGGAATTAATATTGCAACTTACAGAAAATGCATGATGATTCCTAGACTCCATATGTCTGATCGCTGGTCATACCCTTCTCCAAGCAACACTTCAGGAGCTAAATAATCATAGTATTATGACTCTAGTTCTATTAAATATTTTCTTACCGACATAGTTCGGTGTGCCACAGGTATCATAGAATTTTCCGTCGTCTTTAACGAACTTCGCAAAGCCGAAATCAATAATTTTGATTTCCTTTATGCATTTTTTGTCGCTCATACGGATCAATATGTTTTCAGGCTTGAGGTCTCGGTGAATGATCCCAGCATCATGAATATAAATAAGACTCATAACGAGCTGCTTTAGGACTATATGAGCTTCGTACTCTAGAATTGTGGAATGGAATAATTAGCCAGAGTCAAGAGATGTGGAAGTACCTTCTAAAAATTCATTTTGAATCACATAATCGAACAGGTCGCCATCGCTGACGAGTTCTGTGATTATGTAAAGAGTGCTTTTCGTCTCTATCGTGTCGATATATTTGATCACATTATCATGGTTTAATATTTTCAGGACAGACGTTTCTGCACTAAAACCCCCATGCATTGAATTAGTCAAGAGAGACTAGCAGAATTTGTATGTTACAGCAAAAAATCTCTTTCTTCCTCGGTTAACCGGGACTTGTCGATTACTTTTACAGCGTAGGGCTGGTTATCTTGCTTTGAGATCTGCAAAAATGAATTAGCGTTTTGCATAATTCAACAGAATCGTTTTACTGATTTGTAAACTACGGAGAATTTCCCTGCTCCAACTTTCTCTACAAGCCTGTAGGATTCTCTGATAGACGCGCTTTTTGAATTTAGGTGAAGCTTCATGTTTTGGCGAATTTATGGTATTACGTCTCAAAAACTCTCAAATTCTCAAGCCATTTATTAATCAACTCCTTTGACTCGGAGTATAAATGGTGAGTTGGGAAACTTTGACTTTTATGGGTGATTGCAAAGCCAAATTTATTGTTCTTATCGTGGTCGTGAATTTCTTCAAAATAGCATCCATCCAGGAAAAGAACACCTGAAAATTTTGTGAGTAATATCATCAGATAAAGAGTTTTCGATTCAATTTCTCACCTTCAGGCTCCTTCTCTCCTTTCTTGTTGTAGTAAAAAAGGAAATGATCGCGAATCTCAAAATACTGCTTTTTCAGAGAGTTTGCGTTTTTTCCCTTCTTATAAAGCTCTCCGGCAAAATCAGGTTCTCTAAATGCCCACAAAAAGTGAATTGATATTTGTATCGAATAATGGCTCTGGGCTTACTTTAGTAGGAACCTCATCGGATATTTTATAGTATTTTGATAATTTGGCTGGCCACTTCCAGAAGGGGTCAGCGTTGGTTTCTTGGTAAGAGTCTCCTCAGTTTTAGTATTGTCATTCGCTTTTTCCAGTGTATACGTTGGGGAAGCGTTCATGCTCTCAAAGGATGAGAAGCTCGATCCAAAGCCTCCGCTAATATTTGAAGCACTTCGCATCCAAAGAGCTGCACAGTTTGCCTCTATTCATCATGTAATTAATTCATTCAAACCACATCAATCAAAATAATTACCCCAAATCTCCTGTCGGAAACTTTCATTGAAATACTTCAGGATCATTGGATGATGAATCGTCCAATCTTTAAACTGCTCGAATGAAATTCTGCCACAAAAAACAATTAAAACCCCTACTCGAATTAAAAATTCATTTTTACTTTCCGGCATCATAAGCTCCTTCGTAGGAACTCAAAATAAAAGACGCGTATTCCTTAATCCGATTATTTACGCTAGTCGCGACTGGTATCGTGAACTCTAATTTCAACTTTTCCTTATTCGCAGGCTTTCCATCCCGGTCATAGAAAAGATTGACTGTTGGGCGTACTGTTTTCTTCTTTTTGAACGAGGCACTGTCCATTTTCAAACTATCACTCACTGTGCCACCATTCGTTGAAGGCCCTCTGCTCAGCGTTGGTAGCCCCTTGTTAGTAGTTGAGGGACCTCTGCTAAGAACTGGGAGCGGCTTCAATTTCAGATCACCAGGCTTGATGATGTCCTTGGCCATCTTGCCCTTCCAAATATTATGACTCTCTCGGTTCATCATTTCTCTGTTCACTGCTCTGTAGTGATGAGTTCCTTCCTCTAGTAGCCAATAAAATATTTCACCATCAATTAGAAAGATAGTACCAATATCGCTTGAGTAATTATCATTTTCCTCTTTGAATCCGTCCTCATCATTCGAAATCATAGAACTCTCATCAGAATCTTCTTCCGATACCGATCCCGCAGAGAGACGGTATTTGCACTGGATGCCAATAAGCTCATCAGATTTTTTCCTTCTTCTTGCCTCCTTCGAGTTCAGCAATAAAGGCCCTTTGGACATATTGGCATCCGACTGGAACTTCATAAGTTTTTTCATCTGAAACATCTTCCTGCCTCTGTCCGGAGCGATATTCAGATCAGCAGTGATATTCTTCAAGTGCTTTTTCGGATAGTTGTAGAGCTAACTCAAACAGGTCAATAATACTCCTGACGAAAGGGAAGTACCATGCACAGGATATCCCTCTTCTCAAGGAACCCATCGTGGTCTCCATCATAAAGATCAAACAATAACTTGATTTTTTCGTCATTTCCGCTTTTGCAGTAAATTCTTATGCCCGACATGAACGTCTCAAAATCTATTTTGCCAAGATGCTCGCGATCAAACTTATCGAAGAGTCTTTCGCCCCATAACCCCTACTGTATTTGAAATATTTGAAATATTCTGTTATTACTGTCAATGGGAAGAACTGCAGAAACGTCTCTTTGTCGATTGCGCCATTAGACCTTGCTGGAAAGAGTTACTAGGCTAATTATTTGCTATTTACATGAGAGATCGTTGAAAATTTTCACAAGGATGTAGATCTCAGCAGGCGAAACTATTATTTATTAGGGAATTCGAATGAGCGGGTGGAGGACGCCAAGGGGTTACATTTAGACTTGTCGCTGAGGTGATTGGGAGGTTTGTGACTGTTTTTGGAGTGGCAGACGTTTCCCATCAGTCAGAGAGATTTATGGGCGTATTTTTAGTGTTTTTTCACAAGTATTCTGATAAATTTGGTAGTTATCAGGGATGAACTGGAATATTTTGAAAATTGGAGCATTGAAATGAAGATTCACCCAACTAATGAAATATTTTGATAATTAATGCTTGGAAAGTTCATTAGCTTAAGTTAGGCGAACGGAAGATAAAGGGGTGAGGTTGAAAAGTCGTTGAGAGTAGAGACTATAATTAAGCTTTGCGGTTCAAATAATTTAAAAATTTAAATGCAAAAAAGGCTTAGGATATTCTAAAACGAAACTCATCATAGTGAAAAGCTGTTTAGGGTTGTAACTACAAACTTCTAACTATAGTTTGTAGAAAAATGCATATTTCATTGCAATGGTATTCTCAGAGTAGCTACAGTTTTTTTTTCCTCAATGATACAATGAGAATTTGGTTTGAGAATGATTTTTTTTTAAAGTTTAGATAAAGAAATGGAGTGAAATGATCATTAATTCAAAAATCTCAACGAAATCGCTGCCGAAAACAAGAGTGATGATGAGTCCCGGGCTATTGGACATATTTTGCTGAGAGGGCGGTTAAATTTCCATCAAATAGCTGAAAGTGCACGTTTTTGAGCTGTGAGTGAGCTGGGTTATCCAATATGATTGATTCGATTGCTAATAGTTTGTCAATTCAAATTTCATGAAAATTGTCAGTTGTCTGAAAATTTAATCAAAAAGCTTCAAATACATAATCGTTAGGTTGATAATTGGAATATAATTTAATATCCAACTGATCGAATATAGAAGCTTTGTCTCTCAAACAAAGAAAATCAAAATACAAAATTAACTCTGATTTGAGAAGTGCTTTTGGAAATATTTCAACTCACTGTTTTGCTAAATGACAACTGAAATCCAGCAAAAACTCTCATCAGCTAGGTTAATAGATTTTCTCTCTGTGTAGAGTTATCTTGGATTTAAGGAGTCATAAATTTTTTCGATTTATGCCATACCGCTCAACAAAATGTTGATTTCTCAATTGTCCTTTCTATTAACTATTCAGACAGGCTGATTACAGAGTAAGCTGAATTTCTTCTTCGTAAATCGTTTATAACAACTCATCATCTTCGCCAATTACCACAAATACCAACAATTTACAGCTAAAATGCAAATTTCAAAAAACTCCCTGCTTATCCACTCAAAATCCTTAAGAACAACACCCTTTTTATCATTGCCTCTCCTCGGATCTCATTTAGAATTTTTTCTACAAAGAGTATGAGTTACCTTTCAAAACGAAATAAATGAAGTTATTTACGATCATTTTTTTCCTGTTCTCAAATAGCTGAGCCTCGAGGTTAGCGCACTCCTTCTCTAGAATCATATTCTTTTCTAGCATGTGGTCAATCTTTATTTTCAATCCCGTTAATTTCTCTGCAGCTTTATCCTACAACAGAATTCATGACCTCAATCCACAGAAAAGCCATTATTTACTTGTTCAAACTTTCTTTTCGAGTTCACATCATCAAGTTGCACCTTTAATTCAGTATTTTTTGCTTCAAGCCTTCATAATTAAATGCTATTATAAATTCCTTTTCTCAAATAAGAACTATTACTGATTCTTCGCTTGTGTATACTCGCTGATATACTCCTTCCAACTGGCTGGGCCAAATTTCAGCATCAATTCGAG
>ENA-UOTZ01002150-UOTZ01002150.1-compost-metagenome-genome-assembly--contig:-NODE-2150-length-11023-cov-24.064498_pt1 | contig 11023 bp, 15 predicted proteins | sample MGYA00238144_ERZ746983 | MGnify/ENA primary metagenome ERZ746983 (study PRJEB28759, sample SAMN06268863) | compost metagenome | isolation source: single cell | place: USA: California, Emeryville, Joint...
TATAAAAACTATGTTTGTAACGCTAAAGAATATTTTAGTGATTCAGTACACAAAGACAGTGATACAATTTTAATAAATTTTTATTCTCATGCAATAATTTTTTGCTAATGCGCTCAATCCAAAGCAAAAGCAATTACGAAAACAATGCATTTCCAAACAATGCAAAGCCTTTTACATCTGCCAATCTAATGACTGAGCACCCTCTCCTTTCTCATGACAGTACTTCATACAGCTCCAATAACTCCAACAAAGCGATCCAAAACGCCGAACTTTTCAATGGAAGCCCAGAATATCTCCAGAAACTAGACAATCCTATTAATTTACGAAAGCATATCAGTTTCTCAAACTCACCTCAGGAAAACCACGCAGAATTTGTTCAATATTCACCCAAATTTTATGATCCGTTAACCCAAACAGCTTCATTCCAAACCTTTCGCAACATCACTGAGACTCCTAAGACTTCGGTTTTTACAATGGAACAAAAACAATTCCCGAGAAAGGTTGAAAGACCACTGCTGCAATTAGAAATACAAATTAGTGAAGATAGAGTTGCTATCCTCGATTTTTATGAAAATGAAGACTATCATCAAGCAGCAGCGAGTTTTTGTGCTGAAAATAAGTTACCAGAGGATTTTATTCCAATTGTTGAGCAGACAATTAAGCAGGCTCTTAAGAAAGCGTTTAAGAAAAAAAAGAGAAATCAACATGAAAGCCCAAAAGATCGTGACTCACACCCTGAAGAAACGAAGCGAAGGTCAAATAGGGCATCTGCAGAAAAACCAGTACTTATTTTAACTCTTGAGATAGAAGGAAAAGCTGAAAATGTGAAAGTTTATCGGGGTCAAGATCCTTCAGCGATCGCTGAGAAATTTTGCGCCCAGCATAATCTATTACCGGAAGCGAAATATTATCTTGTGAAAACAATTGAACACAAGCTTTCGAAACTGCAGCGGCAAGAAGAAAGAAGAAAACAATCGGCAGACATGAACGATTTTGATGAACAGGAAGAGAGAAACACGCATCCTCCCAGATACATACGAAACGCAGATTCAAGCGAAGATGGAAGGAAACTCAATGATGCGCCGGCCAAAGAAGCGAGGGGTATGTCTCTCAAAGATAATGCACATACGTTGGTGAGTCCAATAATGGAAACAATTCCTGAAAACGAGCATTCAGAATTCGAGCTTACTAAAAGTGAAATTCGTGAAAGAGGTCAGAAAGAGGAACAACCAATCGAGCCCACTGCAAGCGATCCTGAATCGAACTATGAGAAATGGCAAAAGCTGATTCAGCAAAAGCAGCATGAAAAACAAGAAAAGGATGGCAAGTATACAAAACAAAGTAACAAATTTTTCCTTTTTATGAAATGAGCATGTACACCATTAATAATAGAGACAAAGGGTGCTTCGAAATTAAAAGATGAGATCGAAGGAAAAGCCAATTTAATTTTTCATCGATACCAATCCTTAACACCTAAAGAAATGAAAGAGTCATCTCAGAGTGGGAGATACGGTCCTCAGATTTTCAACAAGCTTTATTACCAAGGAATGAGGAGTAAGCGAAAGCAGGCGGAATTACAGAGGGAAAGAGAAATGAATTTATTGAATGACAAAAACCTCACTTTTCATCCGAAAATTTCGGACTTCGCGCGCAGCATGAGTGCAAAGAGGTCGAGTTCAGCAGATATTCCTTTGTATGAAGACGCTGAGACAATCAAGAGAAAGCAGATGAAACGACTGCTTGCTCAGGAATTGGCTCTTAGAGAGCTTTGCCCTTTTAAGCCAACGATACCAGAGCTACCAGAGAACATGGGATACACCACAACTCGTTCGAAGTCCCCGACTATAGAGACTCGATTGTATAGCACTATCGGAGAGTTCAAACGCCGCCGCAGAGAAGAGTTAGATTCGCTCTTCGACGAAATACATCCTTTCAAGCCAACTCTAAATGAAAAGACGATAGAACTTGCGAGAAAGAAGGAGGAGCGTGAGGCTGAGTTGAAGAAGAAAGGTATTGAGATCAACAAGAGCGAGTGTCCAAAAGGGATAGCAGCAGGCAGTACGAATTCTCAGACAATTCGAGAGAATGATAGGAAACTGAAACCACTCCAGAAACTTTTTTATATACTCCAAGACGAAAAAGGCATTCTTTCTCTGAAAAATTTGACCAAATCAACCGGGTTGCACCCTAAATCTCGCAATATCATTCTTCAGATATTTGAGCGAAGCAATCAAACCTTCACTTACGAGCAGTTTGTCAGTGAGCTATCAAAAAGGAACCTAGCCGATGAACTCATCCAGGTACGAGGATTTCTCATTACCATATCTGTTAACAGTTTCTATTAGTTCTTAGTTACTTTTCCTGAAATTAACAAATCTGAAAAGCGGTCGACTCCGCAAAACGAAACGAGCTCGTCTAAAGTACTAACGCAGCAGATGACTCCAAGAGGCACGAAGACCTCGGAGCTGAGCATAGTAATGGCGCATTTTCCGAAAATTGACGTGTTTTTGAAGAGGTTCAATGATTTGAGTAATTCAAATATAATAGAGGCACAGCTTTCGAAAAGGACCGTTGAATCAAATTCCCCGAAAAAAACGCTGAATCAGACAAACTCTGAACCTCTCAAACTGACGAGGCATTACAAAAAATTACTGCTAGAGTCTCATGAAAATTCAGAAATTCAATAGACTCTTTAAAATTTTGATTTCAGTTGCCTGGAAAGGCACAAGTTAATTCTTTTATTTTTGCGTTTTCGCTGTTCATACAGTTATAAAACCGATAGTTTTCCTGTAGCTTTGTTTCTCATTTTTTCCATAATAAATTTCACTTTTGAGAGCTTGGCTTCAACAATTTTTCGGCTTTAACATAGGTATGCAATAAGATCAACTCATATTATTCATATTAAGGAGTCTTCTATAGTGATTTTATGGATTAATGATGTTAGCAGCTAGTTGTACTGGATTAAGGAAATAATGAATTGTTATGATAAACAGTCTAAAATATTGATTGATAGAGGCAGTTTGTTCTGGGTTAATGGAACCTATGGCGTCTTATGGCATCACTTATCGAAGCTTTTTGGCCTCTGAGTTGCGAAACAATCGCACCGATCTCAGGGTCATTTCTCATGTCCTCTAGAGTGGGCTTTCTGCCATGCTTTTGCTTGAATTCTTCTTGCCATGATTTGATACTGGATTCCATCGTGTTCAGTTCTCTTTTCAGTCCGGCAGCAGTAGCATCGTAATATAACGAATGTAATTCATTGAGAGAACCACTTTGTGAGGTGAATACTGGACGGTCGGAATCACCCTTCATGTAGGTTGAAAAGTAGCAACTGCGCGTTGGGATCAAGAAGCTCTTAGAGCAGAAAGCGAGTGTTTTTGTTACCATGGTATCTAAAACGTTGCGCTGATTATTCGAAAAGGTAAAACAATATTTTTAAATTCGCATTGTTAAATAAATCGAAAGTAATTCTTAGGGGTATTTCATTATCTCTTCAAGCAATTTCATGGATTAGAGTGGACTTTATGAACTTGCAGAGCCTGATATCTCAAATAATCAATTGCTACTAACCAAATACTAACCTCCTTAAGAAATTTCTCGTGCCAACAGCTTGGCTGAATTTTCACAAATCGTCAAAACTCAACACAACCGCTAAAATTGTAACTCGATTGGTGCCCTTCAACCGGTACAGTCTCTCTTACCATCCAGCTATCCATTGATTTGTAAAATAGGTAGCTGCCATTCCGTAATTTATATCACATTCCTTCGTAATAACTTTCATTTTAAGTATGTTAGCTCCAGCAAATTTGGTTGTTACTATCAATTCGGAGTATACAAATGGAGTAGTTATGACTATAATGTTACCCGGCAGAGTGTCGAATGTAATCAGATTAAACTCTTAATGTTATATTATTACGATAAATGAACTGGAGCGCGGATTATAGGGGTACACTCTGAACTACTTAATCCTCATATCCCTAAATGCTTGATTTAACGAGGATTTTAGCCCCTGTTTTTGCTCTCTGAGCCCTGAAACCAAGTGACCAATCTCAGGATCACGTTTCATTTCCTCCATGGTAGGCTTTCTGCCATGTTTTGCCTTGAATGACTCTTGCCAGATTTTGATAGTCGATTCCGTGTCATTCAGTTCTTTCTTCAAGCCTGCGGCCATCGGATTGGAATATATTCTGTGAATTTCATCTTGGGTATTTTTCGAATCGCCCTTGTTATCACTTGAAAAGTAGAAGCTTCTCGTCGGAGCCATGAAACTTCGAGTATATGAAGTGAAGACTTTTTTGAGCATTCTATCTATCAAATTTTTTTGCAGATTGCGATTATTGTTCTTTAAAATCAAATCAATTTAAATACTCGCGTTATTATTATTCGAAGAGTTGATGTTTTAATTGATGATATCAAAACTGTAGTTAATCTGGCACCACAGGTTAGTTCTTGTGATCGCTGACCATAATATCATTTGAAGATTATCGAAAACAAGATTTAAAAAATGGAATCCACATGTCTAATTGAAAAATAATTGAACTTGAGAAGCGAAGAAGAAAGTCTGTCAGCTTTGTGATTCGAAAAGTGCTAGTGAGCATCAAATAAAAAGACTTTCCGAATAGCATACATCTCGAGAAATGAACAGGCTATCAATCTAATCTAACGAAGTTGCATTGTATGAAAAGAAACATAACCTTTAATTAATTGCAAAAGTGGGTAGTTTGTTGATATCATGGGTTTGTGGTGTAGTGGTATCACGTTCGCTTCGCAAGCGAAAGGCCCCGGGTTCGATCCCCGGCAAATCCATATTTTTTTTATGTTTGAGGGAATAATAAAATTATTTACAAATGATGCATTGGCTTCTTTTTTTTTCCAATATCGAAATGATGTTATAATTTTATGTAGGCATATACATCAATGAGTGTGAAAAATTATTTCGTTATTGTTTTGTTAAAATTGGATATACGAAATTAATACTCATTAAATAGTGATGCTCGACAGATATGAAATATTTCAATGCATCGCTTGAAAGACCAAGTTTTGGATAGAAATTCTCCTGAGTTTGAGCAATTCGACCCCAGAAGTTGTTCTATTATTTTCTAGGGGTTGAAATGAAGAAACCGATAAAACGTTTTAATGGTGATGATTAAATCAAAGATAATCCAACATCAAAAGACTTTCAATTTACATTCTTTCAGGTCTCCATTTCGTACGTATTCCTCTATTCAAACTCACAAACAAAAAAGGAAGAAAATTTCAATCCTTTTCTTAACTTAAGCAATTCATTTTCTCTGAATTTTCTGAAACATCGGGGTTCTTCGATAAAAAATTTGTATTTGTCTTCGCTCTGTTGAACTAATCAATATACTACTTCAAATTTCATACCATTTTAGATCTGATCCATTCTTTTTAAACCAATTAATGAAAAGTTTCATGAGATATCTCCTTAAAACTACATGATCAACATGTATGTAATGGGATCATTTATCAATCAGCTCGCTGCTAAGCTATCGACTCATTAATCTGGCAGAGCAACATTATTAAGTAAAAAGATTTTACAGCATTGTGGGTTTATACAGTTTTATTAAAATTCTGAGTTTAATCAAATTTATTGAAAAACAAATTTATTCTACTCTATATTCATAATTCCAAATATATCACAGCACACACAGGACGCTAATAATTCGACTACTGAAATTTCGACTCATCACAACATCTAGCCAGAAAAATCGGTGATAGCAACCTTTGCAGGTATATCTATCAGATTTCATGTGATCTATACGAGCCTTTTTATTGCGAATTGTAATCTAAATTCAACATACTTGATTAAGTAAATTACATTCTGAATTTTAGAAATTTTATTCGAATAAAAAATTCTCACATTCACATAAATAAATTAACCAAAACATGCAGAGCAGTCAAGAACTAGCAGTTTCATCAGTCGGGCTCGTACCAGAAGAAGCCTACTTGTTTTTCCCGAGAGGTACGAACACGCACATTATGAATCATCACCGGCTTAACCCTCAATCACTTTTCAGAGAAGGAAATTAAAAAAGCCACTTCAAGAGGCATAGAAAGAATCATTTTTGAGGGAAGCGTAGTATACGATGAAGTTGAAAGGAAACATATCAGAAACTTCACCGAAGAAATCCTAAAGAAACATAACTATAAGCTCCCACCAAGGTAATTGGAAATCTCGATGATCATCATAAATTCTTCCTTTTAAAAAAAAAAAAGTTGGACGGATCAAATGACGCTCAAATTTCTACAGGCAACTGGCTTCAAATACAAAGCAACTTTCAAAGCGATACAAGAAAACATCGAATGGATGAATTCAACGCTACCTGTAAAACTGACTTCAATCATCGAGCAATATCTGGTATATTCTCGCTCCGAGCACCTGCTCATTTTTTGACAGCAAAAAGGAATTGTGTATTTATATGGAAGAGATTGCCGAATGAGACCCATCCTTGTGATGAATGGACATTTGATGAGCCCTAAACTAGTAAAACCCTTAAAGCTTTCCATTTTAAACCGTTTCTTGTTACAAAACTCAGGTTGATATCGACATTTTCATACAAGCACTGACCTTCACGCTGGAATATATGATAAACGAGCTGTTCTTACCAGGCCAAATTGAATACTGGCATGTGGTTGGTGATCTCAACGGTTGTGGAATAACAGATTTGCCTATTTCTGTAATAATTCTTTTCAATGAAACGAGTTAACTCTATCATTATTCAGTCTTTGAAAAGGATCTTCATATACCTTCAAAGTAACTATCGCTCTCGATTATACAAGATGCACGTGTTCAACGCTCCCAATTCTATCGTTTTGCCTTGGAAAGTTGCAAAGGGATTTGTTGAGGATTCTACACGAGAGAAATTACATTTCTATAAAGGTTCCCGCTCAGATGATCTCTGGAAAGAAATCAACCCTACTCAAGTTGAGGAGCGATTCGGTGGAAAATCTCCAAATCTAAAAACTTACTGGTACCGAAACATCTTTCTCTTAAATCCTGAAGCTTTTTCGTTAATGCAGGCCTATTACCCCAAGTCCTCCGGAGTATAAAGTGAAAGAGGACCCTTACCCAGAGAGTTTTGTGAGCAAAGAAGAATATTATAATATGTACATAGAAGGAAAACTTCATGGACACAAAATAAACAAAGCTATTATCAAAGAAGTGGAAGAGAAGCTCGAACCACAACTTCAGATCAAGGACTCCTCTCCAAAGCGCAAGAACTCGCTTGATTCATTAACTGAGATTAAACATGAGGAGTACTTTGAAAATGATGACTTTGGACTCAATTATGGGATAGAGGAAAAAACTCAACTCAACCCGATCGTGAATACATTGCTTACAAAAAAACCTATTATTTCAGGCGACTATGCGAAGTTTGAAAACTCTCCCATGAAAGTGAAGCGCTCTCTGGAAACAGAATAAACTATTATGAAAGAAAAACAAATCTTGCGGGATTGATACCCTTATAAAAACTTGCATGTGAAAAAATATGATTGAAACCAGCTAAGAAGCCTTATCTATTTTTAATCACACAGTCAACAGCGTTTTTTAATGTTTTGTGGTAAGAAATCTTTTAAATAACAGGAAATATGTAATTGCCGAGGTGCATCTCAAGATGTGAATTGATTGAGCAATTTTGAAAGTTCGAATAATCCGGAAAAAATCGGGTATAGAGCTTGGAGATTAGTTTTTTATTGCAGAATTATCTTTAGAATCAGCGATCTTGAGAATATGTTTATAGGCTAAAAAGATGCTGTCGATTGTTTACAAAAGCTTTCAGATCGTGGTGACCGAAGTGAAAGTTACTTCTTCAAAGCTGCATGATATCATGGAGTATGAATATGAAAAAATTAAGGAGCATCTGAAGAATGCTCGCGTCAAAAGTGAGTTGAAAAGTAAAATGAAACATTCAAACACTTATTCTGAATGGCAAGAGAACGCCTTGAAATATGATGATATGAAAGGTGCGGAATCCTCCGTCTATAAGCTTATTTACCCCCAATTTCAACGATAGATATAAAAATATGGAGAGATAGTCCTTCGATGGAGTACGATGATCAGTATGTGAAGCAACTGACCGAGAGTCTCCGGAAATACCGAACCAACAACGAACTCTACCGTGTAGTACATATTCTAAGAGCGCATTCAGACAGGAACATTGCAAATATCCTCAACCCTGAGTTGTACCGCCGTTGCTACATTGGGACGAAAACGGTTATCGAGGAGTTTCAAAAAGAAGTATATTGAACTCGAGCATTTCATTTTAATCGCCAAAGTTTATGCTGTGTCTAGAATACATCGCACAAGCTCCTAAGAAGATGATGTCGCAAGCCAAAAAAATCGAATTTTTCGCTGAAATGAGACATGCACATGGTCGAACTGCCCTTCTTCTGAGCGGTATGCGTCCTTCTAAACATGACTAAACAGCTTATTCTTGATTAAAGGTGGTGGAGGCTTAGGGATTTATCATTACGGTGTGGTAAAAACGCTTTATGAAGAAGGTATGATGCCCAGAATTATTGCTGGATCCTCAGCTGGAAGTATTTTCGCTGCGTTTATTGCTACAAATAAGCCAGAAGACCTGAAGAAGGTTATTTCTTAAGCATAATGGAAAGCTTTGAACTCAATTACAAAAAGTTTTTCGAAGGTACAAGCGCAATAAATGTCTCTGCTTGGAGAAAGAGACCGACAAAAGCGACTGTATTTGCGTCGATTGAAGCGATTTTTGACTGAAGGATATATCCTAGATATAAAAGTAGTTGAAGAGTTCGTTAGAGATAATGTGGGGGATCTTACTTTTCAAGTAATGATGCGAGTTTTGAGAAATTCCTTTATCGTATTTTTTCAACATAGGAAGCTTACGATAAAACGGGATGGATTTTGAATATCACAGTTACTGGGTTTGGAAAAAATGATAATCACAGACTGTTGAACTATTTAACCGCACCAAATGTTCTGATCTGGAGTGCATGCGCTGCTAGTTGCGCAATCCCTTACATTTATGGCCCTGTAAATCTTTGCTGCAAAAACGAAAACGGAGAAATCACTCCATACATTGAAGGAGGTATTTCTACTCATATGGTTACAATGATAACTTTATTGCTACTTGGACAGGAAGGAAATTCCTTGATGGATCTCTTAGTGCTGACCTCCCGACCCAAAGACTATCCGAGCTCTTCAATGTGAATAATTTTATTGTTTCTCAGACCAACCCATGGTAATCTATCACCTTCCTAAGATGATCGCTCATGGTATAATGATTGTGATAGGGTGATACCTTTTATGGACCACAGTGAGGACATGAGATATAGCAAAAAGACCATCCTGCTTAAGATCTGGGAGTTGCTTAAGGCCATACTCGCCTCAGAGATTAAACATCGAATCAATCAGGTGAACGCGTTCTATCAGAACTAAGAACTCACTTCATTTACTCAGCTAACTATGGTCGGAATACTTCCAACTTCCTTGGGGAAATATGTCAATCTCATCACCCAAAGATACACTGGCAACGTGACTATCTGGCCGATTCCTTCATTTTCAGAGTTCGTGAGAATCCTAGAAGGACCAAAAGAAGAGGGGTTAAGGAAAGGAATGGTTCTTGGCTCTAGACGAACATACGCAAGTAAATCACCCTGTTGAATACTACTTTATCATTGCCAAATAGAAATTAATCATATTCAAGCTACTATGTCTATTGAAAAAGCTCTCGAAATCAACTATGCGAGTGTTAGGCAATCTACCCGTGACCGTATCGAAGAGCTCGAGGAATATGATCCTAACTTTGAGGCAAGTTCAATTTATAGCCTTGACTCTGCGAAAGAGGTAGATATTATCTGGTTGACAGTTGACTAATCCCTTTCTCAAAGCAAAACGATACAGTTCCGAGCCAGAGCACTCAGCAATTAGGAAAGCTAGGAAGAATTTCGTCGTTCTTGATTCCTAGGACAGGATCTATCGAGCTTTTCAAGAAGAGCCGTCAGATGACCCCACACGAGAAGTTTGCTGATTATGTCCACAAAAACGAAAGACTCAGTGCCCAAAAGCTATCTTCTCTAGAATAAAACAACGATATATATCTATATAGAAATCTACTTTATCTAAAATTCGCCAAATGCATTTGAGTTTTTTGAGCTGCGCATCCTTCTGTAATTACGAAAAATAATTAGGATCATGAGAGAAAATGAATAACAATTTATACTTCACACAATCTACTTTATTGAAAACTGAAATTCACTTAAACTATGCCCTCGAAGTTCAATCGGTGATACTGAGCTCTCAATTAATCATAGCAATTCATAAGAAGATTTCTATGTGTATCGTTAAGAATCTGTTAGTATTTGTTTAATTAAACAGGAGTACAGTTTTTTAAATGTGAACTCTGATAGTAAGATTAATTTGATTAAGCTATTAATCCAACTTATCGAGTTAATGTTATGTTAATATATCGTTCTTTAATGTTAAGAATCGTTAACAATGAATACTAACCCTCTTGAAATTAGATGTGGGAGGGAAACTCAGGTTTTACCGAACCTGGAACTCAAAAAGATAAAATTTCCATTCTAGGATACAAAAAATGGCATCTTCTCAATCAAAGAGGGACTATCAAGACATTTAAGTGTGGAAATAATTGATGAAGGACTTAATCAAAAGGCAGGAAAGATATTGCTGATCCGAAATGCGAATACAAAAACATAGAGGAGTTTGGAACCGACCAAATTGAATTAGTACTCCTGTGTGAGCAAAAAATCTACCAGCAATATGTCCTTTTGAATTCCTCATTGGAGATATTTATTTCGGAAAAAATTCAATAATTTATATCTGCACACCCAGTTCATATTTATCAAAGGATTAATTTTTAGTATTTGATAGAAAATACTAATAGAAACTTATTAAAAAGTCACAGTAGTCATGAAGCACTAAGGATGTAAAAAACAACAGATTCGTAAGTATTTTGAACCGATAACTTTAAAATAGAAATACTACTGCTATTATCATGATAAC
>ENA-UOTZ01002151-UOTZ01002151.1-compost-metagenome-genome-assembly--contig:-NODE-2151-length-11016-cov-5.078983_pt1 | contig 11016 bp, 6 predicted proteins | sample MGYA00238144_ERZ746983 | MGnify/ENA primary metagenome ERZ746983 (study PRJEB28759, sample SAMN06268863) | compost metagenome | isolation source: single cell | place: USA: California, Emeryville, Joint...
AGATTCCGAAGAGAGAAAACAAAGCATCAACACCTCCGACATGCAAAGTTCAACAATAAGCTCTAGAACTTCAGAGAGCCAACGACAACTCTGGAATAACTACAAAATTCCAATCCTACCAGAAATAAATCCAAAAACCAAAGAATCCGTCTCAGAAGGACTATTAAAGCTGTTGAGCGATCAATACGGAAGAACAGATGAAATTATATCTAAAATCAAAACTTTGCAAGAAAAAGCATTGAAATATTGCAGTAAAGAGTCAATAATGGATGTGAAAGGCATTACCCACTATGGCCAGAGGATGGGTCCTTCGTTTTTTGAAAAAGCCAACTACAATATTAGCATCGACGGTGAACTGAAATCAAGTGACCTCTTACAGGGAATGAAAGCTTTGGGGAAGCGTTTCCGAAATTTGGTGGGCAACTATGAAAGGGAGTTCAAATACAGTTTTTACCCATCCTGTCGTTTCGGAGTGCCGAAATTATTATTCTACTACAAGCAGATTGATGCGACGATTTTATTCACTCTAAATGACGAAATCGGAAAAACCTCGTCCAAGCTCATCAGCGCTTACCGAAGATATCACCCATTAGCAGATCAACTACTCATGATAATTAAACTCTGGAGCTCGTTTCACCAAATTGCTGATGATTCCACTGGCTTCCTCTCTCCTTTTGCATGGGAAAACCTCGTAATTTTCTTTCTCCAAGCATTGCCGCAAAAAATTCTTCCTTCATTTCAACAAGGCCTCAAAGCAGCTAAAAAAACAACAGTCCAAATCTTGAATGAAAATAAAGAGCTAGTAGATGTCACATGCGATTTTTCATTCAAGAACTCTCCCTCTGAAGACCCGACGATAAAGCAAATCACACTATTCGATGTAGTTGGCAAATTTTTCCGGTATTATACTGAAAATTATGAATCACAGGACATAATTTCAATCCGACTTGGCGCTCTTCTCAAGTCTCAGTCTCTAGAGCGTAATTACCTGTTCAGCATCGAAGATCCATTTATTCCAGACTTTGACCTCGGGCGTTCATGCCTCAGAAATAGTCCTCAAGCGGAAACTATTCTGTCTAAAATGAAAGATGCTCTTGCTGGGCTCAAAAAAGCAGAATTGAGGTGGATCTATCCATAATATAGCTTTTGTGTTAGTTGTTGTGTTGTTTACGTGATCTTTTTGTTCAAATTAATGTTAATAAACAGCTGTATTTTCTTAAGAGAGGTTAAAAGATATAGACTGAGTAATTAAGCATTCAAATTGCTAAATAAGGAAAGCATAATTTATTCGCATCTTTATCGAACAAAGAAATCGCTAGCTAAAAAATGAGCGACGAGATTACATCATTAGAACTCGGAAACCACACCTTGATGACTTACAAGGTCCACCCATCAGTATCCATCCAGATTATGGACGCGCTCTACCGCAAAACTAGCCGATATGTCGTTGGCACTCTCTTAGGTCGCATCGAAACCAACCATATTGAGATCACCAACTGCTTCCCTGTCCCTCTGATCGATTACGAGGAAGACGAGGAGTCCAAGGGCGAAGAGGTAAGCTTTAATCTTGTTTATGAGCTTGGATTACTAAAGTGCTAATTTAGCTTAATATCGATTCTGCCCACAACGCGAAAATGCTCGAACTCAACTCAAAGATCTACCCAAATGAGGTGGTTGTTGGATGGTTCTCTGACCTGAAAGAACTCGACTACGATGCCGTGAAAATTCACGAATTTTATATGACAAAAGAATCAGGTTTCGTTGGAAAGCCTCACGTCTTCACCAGTCCTTTGGTTATCCTCGTGAAAGCACTCGGAGAAAGCGGCGTCTTCGACATGAAGGTAAGAGACACACCACCCTTTCGCATTAATTAAATGACCTTCAGGGATACATCAGCCAACCTTTGAGCGTCTGCAAGGATAGCATCAAGATCTTCCAGGAAATCACCCTTACATATCACCTCGATGAAAACAAAACACAAAGTAAGCAATTACCACTAATGCCTTTGGTTGAATGATATTTATCGTTATATAGTTAGCCCATTGTGGTTGGACAACCAGGGCACTACCCCAGACACAAAGAATCCATTCGAATTAGTCAATCTTGATAGCTTGGAAGAACAACTCAAAGACACCGTGAGACATCTTGAAAAAATCCAAGAGTTTGTGAAAAAAGTTAATGTAATTCAATTTATGTTGAGAGAGGTGCTGAAAGCATTAATTTTAGAGTGGCAAGGAGGAAGCTGATCCTGAAATCGGAAAGGCGATCAAGAAGATGTTGAATATGATTCCAAACATCAGCGCCACACAGTTCAAGGATGCTTTGGCGAAATACAGACAAGATATCATGATGATCATGTACTTGACCAATCTTGCTAACAGTCAAGTCGCCCTGTCGGAGAAACTCAACAAAATCGTTTAATTATACACGAGACGTGGATTCAAATATTTTTTGTATGTGGATATGGTGTCTAGTGGAGCGATTTTAATGCATAGTATCTACATTCTAGTACACAGTTGTTGCTGTCTTTGAATAAAGCAAAAAATCCTAGCTTTCTTCATAAACCTAAGGTGCTCAATGTTTGTAAGGAGATAAATATTTTTTGATGGGCCTTGAAGGAAAAATTATGAAAAATACATGAATGATGATTATGCTATTGTAGTTGCTCATTCTGAGGAGTGCCTAGGTTGATTTTAAATATAAGGCTCTTCAGTATTTTTCTACATAACAAGAGCGGGTTACGGTTTGAATTAAGGTTATAGAGGCTTGCTAAATATGTATCTAAGATTTCTTTGTGGAAAGGATCAAAGAATTTAACCTCATTTTCAAGTTTAAATGTTTATTTGATATTCACTCATAATGTTTTTTTTGCAACTCCAAACTTAGGAAGCACATGCAGCATGATGATTCAATCTTCTAATCCTTTATCTCTTGAATAGTATCGCTATAAGTCACCCTGCAAAATCCGATAGTCTTCTTCTTATAGTTGAAATAAACGATCATGTTCGAAGAGAACATGTATCGTACACTAGTGCAGCATGTGTCTATTGCAAACTTTTTGTACGAATCAAACTTATAGTTGCACACGACGAGAGGATCTGTGAAACTTGAGCAAAATACATTTTGAGTTTCCTCGTCAGCAGAGAAATGGTAGACTCTCGGATCCCATCCAAAACCATACTCTATGATATCTTTGGATAAAGGCTCCTCAGATCCATCTTCATGAAATTTCACCAATCTCGGAGCATTTATCATCATCACTAGATAATCAAGCATCCAAGTAGAATTCTGTCCATATGATCCAGAGAAGCTTCGAGGAGATTTTATATCTACCACCTTCAAAATATCTCCACTTTCAAGGTCGAAAATCAAGAAATGTGGATTTTTGAGCCTAGATTCTCCTATGATCCATTGTCTTTTGGACCAGTATGAAACTCCAAATATGATTTCGTTCTTATATTTGTACCTCTTTGTAACTGCTTTTTTATCCGGATCAACAAGAAGGATCTCTCGGATTTCACCAGCGATGGCAATCTGTCCTTTCTCAGGGACAGGATGATGATCCGTGAGAATTGTGTCTTTTAGTTCTGGAATTTTCTCCTTCAAATCGATATCTTCATAGTGAAAAGTCTTGAGATTTATTCTCACTAGAAGGCTCTCTCTGTAAAAGGATCCTCCTCTGATTGCAATTAATGTGTCTTCATTTAAAAAATGAAGGTTTCGATAGTAGAATTTAACGCAAGTATAAGTATCTCCAGCGAGAACGTGCTTTTTATGAAATTCGTTGTCTGGACCAAGGTTCTTGATGATTTTGCCAGTTTTCAAATTCATTACCGCCAATTTGTCCAAGAAGTAATTTTGGGTGTACATCAGTCGGCGTTTGGGATCAGGAAGGAATGTCGGGATACAATCTTTGACATAGGATTGAATATAGAGATTTGGGATGGTGTTTATTGACACTCTCACTTTAGACGTCACTTTCACATCAATAACTTCTCTATGCTCCTTCTTTTCAAATTTCTGAACCGTTTGGGTTGGCTGTACTACAGGTGGTGCCTTGCTGGTATTAGTTTTCGACTTCTTCATTGGAACATCTTCAATGATTTTCTTTTGGTTGGATTGCTTCCTTCCTCTCTTCATTGGAAATGTATTTTGGATTTAGTAGTAGTAATTTTTTATATATATATTTATTGTTGCAGGTGGTAACAAATGATTTCAAAATCAGTCTTTCACCGAAAATTTTTTTTTGTTAAGGTTTTCTAAAATGCTCTAATGCAGTGGTTGCTGACCAGCTCTGTTCGTAATGAGAGCTATAATCTTATACACAAAATAAGTTAGGATATGTATTTGAATTTTAAAAACTATAAATAAAGAGAAATTGCGATAAATATGTGGAAGTGATTAGTATCTTATGTATTAACATTCAGTATGAACACATGCAAAGAGAATAAAAGAACCTAGGTTCGATTGCTTTCGAGAGGATCGCGGTAAGACACTCTGCAAAATCCGATAGTCTTCTTCTTGTAGTTAAAATACGCAATTAACTTGGAGGAGAACATAACGCAGACGCTTGTACAACAAGTGTCTAGCGCAAACGTTTTATATAAATCAAACTCATGGTTATACACCCGAAGAGGTTCTGAAAAAGAAGAGCAAAACACATTTTGGGTTTTCTCATCCACTGAAAAATGATAGATTTTCGGGTCTCCGCCATACTCTACTTCGCTTAAGTTAATATCTTTATCTAATGCATCCAGTGTCCCGTCTTCATGAATCCTGACCAGCCTAGGTGCATTCATAAGCATTACCAAGTAATCCAGCATGCAATTAGAATTCTGTCCATATACTCCAGAAAATCGTTGAGGAGGCTTCAAATCAACAATCTTCAAAAGAATTCCGCTCTCAAGGTCGAAAATCAAAAAATGAGGATTACTAGGTCTTGATACCCCTATAATCCATTTTCTCTTCGGATAATAGCAAACTCCAAATATGATTTCGTTCTGATGATTGTATCTCTGACTAATCACTCCTTTCTCCGGATCAATTAGTAGAATCTGGCGGATTTCACTAGCAATAGCCATCTGTCCGATCTCGGACACCGGATATTGATCAAAGATAATGACGTCTTCTAGCTCTGGAATTTTTGCGTTCAAATCGATATCTTCGAAATGGAAAGTATTGAGATTTATTCTTGCGAGATATGTGCTTCCGGGAGTTTCTCCATTTCTCAAGGCGATTAATGTGTCTTCGTTCAGGAAATGGAAATCTCGATAATAATATTGTATCATAGTTGATGCAATACCAGCCTGGGCTAGCTTCTTGTGAAAGTGGTTATCTGGACCGAGATTCTTGATAATTTTGCCAGTTTTGAAATTCATAACAGCCACTTTATCTAAAAAGTAATTTTGCATGTATATGAGCCGGCGTTTTGCGTCTGGGAGCAATTTCGGAATGCGATCTTTGATTTGGGACTGAAAATAGTAATTTGGACTCACATTGATAGATACTCGCACTTTTGACATTACTTTCACTTCAGTAACCTCTTTGTGTCCATGTTTTGCTAAATTCGACGCTGAATATGCTGCAAATAACCCTTGAGAGGCTGTTTTCGACTGCTTGAGTGGAATCTCTTCAATGATTTCCTTCTGACTGGACTGGTTTCTCTCTCTTTTCATTATAATTGTCTTTTAGACATATCGACAAATTTTTTTCATTTCATAAGCTATATCTTTTTAGCGACTATATAATGTAAAAAAGCTTGTAGAATAAAAACTCTCTCTTATACAAATTTATCCACTCTCCTTTTTAAAAGAATAGTCCTTAATTGGCTTGGTGACTCCAATCGGTAGTTTAGAAATCCAGAGAGCATATGGCTTCTAAAGAAATTAATTTAAAATTTCATGTGCCTGAACAAATACTGAAAATTCTTCTGGTGGTTTTGTCGTGTTACATTTAAATTTCAGGCATTTGGAAGCGATTATCTTTATGATATGCTTTTAGCACCTTTGATAAACAAAGAAGTGATTTAATAATTTGTTAAAGGGGCGGTCCATAAGTTTCTCATTCGAAACAAAAAGATATTATATAAAATTCTCTTATCTTACCTCCAAATTATTCAAAAAATTTAGATATCTACCAAAATGTCTCTCGAGATCAACCCTCAAGAAATCATCAAGCTTATGCTTCAGTACCTCAAAGAAAACAACTTAACCAAGAGTTTTCTGACACTGCAAGAAGAGTCAAAGGTCGCACTCAACGTTGTCGACCACGTCGACGAATTTTCCGCTGATATTCTTCAAGGTAGATGGGATTCCGTTCTCAAAGTTGTTAGAACCCTACGACTACCCGCAGAAAAACTCATGGAACTCTACGAGCAAATCATCTATGAACTCCTCGAGGTTGGAGAGAAAGACATCGCCTCAGTCATCGTAAAGGAAACTCTCGCCCAAAATGGATTAAAGGCTCAATTTCCAGAAAAATGGAGCAAGCTTGACCGGCTATCTCAGAAAGATAAATTCGATCCTCGAGATGCTTACCATCATGATAGCTCCAAAGAGAAAAGAAGAGCAGAGATCGCAGATAAGATCCTATCAGAGCTAGCCGTAGTTCCTCAGCATCGTTTGCTGAGCCTTATGGGTCAGCTGGTGAAATACTTACAAAAAGACGGTCTCATTCCTCCAAACACGCAATACAACATTTTCACAGGCAAAGCGCCACCAATGGAAGATGACATTGACGAGCCTCCTAAAAAGCTTGAGAGGACGCTTCGATACGGCGAAGAAGCAAGAATTGAAATCGCGAAATTCTCGCCAGATGGCAGTTACTTGGCTACTGGTGCCATTGACGGAATCATAGAGGTGTTAGACCCATCAACAGCGAAGCTGAAAACGGATCTCTCTTATCAAGCCGAGGAGCAATTCATGCTTCATAAAGACACAGTCACAGCTTTGGAGTTCTCTAGTGACAGCGAACTGCTTGCGAGCGGCAGCAAGAAAGGAGAGATCAAAGTTTGGAGGGTTACCAACGGAAATTGCCTAAAAAAATTCGAGGGTGTTCACTCCACCTCCATTACGGTTCTTCAATTTATGAAGGAAAATTCACACGTTCTTTCAGCTGCCCAGAAAATCAAAATTCACGGTTTGAGGAGCGGGAATCAACTGAAAGAGTTCAAGGGACATGATGCAAGTATTAATGATGTCCTTTATCTGCCGGAGTCAGGTAAACTGGTTTCAGGTGGAAGCGATGGGTACGTGAAAATCTGGGATTTTAAAAGCACTGAATGCTTGCTGAAATTAAGACCCCCGAATGAAAGACCTGGAAGCGAATTGGACATTTATAGCTTGCTTCCGATGCCTGGAGTCGGTGAGAAATATTTTTTGGTTTGCTTCAGGTATCCGATCATTCATTTGATGACTCAGGATGGGAAGTCGGTGAAGCAATTCAAGGGCGATCGAGCAGATGCGAATTTCATGGGAGCGTGGGTGTCACCAAAAGGAAAATATTTATATGCGTTAGGAAGTAATAGAGAGGTTACTTGCTTTGATACGAAGTCGTGTACGATCGCGCAGACTTTCCCAGTAGCGGGAGACGAGATGTTAGGGTTTGCGCATCATCCTAAGCGTAATATAATGATATTCTATGATTTTAATGGTAGTATGATGATTTATAAACCTTAATCAATCTTTTGAGTCAGAGCCATAAATATTCATGATCTTTCGAATTCTTTGTGTTTTGAACATTTTCAGCAACAACAACAAAAATCCTACAGTTATCCTACATTTCTATCAACATATGAGAAATTCATTTGGATGAATTGTTCAAATTTCTGTTTCTTGAATGATCTTATTGCCAAGGGTCAGAAGCCCACAAAGCCTAACAATATCAGTCTATCAGGCGATCAACAACGAAAGTGCATTGATAAGACGTAAACTAAGGCGGATGAATGAATCATTAAAAAGGGAAATCATAAATACAAAAGAGCTGCTGCACAGCAGAATATATCGAGCTCCATTTTTCAGTAGAGACACGAAAAATCCTAAATTTATGTTGCTATGAATAATACACTAGTAAATAACAAGTCTGAATTAGGATAGATGCTGGAGCAGAGCACGATTGCTTATAATTAATTGCTAGTAAGACTACACTGAAGCCCTTAAGAATCAACACCTCGATAAATTTTCGTATATGCATGCTTTCGAATTGGTTCATTAGTTTAAATCCAGGAGCTTTAATGATTTAACTTAGATTAGAGATTTAATCATTTATGCGGATATATTTCTTATTAGAAAAGTACAGGAACTAAGAATAATTTATTGAAAATAGCTTCCTTCAAAAATTTAAAAAGGAGTCTCAAAATACATAAAGAGGTTTAGATTCTAAGACTTGCAGCTTTTTCAGCCCGTTTTTCTCTTCATGATGAATCTTACATAGGGATCTATCATAACTCCAAGTAAACAAAATAGTGGTTCCACTAACAAGATAACGAACTGAAGAAGCCACAATGACGACTTAGCCCAATAATGTTTTTCAAATCAATGCAAATTCGATAGTTGCTTTCGAGATCTTCGAAATCTATTAGCTCCAGTATTATGCTCTTTTTTCTAAATCCGTAGTTTAATTAATTAAAATGCTATCTTCTAGTTAATGCCATCGTTTGCTCCTTTCAGAATTAAAATTAATCCCGTAAGAAAGGCAACTTTCCTTGGCGGCTTGAACTCTACCATCATCTGATCGAATCCGACACCAAATAATTTTTTTTCTCACTTCAATAAAACCCCCCGACAGCGTCATTCAATGTAGAATATATCGGGTTTTCACGTATTCACATTACTACGAGAAGACTACAGTAGGTAGAACTAAAATATAGTTCGGTTGAGTCATTGTTGAGAAATGTGCAAATAAGATTAAAGTCCCTTAATTTATGCTCGATGAGCATTTTATTAATGAAGAAATGAGCTGATAAATTTATTACAGAAAGTCCAGTTCATAAGAGACTCAGGTACATAAAAATTTATCAAAATTTCAAATTCCATGAAACTCTTTGAGTTCTGTTTGCTCTCGTTACTCTTTTGGTATTCTTCAGACTGCTATCCAACTTGTGCGATATGCAATGGGCCAACCTACAAAAATTGCACTTCTTGTAGTCCGCCCTTGACACTTTACGACAGTCAATGCATCTGTAACTATAAATTAAACACCTAAGTAATGTAATAAATCGTTAAATCCTAATATGCGATGGAACCTGTGCAACATGCAATGCGCCAGGGCCTGCTGGCTGTACAAGCTGTAATCCACCGAGGGTTTTGTACAATAACCAATGCATCAGTAATGATCATTTATTTTGTTTACTCTCATTTTTGTCAACCCCAAAGAATGTGCGACTTGCAATTCACCAGGCATTAGTGGGTGTACCAGCTGTCGGCCTTCGCTGTTCTTATCTGAAAATCAATGCACCCGTAAACTCTTTTAATTCACTACTAAACCAATACACACTGTGTTTCTCAAGCCTGCGATGCGAGTTGCGCAACCTGCTCTGGCATAGGTCCTTCTAGCTGCACGAGCTGCAATTCTCCATTTACTTACTAAAAAGGACAATGCATAAGTAACTCACATACTTAGCTTCGATTTGAGCGTATCCTTTTTTTAAAAATTAGTTTGTGACTCATCCTGCGAGACTTGCCTTTCTCCAGGAGTGTCAGGCTGCAAGACATGTGCTGCCCAGAAAACATTCTTCGAAGGCCAATGCATTAGTAAGGACTCCAATCTAGCTTGTTTAATTAATCGAAATCAGGTTGTATTAGTAATTGTGCAATTTGCAATGAAGAAGGGGAAAACTGCGTCGAATGCAATTCTCCTTACACCTTGGGCTGGAACCAGAAATGCAGTTGTAACATTATCAAACTAATCCTCTCACTTGCCTGAAAAATAAGTGTGTCAATCAAATTGTGCTACATGCAGAGAATCTGGATCCACTGGATGCTTAAAATGTAGTTTGTCAAGCAAATACGTAGATTCCGGTGGAGCTTGTAGCAATAAAGCTTTCATTCGAAGACATAGCTGTTAAACATTCGCGCTCTAAGCCTGTCCACCTTTGAGTATGTGCCCGTGTCCCAATGGATATTATCTTAATTTGATTATATGCTACAGTAATTCATTTTCATCCACAGGTATCTCTTACTACTTTTTGAAACATTATTCAACCAGCATGCCACTCCTCTTGCAAAACTTGCAAAGGACCAACTTCACAGGATTGTTTATCTTGCAATCCCTCTGCTATATTGGTCAGCCCATATCAATGCATTAGTAAACCCAACATTGAAGATAATGAATGAACTTAACTCGCTATTAAATTCTAGTTTGTCATACTAGCTGCAAAACTTGCTGAGGTCCTACCGCCGATGACTGTATGAGCGCATATCCCGCTTTTCTGTTGAATGGAAAGTGCATAAGTAATCATGATCTCGCAAGTGCATTGTTAACATCAATACTAGCTTGCCAGTGACTGTCTGACGTGCAGTGGGCTTAACTCCAATGAGTGTCTTACCTGCAATGCTGGAAAGTCTCTTGTTGATGGAAGCTGCATCAGTAAGAAGCCTTTTCATTCGAAAGACAGCAAATGATATATTTTTCATGTAATAAGCATGTCACAGTTCCTGCCTGACCTGTACTGGCCCTCTTGACACTGATTGTAGCAAGTGCAAGATTGGATATTATTTCTTGAGCGGACAATGCTGGCGTAAAAATAATCAGCCATTGATTGATTAATTCATCCGATAATTCGACTCATATCTAGCATGTTATTCGTCCTGTGAAAGTTGCAGTGGCGGATCAATCAGTGCATGCCTTACCTGCAATTCTCCAGCGACTCTGAACAACGGAATGTGCTTCAGTAACAACAATAATGCTATGGTGACGGATTCCTAATCCAATTGTATAATAATACTAGTATGCCATCCAAGCTGTGCGACTTGCAGTGGAACTTCCTCCACTGACTGTCTTTCATGCAATGCTCCTGCT
>ENA-UOTZ01002152-UOTZ01002152.1-compost-metagenome-genome-assembly--contig:-NODE-2152-length-11012-cov-7.751440_pt1 | contig 11012 bp, 7 predicted proteins | sample MGYA00238144_ERZ746983 | MGnify/ENA primary metagenome ERZ746983 (study PRJEB28759, sample SAMN06268863) | compost metagenome | isolation source: single cell | place: USA: California, Emeryville, Joint...
AGGAAAGAGAAACTATATGCAGGAGATTTGATATGCAGAGACCAAAAAACAAAAACAAAAAAACAAACGTTGGAATCACTCGGCCTACATGAATAACGATCATATGAATGTCTCTACTCTGATTTTTTCATCAGATTTATGTCATAGTTATTCTTGCATTTCTTAAAATCAATAGTGAAAAGATGATAGGCTATTTCCCCTCCCAGGGACAAGGCAGCCAGCATGTATCTTCGTGTATTATACGCTGCTTGTCCAACACTAACAACTAACGGCGAAATCAAAAAAGTTACTAAAAAAAAAATGAACTTAATGAAAAAAATACTTCGATAAATTTCTTTAAAGGAATAGATTTTTCTAGGCTGCTCTTTCCGAGAGCAGTTAAAGATGGCTAAGAGCATCGATACGAATGATGCATCAACAAAATTAACCTTGAGTTTGGAATTTCCCTTACATGCGTCCAACTCCAATATACTATAGTGGTATTTATCTAAATACAACATAATTTCTTTATCTAAATCATTACCCCAGATGTTGAGTTGAATTCCTTCGAAGTTGGTATAGTGCTGTTCTGTCTCGAGGTCTGCAATGCTGATATCGTTACTGTTTTCTGTTGACCAAGCAAGTAGATTTGAGGAAGATGAGGTCGACGCTTTCAAAAAAATAGTGGCTTATCGAGTAGACAACTCGAAGTTTACTGCTCATCTTGGAAAGAGATTTCGGTAAGGATTCAAGTTCAACGAATTCTGTCGGCCCCATCTTTTCTTCTTCAGCCAACATTGATTTCGGACTATACTGGAAATAATAAAAATTTAATTAATTCACAAATGCAAACCGGTTTACAAGAGAGTATTTAAAGTAATGGTTGGTGCGCTTTTGTTTGTTTTTATTTTTTTAATAAGACTAAAAAGCTAAAATTCAACTCAAAAGCCATTGGGATTTGTTATTAATTCTTATTTTATATGTTTTGTTGCTTTTTTCAAACGGCAAGAAAGGCTCATAATCACTATGGATTTGTTTCTTAATTCATTGTTGATGTATCAATTTAGCTTCTCGCTGGAAGACAAGGAAGTGAGAGATAGTGAGTGATGGGGATGATTTATCTACCAGCAAATGAGCTTATTCAGGCGATCTATTAGAGATATTAGTTCATTGATTTCATGATTACACAAATTTATTTTAAAGAATTCATTATTCCATTGTTGACACTCCTTACGACCTCATCCAATGAATTATAGGCTCATCACTTGAACCACGTCTACAGGCTTCACAACATAGAGAGTCCCAAGCTTATTAGCCACTTCACTCTCTTCAACAGCGTTGATGATTACGATCTCGTTATGCTCAAGCAATTTAGAAATTATGCATAAATCAGCTTCTTTGGAAACCTACATGAGAAAGTGCGATTAGGAAAAGTAGAGAAAGCATAATTACTATTTGAACCTCTTTAATTATAGCAGAACCCACCGAATCGTCCTTGGTCTTCTTTTCATTGATTACTTGATGCATAAACGAATGTTCCGAAATATAGCCAAGAATTTTCTCCTTATGGATGACAGGGAAATATGAGAACCCTTGAGCCATGAGTTTACTCACTTCATCAAAGGTTACATCCTTTTTCACAGTTTTACTTTCTTTCAGCTCGAGCTTTTCCCAACTCACACAAAAGAGGGAATGCTTAGGATCTGAAAGCGAATTCAAGCTCATATATCCGTTTCTCCTCATCCATGCATCATTTAATATCTCTGTTGTATAGTTTCTGATGGTATCACCAAGAATCACAACGCATCTCACTCCTTCACCAAGGCTGTTTTCCTTGGCATACTGCAAGGCAGCAGCAACTACCTGTCCTGATGAACCTCCGCAGAGGAGGCCTTCTTCCTTCACAAGCCGTCGAGTCATATAAAAACTCTCTTTGTCGTTGATTTTGATCCATTGATCGACAACCGTTCTATCCAAAGTCTTTGGGACATAATCGTGTCCAGTTCCTTCATCACTGAAAGTGCCAACCTTACCCTCGTTCAATTTTTCTGGAAGAGCAAGGACAGATCCATAAGGATCGACCCCGATAATTTTACATTGAGGAATTTTTTCTTTGAATTTGTGTCCAATACCAGAAATAGTACCTCCTGTTCCTGAGCCTGCAAAAATATAGTCGATCTTTCCATCACATTGCTCAAGGAGTTCCTCAGCGGTCGTATCATAATGAGCCAATGGGTTCGAATGATTTGAGTATTCACTGAGGAAATAGGAACGTGGAATTTCCTTCTCCATTTTTTTAGCTATGGAAATATGAGATTCAGGATCATCACAAGCAGAAGTCGACGTGACAATTACTTCGGCTCCCAGACTTCTCATAATCGCAATCTTCTCTCTCGAAGTTTTCGAAGGAGTTGTAACTATCATTCGGTAGCCTTTCATTGCAGCTACGAGTGCCAGCCCAATGCCAGTATTTCCACACGTTGCTTCAATAAGAGTGTCTCCAGGTTTTATTTTCCCTGCTTTCTCAGCGTCAGCGACCATGCGGAGACTTATTCGATCTTTCACTGCTCCAGAAGGGTTGAAATACTCGCATTTAGCTAAAAACTCGCATTTGATACCTTCAGACTGTGGGATTTTATTCATTTTAACTAGCGGAGTATGTCCAATTGTATCCAAAATTGTTTCTTTCATCTTAAAAGATAAAGGTTTGTATTCTTCATGAGAAGAGAAATTGTCTTCTTTCCATTCGCTTGTATCCTCATTTTCAGCATATATAAATGCTTGAGGTTCTCCAATCTTTATTGCATTTTTCATGGTTTTCAGCACTAAGAGGGCAAAAATCTTTTTTGGTTTTTTGAGTCGTAGATATTAAATTAATCAGTACTTGAAATTAACTCTAGATTTCCATTAACTTGATGTATTATGCCAGTAATTATGCAAGGACGGTAACGAGAAATTCGAAAAATTATTCTATTTCTATTACGAAACAAAATCATTGGGATTTATTTAGTCGCTGAGTCTTCTAAAGAATTTTACTAGAATCAGGAATATTCTTTCGAATTATTATTGACAGAGCCCTCTGTGTGGTTAGGCGCTATTTTATTTTAGGATTAACTTTCAGCAGACACGCTTTTAGCGTCTCAAAACACATGAACTGAAATTAGCATACTTTTGATTCACTTGTAAAGGTGAACTTTTAACATTACTGCGAAGCTTATTTTCATGTTCATATATATCCCTTGCATTATAGCCGAGTGAAGAGCTCTTTCATTATTCAGCTTTTCGTTTCTAGTTAATTATCGAATTGAGTGTATGTTTATTGGGCTGTCTGATGAGGTCGAATGATCATCTGAAAAAACGCGAACTTATTTAATTTATTTTTGTTTTCTGATATTAGAAATAACGAAAGCGCTCAAGTCGCTTACGAAAAGCGAATACTTTGTGCGCAGTCTTGGGCTTAACGAATGCGATTTTAACGAATGGAGCGTAGGAGAATAAAAAAATTAGCACAAGATCAGTCATTGAGTGTATGGAGAAGAGCATTTCTTAAATTCAACAGCAGCCTTGATGTAGAAGTTGATGGTTCCAGTATTAGAATTTTCATTTAAGATACATGCTCTGGCTTTTGCTCAAAAATGGTTTCTTTTTTTCTCACATAATTGGAACTGACTAAAGAAGATGTCAAATCATTCAGTCTAAACGTTATTTAATACTGAGAGTTAAAGAATAATAGGAAAATGACTTTTGGCTTACGCAGCAACCAAAACCATACTTTTCCAGTTTACCATAAAATGGCTCATTATTATTGCAAAATCTAGTTACGATATCAATATCATTTGCTAAAAAATTTTTTGTCCCCTGACTATGAGCAAGTAAATAAGGTTATGCTCGTGTTCGCGTATAACCTATAAAACAAGCTTTTTGATCATGTTAGCTGATCGGAGGCACTCTCATCTCTAATATCTTTCTGACTCTCTTCTATGATTTAATGTGAGGAAAAAGGCAGCAAAAGCTATAATCTACGATAATGACATACGAAAAATTGAATTATTTGAAGTCTTAAGTTCTTCAAGCATCTTGTTTCTACTAATTCTGAGAGAGTGAACAGAAACATAGGTCTTCTTTGCATTTCAGAAACACAAAAGTATCAATAAAAAGTTATATCGAGATTGGAGGTAATACTGGAGCCGAGAATGAGCTTATGTTGTTTTCGAAATCCTTCTCACAAGAATAACAATTTCAGCTTCTCTTTGTCTCGATACAGTAATAACATCTATGCTTTAGTGCTGAATATCAAGGCAATTTATCAAGGATTCATAAAAAAATCCATTTAAATGCTACCAAATTACAGCAAATGTATAAAACATTTGAATTATGTTGTATGAACAACCTATGGCGTTTCGCTTAAATGAAAAACGATGGATATAGATGAATTTTCACCGGGTACGAGAGAAGAATTTTGGCGACGATGGATTGATCTTAGTAGATTCATGATATTTGTAAATTCGATGACTCATCGAGCAGACTCCAGCCAAGCAAGAGAACCTCACACATATGCTTAAGAATTAAATTTATTTCTCGAAAATAAAAATGAGATAAACGTTAGAATTGATTCTACTTCCTTTAGCCGTTGGGATGATAAATTAAAGAACAATTCTGTCAGAACAAAGAATTAGATGCAAATAATCACGCCAGTTGAACAATTCGGAAAAAAACCAATCTGAATAAAAAAGTATAAAATGATTTATCTGTAGAAATTTCATCAGTGTTTTAGACACATACTCGTACAAAATTTACCACTCGGATTTCCAAAAATTTAAATGGAAAGAGAGCAATTTTAGACTCGAAATCTGCAGTGTGAAGAGAAATTGATCTTGAATGAACACAAAGAGTACTCAGTATTGAGGCTTTATACTTGAAAAAGGAGATTTTTATATTAGTCAATAAAGATTTCAAAATATATAAAAAGAAAGCGCTGTTCTCAGTCCATTTATACCGATAACTGATTCTAGTCTTCGATAGTAGAGTTTCAATAATATTTGTATCAACGAAATTCTTCTTCAGACAAGAAGTATAAGGACTGTAATATCACAGCCTTTTTTTTTCAAAATTTCGATCAATGTTCATCAATTTGTACATAGCATATACGATACAACACACCAGAGCTAGTTATCATTATGGAAATTGTTAAAAAGCATTTCTTGAGCTAGTAATTAATAGCTGTTTCTTATTCTAGAGAAAAAAAAACATATCATAATTATTTGTTTTGCAGGCTTTGTTCATGTCGTTCTCCTACTCTCTTAAAGTTTGAAAATTATTGCTTGGGCAAGGACCGCTTTCGAACTTCCTAGAGATAATGTAAGATGCATTGAAAATAAAAGTTCAAATATTCCTCTCAACCAAGGAATCTCATTAATCAATCTGCACCATTCGATTTAGTTTTCTCTTCTAATTAAGCAGCGCATACCCAACTCAGATGGTCTTGAAATATAACATGCAATCTTGATACTATGCAAAGAGCAATCATCAAACAAAGCTCATTCTTAATCATAGAAAGCATCAAATATGCAAAACATTTACTGTGGGGAGGTCATATTTACAATGAGCAGCATCGACAGCTCAAGAGAGGGAATTCTCAGATTCCTTCTTTGGAATCATTAATTTTTTTCGAAATTAAATTGCTAATTAAACAACGAAAAATCAGCATATGTTGTCTAATATCTAATTGTAGCATTCGAGGGCTTCTGTTCAATTATTCGCTGCTCAGATATATGTAATTCCTCCATACTTCAGGTAATTCCCTACGATTTGGAAAGGTAGGTTCCCCTTTGTTCTTGGCTTTCAACGGTTTTTACCCTCTGTTCACTTCGTCAAACAGTCAGAGCATGATAAAGAACACGGAACGGACCTAATTTTTTCGTGAATTGATTAATTAGAGCGTTTTCGGTTCTTTCGAACTGTGTGAATAATCTAAATATTTTAGCGACTTATAAAATCAACGTTTTTTAATAATTTGTTTCTTTCCAGAAGAATTTCTTCAACTATAGGATCTCAATTAATTTTCCTATAAACGAAAACTTGATCACGCCCACCAACTACTCTCCATGCCCAGAACATCAACTTCCAACGCCGATCTTAATAAAGAATACATCGCTTTTCTTCACTATCTCGACAACCAAGTACCTGGATGATTCTATCATAGAATTACTTACATTTTGGTTGAATTTTATTCTTTCAGGCTCAACAAAATGAAGTTGCTACAAATCTGAAAAATTTTATAATTGAAGCGGATCCATTTCACAAAACACAAGATCTTCAGGCGCTGAAGAGCCTAATCCGGCTCTGTAATAAGTACGCGTGCAGATTTTTGATGGAAAGTAAGGGAAGTCATCTGACGCATTTCTGATTATTTCTTCAGATAAGCTGAACGAAGCGCTTGATCTACTAGAACGCTGTAAGTTGAGTCTGGATTCAAGCATTTTTGATGGAGATGTGGATTCAGCAAAGATGAAGTCTAGTGTGTACAACAACCTTGCAGTCTATGCGTACAAGTATGGAGAATGACTACTTTCAACGAGATAATAATGATTGTGCTCTTAGGACCGGGAGTCTTGGAATCGCGTTCAAAATTTTGGAGAAATCAGTATCATCGGCAACTACACCATCTCAAGACATTCAAGGAGTTTCCTATAATAATATGGCCGTGATTTGCAAAAAGAATAAGCTGCATGAAGAAACCGTAAAGCATCAGAAAAAAGCGTTATTGGGTTTGGAAAATAAGGTAGCGCTCATCTAGTTATTTATCAAGACAGAGATTAACGTTTTTGTCATTGCTAGGTCTACAAAGAGCTAAAAGCGAATTTTAAAGACCGAGAACTTCTCAAACGAGACAAAACCTTTATTCGTTCATTGAATGTCATGTTGAATGGTTATTTGAATATGGGAAGATTCCTTCAATCCATGCCTAATACAAAGGAGCAAACAGACCCTACCAAATTCTTCAAAAATGGATACCGTCTTTCAAAGACATTTATTGGACAAAGCAGCAAGTTGACCCAAGCGCTCAAATATAATGCAGAAAAAATCCAGCTGGCGCATCAGCAAATCCAGCAGAGCCCTCAAATTCTGAAACATGAGAAAACTCCCACAGCTCGATCTCGCTTGAGCAACCTGATTTCAGGCTCTAATGATTTAGGTTATCAATCTGTTCTTGATCAAAATAAATTGAAAGATTTTCTCATCAAGTCAAATTCGAGCAACTCTTTGACCTACAGAATGGCCGAAAAAGCAGTAAATTTAATTTCTATATTGAAACGCTGATGAGAAATTTTCAAAGAGTTCAGATTCCTCAGAAATGACTCCAACAAAACGACAGTCACTTAAGCAACAATTAATAATTTCACTGCCTGGTAGTGTGAAACAGCGCTCACGCAGAAGCCATTCGAACAATTGCAGTGCTTCAACAGAGAAACGGCATTTCACATTTTCGCCATCCTCTGTTGACCGTTCCACCGAGTTCGATTTTGAGAAGTTAATTGGAGAAAAAATCGAAAATTCAATCAGAAAACTCCTGAGTGAAGAGTTCCCTCTTTCGAAATTTCAAGAGAAAGCCGCACTCGAAAATGAGATCCAAAAATTAAAAAGTGAACGAGCAGAAGTCTTTTCCAAAAGGAAAGAGGATACCTTGAGGCTAGAAAAGCTTCGACTAAAACTACAACAAACCCAGGAGATGCAACTCTCTGCTATTAACTCTCCTTCTTACAGAGGACACCCTTTTTACCCGTACCCATTTATCGCGACACCCATCGATGGAATGTACGTGCCTCCTAACGTTATGGTCGGAAATCAGTACTTGGCTCAACAAAATAAAGCTAACAATACTCTCGCAGAAAGTGATAATGGGACAACAAGGACTCAGCCGTCGCTCAAGTCATTTGAGGCCCTCAACAGGAGAAAGCAAAGGAGTAATTCTGAAGATATCTTCTCAACACCACAAAGACAAGGAAATATGAAAAATGAATCTCAGTCATCAAGACAGACTCTCCAACTGCCTACTGTTAGAATTGATGGACTAGTCCGCAGTTGCCCTCGTTCGTCCCTGGCTGAGTTAAGGCAAATTGGCTTATCGATGAAGCCCGGATCGAATAGTAGCAAGCTGAATGGGCGTAGCATGAGTCAATCGTTTTTCACAGATGAATTACTTGTAGCTCCAGTCATGAAAACCGATACCTTTGGTACTGGTACTCTCGGGAACCTTGTTCAAGAATCTCGGAAGACGGAATCAGCTCAACCTTTAACTCGCAGTAAGTTGGAGGTCCCAACCATAATGCTGGAATCGGTGAAGGAAAGAACACAATCTGAGGCTTCGTCAAAAGAAACTCATACGAACCTCATGGGTTCGCTTAGCGTTTCGAAGATTGAACCAAACTCCCAAAACAAGACTTCTCAGTCCCAAAAAACCATGCCTTCGATCTTTATAGGAGCTGCGACAGAGAGGCCGAGTGCTAACCACCTAACCCCACACAGTCTTGCGCAGGAACATCAGGCCAATACAGAAGGTACAGGCAGAAAAAATCGGTCAGTTAATTTTCGAGAAGCCGTTAATGAAGACTTCAAAGGCAATGAGGCAGAAAAATCCTCAGCAGGAGGTTTGGAACTAGGTAGGGTCTCAAACACAAAGAGATCGTCGCTTCATTTAGTTAAGAAGGAAAGTACGACTAACACTGCAGATAGTCGAGGGGGAAGCCCATTCCCGAGCCTGTCGAAATTTGATTCTGAATTCGATGATTTTTCCCCTCAAAATCAATTGCAGGATAGCATCCAGGACAGCATTATTCAGCGGAAACCTTTCGAGTTCTTAGACTATCCTGAACAGTTCCTGGGTCTTGAAAACTCTGTCATTCGACAAGCCTACTTCGGTTTGGGAGACCAAAATGATTACATTCTCGAGTGTCACTACATGCCAGAAGACAATGATTCAAAGATCAAACTTATCGTCAATCAGCAAACCGCCAATCCCCGAAAACCATCGATTTCTATTGCCGAAGAGGTCGTTCGAATAAAGGATCTTAAAACCCTACTGCAATACATGGAATACAGGGACGTTATTCCGTCATCACTACCTGCTAGCTCCATTAGGGATTACAAAAACTTCATCACATATTTCGTATTGCCATTCGTTTGGGTATTTTTTTTCTCAATATGCATTGGTCTTCATTCATTTTGTAATTAGGTTTCTGAGGGAGGCGAACCTCGAAGGAGACTGGAGATCCGTGCGAAAGCCAGAGGGGTTCTGTCGGACTATCATGAATGCACGTTCTTAGAAGAATGCTGCCGAATCACAGTTACTTCGGTAGGAGGCACCCAATTGAAGATTGTGCTGGATGCGATGAGGTAAACGTGAGTAGTTTAACTTGGGAATTGAATTTTTCTAGTGATGAGCAAGAGAAAAGCATTCGCTTTGATGTAGTGATGGATATGCGCTCGTTTGATCAATATTTTGAGCGGGTACAGCTGACACCAGCTCAGAATATATCCGAAATGATTGTTGAGCTTATAGAGATCTTAGAAGATGAGACAGCTGAGGCAGAAGAGCTAGACAGACTCCAAAAAATGATAAAAGCATACGGAGACGAGAAATCTAGTAATGAAGACCTAGAAGCCGTGAGATTTAAGGGAGATAAGGAGGAAGAGATGTTCTTGGAAATGCTCGGACAGACGCTTTTTCATATGCAAGGTTATTTGATCGAAAAAGGGTTCGATTCGATAGAAAAGGTGAATGATACGTCTACAGTCAAATATTTAAAGATCAGAATCAACAATGGCGATAAGAAGGATATGGTGATGGTCGTCGAGCAGCCTGAAAAGATGGAGTTTAAAGTTTATCTCAAAAACTTTTATGAGACTCATGGTAATTCGTTTTTTCTGTGGCAGCTAACTCATAAGACAAATGTAGCTCCTGAAGGAACAAAAGTGCGAGCAGAAGGAACTTGTTCTTACGGTTTTGATAACCTCTGGAAGGATTTCGGTGTTGCATATCATGTGACCAAGCCGGAGGAACGATTGACTCTATGCTCAATGATCTCAGAATTCTATAAGATCGAGGTTTTCGAGAAGCGTAATCTCAGAGGAAATTCTCGGGTTTATTGACAATATTTATTCGTTATAGCACTGACACTGGCAGAATATATCGCATTCAAAAAGAATATAATCACTCGCTATCCACTAGAATACGGCTGCTACGAGAGAGCTTACAAAGGTATTTTCTGAAGGAGCTTGCGGCCATATTAATTAATTATGCTAGGGTCAAATTACAAAACTCCTATCACAATCTCATTAATCGGGATTAAGGGGCATCCTATTGGAGTTAAAGCGACTATATTTAACACAAGAGACTTTCAAGAACAAGGGGTGTTCTTTACCCTTGATCCATCAAACTGGCAGAAGAGCTCTGCAATCGCAAGCTTCCCACATAAAGGGAAAAAATGTGTGGATCTTCCAATGATTGAAGACTATAATCTCGTCTCAATTCTCAACACTTATGGTTTCAAAATCATTCAAGACTACCTTAGCGTCGATGATACGATTTCTAAAGGAACGAATACACTGAGGGTCAAGTCAATGGGAGCTAAATTTTGTGTCGATGTGCTTGAAAACCCTCTGTCGTTCTGTAATGTTGTCAAATATCTGAGGAAAAAAACGGATTTACTCGAACCGTTTGATGAATAGATGGATAAACTGCTAAAAATTATCCTCTTTTGATGATATTAATTTATTTAGTATTTATTTTTTTTGTTACGTAGCAAGTATTATTTAATTACTTGCTCTATCTGATATTCAAGCTTAATGAGATGTTTGTCGAATAATGCAAAAAATAAAATTCATGAAGTTTGGCTCGTTTCTTGGTGGACTATTCGTAGCCGATTGCACTGATATTATGGTATCTCCGAGACCACAACCCCACAACCTCTGGCTATTCTTCAAGAAACGATAAAATATTCCCTCTTTAAAGTGAGAACGTTTCATATTGATTG
>ENA-UOTZ01002153-UOTZ01002153.1-compost-metagenome-genome-assembly--contig:-NODE-2153-length-11003-cov-19.154860_pt1 | contig 11003 bp, 5 predicted proteins | sample MGYA00238144_ERZ746983 | MGnify/ENA primary metagenome ERZ746983 (study PRJEB28759, sample SAMN06268863) | compost metagenome | isolation source: single cell | place: USA: California, Emeryville, Joint...
AGCGCCATCACTGTGATAAATCCGATCATCTTGGATTGGAAGTAGAGAGCCAAGATGAACCACACGATAAACACAGGAGATAAAAGGAGAGCGATATTAACTTTTTGACCTGTTTTTATCTTGTCGAGGTGGAAGGCGTATGCTGCTCCGATACCAATACAGCCAGTTAAAGCCACATAATTCTTGATTGCTTCACCACAGACTTGGTCGGCCACGACAACAACAGATATGGCACATAGGTATGCCATGATAATTTGTACTGCAGCAGGCATGCTCGCTAAGAAAGGCACGACAAATTGAACAAAGGCTGCTCCTGCAGCGAAAACAACGCCAATAATTGCTATAATGAGCAGGACGTTGGTGAAAGTGAAAAGTCCAGCGCTTTTCTTGGCTTTAGAGATGCCACCGTCAGGAGAAATGAAGTAGTCAAGTACTTCCCACATTTCTTCTTCTGTAGTGATGTCGTAGCCAATAAACTGGCCCACGACTTTTATGTTAGCCTGCATATTTTCTTGATAAATGTCGGATGAGAGATTATCTTTGAGTTTTTCTAATTGTTTCACACTGCCATAGGTTCTTTCAAGGACGTTGGTGTTTTTCTCGAGAAGCTTTTCAAGGTGGTTGTGCCATTCGGGAACTGTGGCCGAGGAGAGAGAGGTTAGAGAGAGGAGGATTAGAATTAGTAACTTCATTGGATTAATAAATTATTAACAGTGATTAAATGAGTAAGATATATAAACCTAATTGTGATATTCTGATCAAATTACCGGGATTAGCACAATCGTGTGTTATCGCAGTTACGCAATTAATAGCTCTTACGATATGAAGTAAAAATTTGTAGAATAGAGGAAAACGCCACTCAAAAAAATAAAATGAAACAGAATTGATGAGTAACGGCTTCTTAATCGGGATGTTAAGCTCCATTTCAGCTGAGAATACTCGAGCTTCTTAATTTAAAGAATCGATGTTATAACCCTTTTCTTCAATAGGTTGTTTTCGTGGCGGTATACTTTTGGTGATGCTGCGCAACATATCAGCAACCAGTTATCCGGTTAGAAATGCATATAGTAGGTCCAATTCAGTGCGTTGAGAAGAAAAAACAGTAAAGACTAAGAAAAATATCGACAGCATTTGGTATTTCGTGATGCGGTTTTGGATTAGATGATATGATATCGTTACTATGGCCGGAAGACATTCACGCCGCTTTTTTGGACATGTTATTTTGGAAAATTAATGCTGATGACCACTTGATAGTTTGTTAATTTTGCCGCTGAAAACTAAAATTTAATAATTCAGTGTCGTCTGGGAAATGCTTACTTTGCTTTGCTAGGGTATTGCTGGCTTTTCGCATACCCTGTCCCTCCAAAAGCCGAAATATAATAAATAAAATCATGAACTGTCAGTCAAACATTGTTAAATTGCAATTCACTCTTTCCATCCACGGCAAACATGCCAAACAATCTGCAGTTTTCAATTGGATGAGTTATGAAAAGGCCATATGCTTTATTATTTATCATGGATACTATGCTGTCTGAGGGTCGATTGTGTACGTAACTTCTTTTCATAGAATTTCCGTTCTTACAGAAACAACAAAACAGAAAGGAGCTTTCGATCAGACAATAAACGTACTATACTGAAAAATGCTTAAAACCAAACTAAAATATAAAGTATTCGGGATGATTCTTGATTATTAAGCAAATTAGGTAAACGAGACCGGCTCCTCCTAGCCACCCAATACTCCAAAACTTACCCCATCTAATTTCTGCCCACTTCAGAAGGAGGAAAAACACGAAGAAAGTAGACCCAACTCCTCTAAATGTTCCAAGTGCCGGTGATAATGCTCCGAGACCAAAGGAGGCAAGGCCCGAGACTATGCCTACTATATTATAAATCAGAGTCCTGTTGATCCGTATCATTCGTTTGCTTTTTTTGCTCTCTTCTCTGTAGCTGTCCGAGTCATCGTACCTTCTGGATGACAATATCATTAAGCTCAAGAAATATACGAAAGTACTCATAAAGAGAACGCCCGAATCAAAGACAGCCATATCTTTCCTTATTTCTGGATATGAACCAAGTGCGCCCAAAGCCAATCCAATATAAACGGCTAGAAGAGCCAAAGAAGAGACGAATGCTTTTGGTATTTGTTCATTTTTATGAAAACCAAGCCATGTGCATAAAGGGCCAACCCAAAAGGCGAATCCCAGCATGGCCTGAAGCGCCATCACTGTGATAAATCCGATCATCTTGGATTGGAAGTAGAGAGCCAAGATGAACCACACGATAAACACAGGAGATATAAGAAGAGCTTCATTAACTTCTCTACCTGTTTTTATCTTGCCGAGGTGGAAGACATAAGCTGATCCAATAGCAATGCAGCCAGTCAAAGCTACATAATTCTTGGTCCCTTCACCGCAGAATTGGTCCGCAACAACAACAATGTAGAAAGCAACGAGGTACGCTATGGTAATTTGTACCGCAGATGGCATTTTTACTAAGTAAGGTACGATAAATTGAACGAAAACGGCTCCTGCAGCGAGAACAACGCAAATAACTGCCACTATGAGAAGGACATTTGTGAAAGTGAAGAGTCCGGAACTTTTCTTGGCTTTGGAGATGCCTCCGTCAGGAGAAATGAAGTAATCAAGCACTTCCCACATTTCTTGTTCTGTAGTGATCTCATAGCCAATAAACTGGGAAATGATCTTGATGTTTTCATTCATATTTTCTTGATAGATATTGGGTGTGAGATGATCTTTGAGTTTTTCTAATTGTTTCACACTGCCATAGGTTCTTTCAAGGACGTTGGTGTTCTTTTCGAGAAGCGATTCAAGGTGGTTGTGCCACTCAGGTACTGTGGCAGATGAGAGAGAAGCGAAAGAGAGAATGATTAGAATGAGAAATTTCATTTTGTGATTAATAAATTATTAAGACTCATGAAAAGATTAAGATAATTCATCAAATTGTCATGTTCTGATCAAATTAGCAGGATTAGTATAATAGAGTTAGTTCCAGTGATGTGAACTAATTCCAATAGGAATTATATATTGAACTAATTCCAATAGGAATTATATATTTTAGAGAAGAGGGGGAAAAAAAAAGAGAGTAGAAAACTGCATTTGCGGATTTTGTCGACTTACATAATGAAAAGATAAGCGCTATTGTAACAGAGGGTCTTGGGACTTTTTTATTTACACATTAAAAGGTTGCAATTTCCTTCGTTCAAAACTTTTAGAATAAGTTGATATGATAACTTAGATATTTATGGTTTGATTTTGAGAGAATCAAGGGAAGGTCACTGCTGATTATTTCAAGATTTCTTTACTAGTAACCACTGATGGCACAGCAAGGCTAAAATCACTCCACTCTTTGATTATTGAAAAATTGTGAGTGTTCTACCTGCTTGACGCAAATTCTTCGAAATAATGACGATGAGTTTGTCAGACGATTAGATTAGGATGAGTTAGCACTTAATTAATGATTTTGATTGGTGTTTGGTGAGTCTGACCTAATCATTTGGAAGATTTTCTGTCTCATTAATTCTCAGCTATATGAGAAAAAATTTCTGTCATTGCTGGACAACATTTCGAATTTATTTCTGTCATTCAGTTAACAGTTTATGCTGGCATGACGCTTTGAGAATTAAATAATTCTTAAAGAGAGAACAACAAAACAGCGGCAACAGACTACATTAGTAAATGCTTCGACTCTTTCTCCAATCAGAGTCCTAGGATAAGCTATCTGGACTTTCTACATTTTCTTTATCGAAAACTTTTATACAAGACTTGTAAGAGTGACAGAATATTCGATAGGTTGTGAGAAGTAGGAAACTAACTCTCAATATACACTGATATCATATGCGTTTGAGTTGGTAACATCATATTTAGAGCCTCTGAATGCTTAGATATTCAGTTTTAAACATTTGTTGAGAGAGGGGGAAAAATCCATGCCGATGATGAAATTGGTCGTCATTGATAATTCCCGAATTAGCCCAGAAAGTCAAGATATCCAGAGTTGATTTCACCTTCTTCATACATTTCACTTTTCGTTAATTAATTCATCTTCACAATGGCCACAGGCAGTAGCAGAGAAAGAAAGCAATAGAGTTTATAGGATGAGAGCTTTCATCTATAGCATTTCCACTTCATCATGAAAATGAGCATATATAAGACAACGTGGCCGAGTGGTTAAGGCGAGAGACTAGAAATCTCTTGGGGTTTCCCCGCACAGGTTCAAATCCTGTCGTTGTCGAATTTTTTTGATTAAGTCTGCTAACTCACATTATGTAGTATAACTGTAAGGGTCGTCAAAATCAAGTCACCTCCATATTTCACAGAATAATTTCAGGACTATAATTAACATTCACACTCGTATGAGGTACATTCAAAGCACAGTAACTCGATTTTCCTTGGAATTTTATACAATCTATTCATAATAGCATATATTAACACCGCAAAATACACACTTGAGTAACATTCAAACACAGTCATTACTAATAATAATTTCAATTCAACAGATGGAAAAATTATTTCGTTGGAGTTTTGATCGATTTTAGCATTTTCTCTTTCACAAGGAAATAATCCACAAGTTTCTCGAGGCCCTCCAGAAGCCCTTCTCCTTTGGTCGCTGTACATTTCTGCATAATCACATCTTTCACATCCAAATCAGAAAGTCCAATTTTTTCGATGATCTCAGGTGTTTCTAGCACTCCTTTCACATCCTGCTTATTTAAAAAGAACATGAGGATATAATCCTGCGCTTTCAAAGCTTCCGTAATACGTTTAATTTCTTCCTTGATGATGCTCATTCTCTCTTTATCCGCGCAATCAATTACCCAGATCAATGCATCTAAATCATCGAAATAATAAGACCAAAGCGACCTCGCTTGTCCACCGACGTCAAACACCAGGAGGTCGAGATTTTTATGCTTGATTGTTTCTACGTTGAGTCCGATCGTTGATTGCGTCTGCACATACTCTCCTAACTTCAATCGGTAAAGAATAGTGGTTTTTCCAGCGCCATCTAAGCCGACCATAAGAATTTTCCTTTTGCTGATGCCTTCTCCGAGTTCATCGACCTTGGATTTCAGTCCCAAGCAGCCCATGGCAGTTGTTCTTTGAAATTTCGATAATCTGATAGACGAATAAATAAAAATATTGGAACTACTACTTGTGATATGCTACCGATAAACGCTAATATTTCATCAGATTTTCCACAATTCGGAAATCTGAAAATAATTACTGATGTAATAATGCAAATGCTATCGGCGTTTGCTTATTGAAATAGACTCTGATCTGTATATGTTTAGATGTCCTGCTAATAAAACAGTATATGCTGTTAAATAAACAGGGATATTTATCAAGTTAATAATGGCTTGTTCGTTTATTTACTTCTTTGTTTTATGGCTCAATTAAGGTAACTCGATTGTTTTGGTCGAGAGTTGAGGGCAGCTTTTCGATTGTAAATGCAAGGTTGAGCATTGATCTTCATGTGTAGTTTATATTTCTTGTATTTTGGTAATTCCATATCAATGATTAATTAAGAGACATCGTTCAGACAAACATCAAGCCTGTTTGTTTTTATAAAACTTGTCTCTGAAAATGCTAGTAAGTTCTGATTGTATTATAAAATCAAAGAAGTTTCAGATATCAAGTTCAATCTGGTTGCAAAGATCTTCAAACGCATTCAAAATAATAAGATTATTCATAAAAGTCCGAATATCTAAATGATTTAGAGCTCGTAGTTTCAGCAGCCATCTCTAAGGCCTTTACATTTTTAAATTCCGGGGTTGGGCATGTCATCTCGTTTTCTAAAGTTTGAATTTTTAAATCCGACTAATAATTTATTGTAAATATCATCAAACAAACGTTCACTACAGCTAAATGCAATCCAATCAAGACAGCATGATTAACACTATGGGTCGACGAACTGTTACCGACTTTCAACCTCAGCCTGACAAATTCCAAACCCAAACCGACAAATTCGGTCAAAAAACAACTCAAGAGCAATTCCCAAGCAGTTTCTTCTGTATTTCAGTCTCCGCAGTGTTAGAATCAGCAGAGGTGAGATATTTGCAGTGATCTATCTCACTCTTTTTAGTGCGACAATGAAAATTATCTTCAATGCAAGTGGGATCTGGTTGCAGGAAACGACTGGAAGAAGTTAGATGTAAGCGACTATTCAAATCACAAGCTTTATTCATCAAATTAGGGCCAAACTTCCGGAATGACTCAAGCAGCAACCTCAACTAACTCTCTAAATAAAAAATTGGTGTGGAATTACCCTATCGACGTTACCTATGCTTCATTAAATCCATTTGGATGGCCGCAGCTTGTCCTGACTATTACAGGACCAGACTTCTTTGGTCGCTCTGTTGTTCGTGCATATGGCTGTGTTCATGTTCCGGCGTTCCCAGGCTCGTAATCTCAAATCTCAAGGCGTTTTTTTAAAAGAAGTTGAATAGGTATGAAAGAACCGTCCATTTGTTCAAGCCGCTTCCAATGTCCTTGTTTACAGGGATTTTTGGTTACTTGCAAGGTCGTGTTGCTGAGTACGAGCAACCGATAGATCTTCTCGCTAGAGCGAAGGGAAGAGAAGGTATTTGGAACAAGTTATTTAGAGCATTGCTAATGATTTTAATTAGTTACGAGAGTAAAAACGGTCGGAAAGGCTACTGTGAAGTTCAATGTGTCTGAGAAGAATATGAAGAAATTCGGTTATCTGTAGCTTGCTGCCTATTTATTCTTTTACATGGATACGCTTTCTTGTAGAAGTCGCCAATCGCATCTATTTTGACTTGCAATGTGTTTTTTGATATTGTGTACTATGTTAAGTTCCAGCTCAAAAATATCTTCTTTCTTTTGAATGTAATAGGTAAAGAGTAGCTACGGATATATTGTTAAGAGAAAATGAGATTATGTAACATTTTTTTTTTTGAGTTGCTGTTAGAGAGTATGAGAGGTTTTAGATAGCACTATTAACGGATGTATCACAAGAATTCAGGTAGTTAGAATTGTCTCATGGAATATGCTTTCTTTGGTACTTTGTGGGAAAATGATAACATTCTCGTGTCCTAATATAACTGATTCGTATTTTAATTAATAAGGGTTAATATTAATTTCCAATTTGAAATGGCAGCGTTCTCAGAAAACATGAAAAAAATTAGCGAGCGAGTTCTATGCCCGTGCTTCTGCCCTTCCTTCCATCCTATTTGGGAGAATAAAAACTCGACTTAGAGTCATTACATCTTAGCCTATAATTAGAAATAAGTAACTATAAACCTAATCAAACTCCTTTTCACGTATTCTTCTTCTTTAATAGTTGGTGATGCACTTCTCGAAGTCACATACTGATTGCAAATTTTCTGATCTCATGATCTCAATAACAACATTTGTTCAATATCACCATTCTAACACTCTTCTTACGTGCGGATTCATTTCTATATTCCGTTTTTCCTGCAGAATTGAGGCAAAGGATTATTCTTGCGCATCAGTTTTGCTTGCTTTTTGGAAGCGGATTCTATTCCAGGCTAGCGCTATTTTTGATGAGCTTGACTCATACCAATAAAATTTTAATCAGCGTCGTCAGGTGTACTATCTTTACACTGAATTGATTAGTTACAAAACTAAACTATTGATTTGCTAAGCGGCCTTCTTTAATGGTCAGATCACATAGTAATCTACCAGTTATTTGCTCACGTTCGTTAATGTTACAATCTTTACACAGATCCTAACCTTCCACCTGGCAAAACATCTTTCCTTTGCTTCAAGCGCAAAGTTCCGATTCATTTGCATCCTGACAGAACGATTAAGATCGGGCATCAGGACCAGGACCTCTGCGACAATAGCATTTCGACTTGCAAATACAACCTTCTCAATTTCCTTCCGAAGAATCTGCTCCTCCAGTTCTCAAAGCTTGCAAACACCTACTTTTTGGTATATTAGCATCATCATACCATTCCGTTTTTGATGTCCATCGTGTTTTTAGGTTATCGGTTTGTTGCAGTTGATTCCAGATATATCGACTTCTGGAGGCGTGCCATACATTTTCATTCCTTTGGTGTTCATCGTGATTGTAAGCGCGATAAAAGATCTCGCTGAGGATCTCAAACGTCGCTATGCGGACCGGCAGGAGAATAATAAAGAATGCAGTATCTTCCGCAATGGAACTTTCGTCAAAGCGAAATGGAAAGATATACGTGTCGGCGACATTGTTAAGGTCGTGACGAATGAAATTTTCCCCGCAGATATGCTTTTGCTGAAATCTTCAGGCCCCAAAGGTAGTAGTTCCCATTCAAATTAAAGCGACATTCTGAGCGTTGAACTTTTTTTTTTAAAAAAGGTGTGTGCTATATCGAAACAAAGAGTCTTGATGGTGAAACGAACCTGAAACATAAGAACGTCAAGAAAGAAATTCAGCCTTATTTCAACGAGCTTAAGGATGTAAATAACGGCGAGTGTGGCATTTATTTGATTTTGTGATTGCTCTTAGCTCACGGTTGAAATTTCTAAAGAGAGAGTGTTCAAATATGACCGTCCTAATGAGAAAATTTACAAATTCAATGGCAAAGTGGTCATTGATGGCGTTGATCATCCATTAACCGATTTCAACTTCTGTCTCCGAGGTTGCAGTTTGCGAAACACTGAATACGTCTATGGTGTTGTAGGATACACTGGTCACGATACCAAAACCATGCTGAATTCGGTTAAGTCCCGTCCAAAGAAAAGTACTCTTGAAGTTGCAATGAGCAGACAAATTGTCTATGTTTTTGCTGTGCAAGTAATTCTCAATTCCAATGAACCTATTTCATCTCGCTTATAGATCGTTTTCTGTATTTTCTCTGCAATTTGGGCGGCTACTTGGTATCAAATTAATCAAGACGAGGTGGACTACCTCAACATCGACAAAACCAGAACGAAAGATCACAAATATTATTGGAACTTATTCACCAGGTTCGGAAACTGGCTGTTGATATTCACGTAATGCTTGCAAAATATTACTTGCATTCACCTAAAACAATAATTAGCAATTTTGTTCCTATCTCTTTGATTGTGACGCTGGAAGTCGTCAAGCTTTTCCAGTCAGGCTTCCTTACCCTCGATCCAGAGTTAGAATCATCCAATGGAATCACCCCAACAGTGCAATCATCCAACCTCATTGAGGAATTAGGCCAAGTGGAGTACGTGTTCTCGGACAAGACTGGCACTTTAACGCAAAATTTCATGGAGTTCAAAAATTTCGTAGCGAGAAACATCGAGTATGGCTCCCAAAGAGGATACAAGGATGCTCACACCCGACCTGAGGTCACAAATGTTGATTTCCTTGACGAGAGACTCTTCGCGGACTTAAACAACTCATCCTCGCCAAATCATAATAAGCTAATCGAAGCATTATTCGCGGTTGCCATTTGCCACACCGTTATCGTCGATGAGAAAGAGGGCAAAAGGATTTATAACGCCTCTTCGCCTGATGAGCTCGCATTACTTAATTTCGCGAAGTTCGTCGGGTTTGAGTTCAAAGGAATGGACGAGAGCGATAATATGACGATTATTTACAATGGAAAAGATTACAAATACGCTTTACTCCATGTTTTGGAATTCAACAGCACAAGGAAGAGAATGTCAGTCATTGTAAGGGACTTACAGAAGAATCAAATCGTGCTTTATACGAAAGGAGCTGATAACATCCTGATCGACAGAATGAAAAAATCCGAAAAAGAACACCCTGATTTAGATGCTACCAAGGGTTATTTAGCCGAATACGGTACGATCGGGCTGAGAACGCTACTGATTGGGAAAAGAGTAATTGAAAGCAGCGTCTACCAGCCATGGGACGCCTCGTATAAAGAACTGCTTGGTACTACGGGAGAAGACAAGGATGCTTTGGTTGAAAATATGCAGGAGCAAATCGAAGTTGACCTCGAGCTCGTCGGAGCGACTGCAATTGAAGATAAATTACAAGTTGACGTCGGTATCACGATCAGCGCTTTGAAAGAGGCAGGAATCAGAGTTTGGGTGCTGACCGGAGATAAACTTGAAACTGCTATTAACATCGCCTACTCCTGCAAGCTTCTCAATGATGACCTCGAACAATTGATCATCACTGACGACAGGAGTATCTCCGAACAGCTGTCTCAGTATCAAGAGCGAGTCCAGGGTTTGACTATTGACACTGCGAATTTGTCTCTGATTATCACTGGACCTGCAATGGAAAAGATGAACGAAGATCCCAGACAGGCTCAGCACTATGCAGTGCAGTTTATGAATGTCGCCTCGGTTTGCAAAGCAGTCATCGCTTGCAGAGTCTCACCAGCGCAGAAGCAAAGCATCGTTGAATTCGTGAGAAAAGCGAATAGTAAAGTAGTTACTCTTGCCATTGGAGACGGAGCGAATGATGTCAATATGATCACAGCGGCTCACGTCGGCGTTGGGTTGAGAGGAGTTGAAGGGCAGCAGGTAAATTATTCCAACTTATTTTAGTTATAATAAGCAATAGGCTGCTAGAGCGAGTGATTTTGCTGTCGGTGAGTTCAGATTCCTTCATCGTCTCCTCTTCGTCTATGGAAGAGAAAGCTATAGGAAAAACTCTTATTTGATCCTGTACAACTTTTACAAGAACATGCTGCTTGTGCTGCCGACCTTCTGGTAATATTAAACCACCCTTCAGAGAAAAAGTAAGCAAAATTTACTTAGGTATGCCTTTTTGGACGGATTTTCAGGACAAGTGATATTCAACCAAGTGATCGTTCAGTTTTTCAATATCTTATTCGCATCCGCTCCGATCGTCGTTTATGCCGTATTTGATTCGGAAATCTCTTCGAAAGAACTAATGAAGGACCCTAGATACTACACTCAAGGGCCAGCAAGTAACAATTGCCAGCTCTGTTGGAATTAATTCACTATATAATATAGATAAACTATTTAATTCGAAAACATTCTGGTGGTGGTTCTTCAACGGGTCTTGGCAAGCCGTTGCTGTTGTGTATTGGAGGTAACTTGCAGATTATA
>ENA-UOTZ01002155-UOTZ01002155.1-compost-metagenome-genome-assembly--contig:-NODE-2155-length-10981-cov-5.277788_pt1 | contig 10981 bp, 8 predicted proteins | sample MGYA00238144_ERZ746983 | MGnify/ENA primary metagenome ERZ746983 (study PRJEB28759, sample SAMN06268863) | compost metagenome | isolation source: single cell | place: USA: California, Emeryville, Joint...
CAGGGTCTTGGTTCTCAGGGTCGTCTTTCAAAATTGGGACAAGGAAGTCGATCAATTGGTTCACAATCTTGAGATCTCTGAGGTTGATTGATGAATTTGCAACAGCCTATCATCAAAGAAACATTATTAATATCATCAAGCAATAATATCATTACTCTAGCGATATTTTGAGCAACGATCTTTCTCTTTTTGAATGGAAGGAACTTCATGAGCTTAGGATAGTCGTTGAGTGAGAGCACAGTGATAGAGAGTGACTCGAGAGGAAGAGTGAGTAAGGAAACGATGTTCTTTTGAGAATCATCGTTGACTTCACTAGAAGTTCTCTTGGAGCAGAGGTTGCAGCAAGAGCTGAGGATCTCGTTCACATATTCGATATTTGCTGGGTAGCACTGAGACACGAACTTGAGGAAAGCAACTTGCAGTTCCAATAATTTTGATAATTCGATCTGAAGGGCTTGCTCTTCAAGGATTCGGTCAATGTTTGATTTAAATAAGCTGAAAATATCGATTTTAGCTTTAATATCCTCAACTTCTTCGTTGTTTGCAGCGTATTCAGCCAATCTAAGCGAATAAACGGGTTACGATTTGACCGAAAGTATCACATTGTTACCTGTCCATCAATCGGATGAATATGGTTTTCACGTCAACATTGTTTTGCATCATATGTCCGCAAGTTTGCAGAAGTTTCTCGAGTGAATGGAGGTGGTACTCATCTGGGAAGGCTTGAATAATGCAATCCATGAGGTATTGTTGGGACATCGCGTCCTTTGTGCTAGTGATCTGGTTACAAATGAAAATATTAACCATCAGTTTAAACTAACGTTCAAATGCTTACAATTTGGAGGATTGAGTCCAATACAGTGCTCTGGTAGACTTCGAGCGTGCAGCCATTAAGCGCGGACAATCTGACAAGATTCTCACCGATGGTTACTTTAACGTCTTGTCTTTCTTTCTCCTTTCTCACCTTATCTTTGCCTCCTTGAGTTTGAACTCTGATCCACAGTTTGTTCATTTCCTTCAAGTTTTCGACAATAATCGCAACAGCGTCATTGATATCTCCTCCTTCCCTAGTACAAAATAACAGTAAGAAGCTGCTAGCTAAATCGAAGCAGAATACCCTTCGTATTCGCTTCCAGTGTCTGGAAGTTTATCCTTGATCATCTTGAGGAAATAGTATCTGATGAAAAGACCTTTCAAAGGATGTTGGACTCCTTTGAGCATTTCCATCAGGTCTGAAAGGATCGATTTCGCAGAGACATCGCGGGTTTGGATGTAGACTGAGCCGACAGTGATAAGGAGGTAAATTCTTGGAAGAACGTAGCCTGCGTGTTGGACGCTCTCGTAAAGGTCCTTCATTTTTCTTCCCCTTCGATACTCTTCCTTGAAAGCTCCCTCGAGGAGTCTAAGCTCGTCAAACACTTGCATGAAGAGAACATAGTAGTCGCGAGGTGAAAGGTAGTTAGTTCGAAGCTCGCCGATCATATTTGCAGCATGCTTAAGCGCGCTACGAAGGGTAGCCTCGTCAATGGACTTTCTCATGAAGTAAGCCTGCTCTTTGACGACTCTCTTGGCGTCTTCAAAAGCCTTTTCCTGATCCTCTTCCATTCTGATATTTAATTTTTTCTTCTTGAATTAGATTTTACTCTGTAATTTTTTAATCAAATGAATCCTTTTTAAGGCTATTTATATGGATACGAACTGCATAATAATGATATCAAAAAAAAAAGAGTACAGAACTAACGCAAGAAATATCTTTTCAATAATCTCGGCACTAACCTTGTAAATATTAATAAAGGAATTGGCTATGTGATAAATTTGAGAAGAGAGCTGATAAATAACCAGCTAATTGTCGTTCTGAATCAAATAAGAAAATATTTGTCTTCCAATCTTTTTGTTAATTGACAAGCTTTAAAGATGCAATGATAAGTTATTATTGAAAAAAAATCAGCTAGTCAGTAATACTAATACAATAACTAGCTTCACAGTGGGATTAATCGCCTGGGAGCTTCTATATATTATGAAAAATTTTACTTCTGTGCGCATCTACAATGAAGTATATGTAACATAATCAGTCCTACAACAAGCACTAATTAATCAGTGCACTCTTGGCCGTTTTTCTGTTTCTCTACTTCCATTCCTAAATTATTGTCAGCCTTCTCTTGGCCGTCATTCCATTCTTTCGTTTGCCAATTCTTTCTCACATGCGGCTCTATTGTCAGAATATTTGTAAGGAAACTGAAGGCTCGTGGACTAAGAGTCTTACCTTTCACATTTTTCTTAAATTTCTGCAATTCTCCTGATTGTGCCTTATGAACAGCTCTTTTAAAATCTTTTTGCTTCGGATCCTTTTCTTTTTGAATTTTCTTTCTGAAACTCACAAAATATTCCTCGCAATGCCGAGCTATCGTATCTCTTATTTCTTTTATCAAATCAGAATTCGCCTCAGCCACTTTCTTTAAAGAATCACGAGTGAACCAAGAGTTAAAGAGCGGTTTGAGCTGGTTGATTATATTTATGCCCAACTTGTTCACGTCCTTTATTTCATCGTTAACATACTGTAGATACTTCAAGACCGCGTCTTCAAGCTCTTTAATTTTTTCCTCTCCCTGAGGAGGCAAAATTCCTTTTCTTTCGCAGAATTCAATCATATCTTTAAGATTTGTAATCTGCTCGATGTCGATAGCTTCGCATGAATAGTTGATAAGGCGATCAGTAAAATCATCTAAGGTGTTGAGATTTTCTCTCATTTCTTGCAGAAAAGGCTGGATTGTGGGTGTCGTTAGGATAAGCATTCATGAATGAATTACTTTTCTTTCTTCATAGCCGGCATCAAGGTTTTCGTGGAAGCATTTATCGTCAAATCCGCGTCTGTCTTCTTGGAAAGTCCTCTGTAATATGAATGAGTGTCATGGGAGAGAATAAAGCCAGTTACTGTCGATGGATAGTTTTGCATTAGCCTTTCAAATAATTTCCCTCACTTTTTTTTTATTTATTTTAAGTAAAGATTGTCTCTTTAATTTTTACCGTTCTACTAGCTTCGTGCAATTTAGATTACAGAGCTGCCCTCTTTCTAAGTGTTAATTCAAAGTTTAAAACTAATGAGATTCCAGAGCAGAAGGCCTATAGCTCAAAGGGGAGAAAACACTCTAACAAAATTAATTTCTCTCAAACGAGCAAGTTTCATAGGTCTTTAAATCTGTTCTGAGTTCTTCGTCTACTATAGTTGCGATCAATTCGTTCCAGTAATGAGTTCAAACTCACATACTCAAGCTTATCAAATTTTTCATTGAGTATAAGAGCTAATTCTATTGCATTCCCACCAGAATTTACCGATCTTACTTCTCGCGCATAAAATTTATAATAGACAGCAATCCTATAAATAAATCTCAGATGGAAAGCTTAAATCTTTCATCTAATCCTGAAGATTTGGTTGAAAGCAAGCGCTCTAAGAAAGCGTCTACGAAAAGAAAAGCCAACCCTGTCGTAATCGAGTACGAGTCGAAGAAAGAGAACACAGAGCCTACTAAATTCCAACCAGATTCAGTAGAGATAGAAAACAGTTCTAATTGGGAAACCTTCTACGGAGCCATCAAAGAAATGAGAAAAGAGCGCAATGCTCCTGTAGATTCCATGGGAGCTTCCTCTCAATTTGACCCGAAGGCTGACACTGACACCCAGAATTTCCAAATCCTAATTGCAACTGTTTTGAGTGTTCAGACGAAAGATCAAACAGTTGACAAAGCGATGAAAAGGCTAAAGGAATATGGACTTACAGTCGATAGCATGCATGCTATTGATCCTGCAAAACTGAAGGAGCTTATCTTCGAATGTAATTTCAACGCCACGAAGGTAAAGAACATTAAGGAAATCGCACGGATGTTAAAGGAAGACTTGAATGGCAAATTGCCTACGGATCTAAATGGGTGTTTGAAATTCCCTGGCGTTGGGAAGAAAGTAGCTTTGATTTATTTGAACTATGCGCTGAAGAAACTGGACGGGATTGCTGTGGATACTCATCTTCATCGCATTAGTAATAGACTGGGAGTTATAAAAACAAACACACCTGAAGAAACTCGAGTAGCTTTACAAAATATTGTGAAAAAAGAGGATTGGGGCGAGGTGACTGAAATATTTGTCGGCTTCGGACAGCAAGTGTGTCTGCCAATTGGACCTCGATGCGGAGAATGCACTCTAAAAGATTCGTGTCCTGAAGGGAAAAAGAATGTTTTGATTTCCGCTGAGAAATTTAAGAAAAAAGCGAAATCTGCAGAAGATGCTGCCAAAAATGAACAGAAAGTTCAACAAGAGAGCTAAGATTATTTACAAAAATCAAGTATGTTAAATGGGATTTCTTTATGAGATATCAGTAACTAGTTATGCTATGAGAATGTGTTGTTTACAAGAAGTGCTGTCGGAAATGAGCACAAACTTTATATGAAAAATATTCAAAGTATTAAAAGTGTCAGGTCGAAAAAATCTAATCTAATGATACTGTTGATTATTCAGGTCGAAAAACAAATCATTCAATGGAGAAATAAATTGTGAAGAAACGAGATTGTGAAATTGGAAAGTTGAACAAGGAGAAAAAATAGATAAAGAAGGACATTTATTCTTCTATCGCTGTCCAAGCCAGGAACTTTTAATAATCTGGCTTGATTCCATTAACATTGCCTTTAATTTACTTTGATTTTCAGCTCATACTACTAAAATTCGATGATATTATCGACTTAATTTCGTTTAGAACCTCTACAATAAAAACATATTTAAAAAAAACAAGAGACTTCAAATGGATCCGGTAAAACTGCATCACCAGGCAGAACAGCGCTGCAAACGATTTGGTTGCAGAGTCGAGGTACCATTCATAATCTTTTTACCAAGAATATAAAAAATTGTTTAGAATTGTATCAGAGAATCGAAAGACCCATTGGATTGTCAGCCACTGATGAGGGAACTGATGGAGTGCATTGCCAAGGAGAAGGAAAACATTTTGAAAGAAAGAGAAAGCAAGAAATAATATTGGGTCCTTACTCTCAGATGTCCGCAGAACTGCATTTATAATTGAATTTCGTTGTGATGTGGAAATTTTTTTGATCGAAATTGGATCACCTTCTCAAATTAATGCTATGATTACTTGCGATCGATACAATAGAGCTTACAGTCGTATGTACATACACATTATGATAAATTTGACTCAGCAATGACACCAACAAATGTTTCTCACTTGGAATTAGTCTTGATACATGAAGGGGAAATAATTTCAAAATGAGCAGATAACAACTATTTAGTTTGACATTCATAAGGATCCATCGCATGATGAGCATAATGGATACACTTTGATCCCATATGAATTGAAGAGAGCTCATTTTCCAACAATTTGCATTTGAACATTCACCACCTTTGGGAAGGAAATAAATTATCTTTATTTCTGCCCCAGCTCTTCCCTTCACGGGTTTTTTTGCTTAGGCTGAACTTCATGCTATTTCAAGTCGAAAATTCGAAATAATTCAAGTAATGAAAATAAAACACAATAAATATCGCTTCAAAGCCTTTTATCAACCAACTAAGCTCATCTTAGCTACCAGAATGAAAATTTCTAAAATTATGAGAGGGGTAGCTTAGATTATTGAGTAATAATTTTGTTCAAGAATTGCGAAGCCTCTATCGTTCACTGTCGATAGTCAAGAGATTAAGGGGCAAATCAGATTATGCTTCTGGTATGGAAATACATGTGTAATAAGCTTAAATTTCGAATATCCTCCTCGAAATACATAACATTCGTCATCGAGCATCACTCGAATAAAAGCTGCTCGCATGATTTTTATTCCTTCAATTTGCGATCTGAAAAGCATCAAAATAAAAATTATTACTAAATCCGTTAAAGTCACTGCTTAGTGATTATTGCGATCCGCGAACCCCACTATTTAGATATTAATTTGACTCTAATTGTCTGTCAATCCATATTGTCGAAGGAACCAGTGCAAGAAAACTCATGTATACACCATCACGTCTTCATAAGGTACCTCAATAAAAATCACATCATACCTAATCTTGTTCAATCGCATCAGACTGAAAATTTTGATGACACAAGAACTCCGCAAAAAGGAAGCGCCACTAACCTAAAGCAATCACCAGGAATTTCAGGCGAAAAAGGTGGACTTAATTCAGCTCGAGATGATCAATCAAGCAGCAAATACCAAAGATGGGGCTCACTCGCTCGTCGAAATCTAGATTTCACTGATAGCAAAGAAACCCAGAAGCCTGCTTCAGGCTCTAACCTCAAGCGCTATGAAACGGTAACCAAGAGCATCAGTCTCGCAAAAGAGCCACTAAACAGAAGCACAGATTTCGGCCAAAAAGATAAACCAGATACCAGCAGACGTGAATTTAGGGTAGAAAATAACAACACCTCAATGCGCGAGTATCGAAGAGCTAATTCAGCTGAATTGGATCCAATGGCCAACAACCTAAGAAGAGATGGCCGAGAAACTGACAGGTCTGACTCAAAATCAAGAGCTGGTCACAATTACTACCATGATGAGTTCACAAAGCCTTACAGCGCCAGGGGCATTGGCTCTTCGCCGCTTAGCAATCAAGCAGCCCGAAGAAAGAAAAACGAAATTACGCTAAAAGTGACTGAAACTGCGCCAACGACAGCTGAAAAAACTACCGCTTCTTACGCATCTCCAGTGAAGGCATCTATCATTAACCTTCATCATCACACCAGCGACACGCGCCCGAAAGACTCTGAGACCTCGAGCACCTCTAGCGATGCGTTGCTTTGTGATCCTTGTATAAACGAGCTTCTTGCGAGAAAAAGACAGAAATTTATGAGCGCGGCAGCCCTTGCGGACCTTGAACTCCAAAAAGAAACGGAAAGAGACCTGAAACGACTCCAAGAACGAGATGAGCGAAGACGAAAAGAACATGATAGCAAAATGCGCGATGTTGCATTTGAAAATAAGCGATCGACTGAAGAGTACAAAAACTACCTCAAAGAGCTGAAAGAAAGAGACCAAAATGAGTATCGAAGACAGATAGAAGAGATCGAAGGCACTGAGGCGGCTTATCTAGAGAAATGTGCTGAAAGAGACCAAAAATATCGAAAAGATCTGCTTGATCAAATGGAAGAAGACCAAAGACGAAGGCAGGCGCGCCGTGAGGCAGAGAAGGCCGGAGAGGTTGGATTTGAGCTCAAAGGAGATAAGAGCAGATTTGGTAAAGTCAACACCAAGCAGGACTTGCTTGACCAAATGCAGGAGAAACGGGATAAAGATAACGAAGAATGGTACAATAAGACCGTGAAAACAAGGCTAGAGCTTGAGCAGAAGAAAAAACAGGAGGACGAAGCGATGCGTAGGTTCCAAGACAAAGAAAAATTAAAGAAGAAAGAGCATTTAAGAGCTATTCAAGAAGATATTGAGGCTGCTAAAGGTACTCGGGAGCATGATGCCCAAAGCAAGTGGCAAGAAAGAGATAGGTTGAGAAGAGCGCTGGAAGAAGAGGCAGAGATGCAAAATGCGCAGAATAAGCAGAAGCATGCGCAAATGGATGCCTACAGACAGGAGCTGTTGAGACAAATGGAAGAAAAGAGAAACTCGAAAAGTCCTCAGCAAAGAGTGGAAGAATCATCATGTAAGATTGCATGCGACATTAATGAATTTATGACTTTATTGAATAGTTTTGAATTTCGACACGCGTGCAATGGATAAGGATAGGAAGAAGCAATACAGAGAAGAACTGTTGAATCAGATTGAGGCGAAAAAGCAGGAGAAATTGCGGAATAAAGGAGCAGGAGAAGAAGAAACAGGACTCAAATTTGAAGGCGTGAAGATGAATCCGAGGGTTGTGTCACCTAGACAGCTGAACAATCAGATACTGGACCAAATCAATGAAAAAACAGATAATAAAACCAAGAAAAGACAGGTACTAGAGGGAAAAAAGAGAGAAAGATTGAAATCTATTTTGCGTAGGATGAAATAAGAGAGCAACAAGAGTTCCTAAGAAAGCAAGAAAGAGAAAGAGAAGAGGTATTGGGAACTTCCCTTACAGCTCTTATTTAAAATGAATTTAATTTATTATAGGCCGAGAGAAGGAAAGCTGAAGCTGAGAGACTACGAAATGAAGCGTTAAGACAATCACATCTCGAGATGATAGGCAAAAAGCTGCAAAATAAGGTACTATTGGCTCCGAGATGAAAGATTCATTAAAATAATGAATTAGAGCGAAGAATTCCATCAGAAGCAACTCGAGAGAGAAGGCTATAATGATATCGAAAAGTTCTATAAGGATGAAGAAGCTGATAAGCTGAACAAACAAAAAGTAAGTAGCGGGTTAAAAAACAACAATGTTAATTATGACATTACCAATAAATAGATGAAGCAGGCCCTTCATAGAGAAGCGCTTCAGAGTCAAATAGACTTAACACATGATGATAAAATTAAAAATCGACAGAAAGAAACCGAGCATGAAGAGCATTATATTTTGGAAAATACAGAGCTCTATGACCAACTCAATCGAGAAAAACGAAGTCGGCAACAGCAGTACAGACAGACACTAGCCGAGCAGATGAATTTCCCAAGAAGCAACCAGAAAGAGAAACTGCAAATGAAAAACGAAAGAGAAGCAAACTTTTTTGATAAACCCTCACAAGATATCAATCCCAGAATCCAGAGCCCTAACCAAGTTCGCAATGACCTCCTCGATCAAATCAGTGAAAAGAAATTACATGAATGGGAGATAAATGAAGTAAGAATCTCGTTACACGGTTTTGTAATCAACCCGTAATTCACTCTAGAAAGGAAAAGCGGCGCTAAGAGAGCAATTTGAACAACAACAAGCCCGGGAAGAAGAAGTAATAGATAGCTAAATTGATATAATCAATAATAATTCTACTTAACTCGTAGGCGAAAAGAAGAGCGATGGAGGCAGACAGACTCCGTAAGCAAGAAATGAGAGATTATTTGCTTTCAGAAATCGAAAGAAAGAAGCAAGAAAAGGTACCTTTACTTTCCAAATTCCTCAATAAAAAGTTTGTAGGATGAAGCCAGGAACAAAGGAGTCGAAGAGGCACAAGCTCTTAAAGATGAATTAGAGCGTGTGGTGGAGGAAGAGGAGATAATGCTGCATAAGAAGCAGGAGAAGAACAGAGGAACCCTTGGAGAATTGAATGCTCAAATACACGAGAGAAAAGAGCAATTCGCGGCTTCTAAGGCGAAAGAGCGACAGAAAGAACGAGAATTACTTGAGGACAGCTCAGCAACTTACAATTTTGCTCGCAGACAAGAAAAAGATAAAAAGAACAAGTACCGAGAGGACTTGCTCAACCAACTGCAGACAAGCCCAGATAGAATTAAAAAAATTGCAGATGGACTCACTGGCTTCATTATCGATGGAGGTGATAAAAGACGTGGTATGGACGGTGATCAACTAAAGAAGGAATTAGCTGAGCAAATGGAGCAAAAGAAACTAACCGCCCAGGAAAAACGACAGGTAAATACCGAATTAGAAACGTTTAAGTAAATAATTGAAAAAAATTTTAGAAAGAAAAGGAAGAATATAATAAAAATCTTGAGGAACTCGCTAAAGCTGAAGAAAAGGTAGATAAAACCTGAAGATCCAGACTAATTATTTTTGTTGTTCAGGCCCGACAGAAACGCAACCAGGAGCTCCAGCAAAAAAGAGATATGACATTGGGTGCATTAGCTGAGCATCAGATGCGCAAAGAGAAAGAAAGAGTAATAAATTCATTATGTGGTTGGTCTGATAGATGGGAATAGGATGCTCATGGTAGGGAGATGGATAATGAAAGAGATGGCCTGCAGGACTATATGACGAACTTTGATCAGTACCAGCATGAGACTAATGAGAAGAAAAATATGAAAAATAAACAGTACCTTGATGAGTTAAAGCATCAAATCCTTGAAAATGCTGCTTCAAAGCAAGCAGAGCAGCAAAAAATGAAAGCTCCCTCGCTTGCAACATTGGTGACCAGGAAAGCTGGACCAGATCTTGAAGACTGTGACCGCTGCCACAGACCTTATCCAAGATTTAGACTTACGAGCAAAAAATCACTCAATCTCAAAAAGAAAAAATATTTCCTGTGATCTATGAAGCATTGCATGCTCTATGTATAACTACATTATGATTCAATAAACTATTTCATTAACAAATGGTAGTAAGACTCCATAAATCCTTTTTTTATGGTCATTGAGTGATTTATTTTATTTCCATACTAACAAAATCAAAGAATTATAAAAATGTCCCTGATCAGTAGTTGCCTTGTTATTTCCCATTTGTCATACGTTTATTGTATTTTTAAGTAGTTATGGTTTGATACCAAAGATTTGTGGAATTAACTCAGCATTGTCAAACGGGTTTATAATTCAATGCGAAAGATATTCAGTAAAATATTTCTGCTTTATGCAAATTTTTGATTATTTGCTTTGAACTTTTCCTTGGTTGGCCACACTTTCCATTTTTTTCTTTAACTCTTCTTCGTCAACTAAAGAGGAAGGAAAAAAATTTTAATAGATCTATCTTGGCATATCTTTTACGCAAGTAATAGTGTTTCACTGGTTTAAGTTCTTCATCAAGCTCATAGACGAGAGGAACGCCGGTTGGTATGTTCAATTCAACGATATCTATAAGAAAGAATGTTATTCCAATCCTCTCATTTTTCAGATTAGCTTACCTTTATCAGAGATTTTGTCAAGGAATTTCACAAGGCCTCTCAGCGAATTTCCATGAGCCACAACCAAAACTCTTTTTCCAGAGAGAAAGCAAGAAATAATATTGGGTCCTTACACTCAGATGTCCGCAGAACTGCATTTATAATTGAATTTTGTTGTGATGTGGAAATTTTTTTGATCGAAATTGGATCACCTTCTCAAATTAATGCTATGATCACTTGCGATCGATACAATAGAGCTTACAGTCGTATGTACATACACATTATGATAAATTTGACTCAGCAATGACACCA
>ENA-UOTZ01002156-UOTZ01002156.1-compost-metagenome-genome-assembly--contig:-NODE-2156-length-10975-cov-12.378877_pt1 | contig 10975 bp, 7 predicted proteins | sample MGYA00238144_ERZ746983 | MGnify/ENA primary metagenome ERZ746983 (study PRJEB28759, sample SAMN06268863) | compost metagenome | isolation source: single cell | place: USA: California, Emeryville, Joint...
TCTTCGATTTCGAGGATTTTCTGTTGTAATTGTTGGTTTTCAATTCTGAGTTTTTCATTTTCAGCAGTGAGGGAATGCGGGTCATTCCCGTCATCTGTTGTCACAGTTCTTTCATTCATGTTGTCCTTTTAGCTTTGGTGTCCTCAAGTCTCACGGATTTTTGGTTATTTTGCGAATTAAAACTATTTTCCTTTTATTCTTCAGACTCTTCTGAAAAAGATTTGGAAATGCAGCTTGTGAGATCATCTCTACTTTTAGTTGCAGCATTCATTGAAAAAAGAAATTTTCTTGAGTAGTCGGAGAAACCGTTTTAAGATGAAATGCTACATTACTTCAACAGAAAAAATTTTTTTAAACTCCGGGCATATTCATGAAAAATGCAATCTGCTGTTTCTATCTTTGCTTAAATTATCAAGCAAGCGAGAACTTGTTGGAACTAATCTGTAGAGTCTTACGACAGTATTCTTCTTAGTTTCCTCACAAAAGAGAAATTGAAATCGTTGAGGTCAGCTCAGGAGAATATTTCAACCGTACTGGAGACGATCTGTTGGTTCTCTTAGCGATCGGAGGAGTTTTTCGTTCCTCCCTTGTTAGAACTGTATCTTAGCTGGCAACTGATGGAATGTTTGCTCCTCAAACCAATTATTTTATAATATTACGTGTTCTCATTACCTTATCTCGAACTATGGTATTATATTCTAGGCTAAGATCAGAAAATCAAACATATCACACTATAAAATATAAATCTCAGCACCAAGTTAGACCAGCATAATGTACCAATCTCAAGAGCACAACACTAAAGAACCTGCCAAAGATGTATCGAAAGCATTTGAAGAAGTTCAAAGCAACAAAATGACTCCTCAAGGCTTGCCTCTGTATCTCAAATCTGCAGGTACCTTAGAAAATATGAAAAAGTACCATGAAGCATTGCAAATATACACCGAAATCCTTCAATTCGATCCAAACAATTTTGAAGCTCACAGCGGAGCGGGTTGCGCCCTCCTCAGTCTCAAAAGGAATGAAGAAGCTCTCCAAGCATTCAAAAAAGCCGTTAACTTGAATCCGCATTCTAATGTAGCTCAGAATAACCTCGGGGTCGCCCTCAGCGAGCTCGGAAAGCTTTATGAAGCTATAGAAGCGTTCAAATTATCCATTGCGATCGACCCAAACTGTCCAGATTCTTATAAACTCAAAGGCGATGCGTTTAGTAGCCTTGGTCATCATAAGGATGCTCTATGTGAGTATAACAAGGCCATTCTTTTCAATCCAAGCTATATTGATGCTTATATCGAGAGAGCGAATTGTTTGATTCAGATGAAGCAGTTCGAGGACGCCATCAGAGACTGCGACAAGGCAATAGCGCTTGATCCCAACAGCTTTGGTGCCTATAACACTAAAGGTTATGCTCTCCATGATCTCGGAGCATACACGGAGGCACTCAGCCAATACGAAAGAGCCCTTCAATGCGACCCAACATCCTGCGTCGCCTATAATAACAAAGGGGCCGCACTGAAGGATCTCGAAAGGTTTGATGAAGCGCTCGTGGAGTTCGATAAATCAATCTCATTAGATCCGGATTACGCGAATCCTTATCGGCATAAAGGCGACGTCTATTACAGCATGGGTGAGGATAATCTAGCCTACGCTTGCTATACCCAAGCGATAAGGATCAACCCGGGCTATCTGAAAGCTTATACAGGCCGGGCGAATTGTTTAATATCTATGAAAAAATTGAAAGAAGCTTTGGAAGATACTGAGAAGGCATTAAAAATCGATTCTAATGATTTCACCGCGCATAATGCCCGAGCTTTCGCCTTCCATGACCTAGGGAAGCTTAATGAGGCTTTGGATGAATATCAGCTCGCTATTGAAGCTGAGCCTGAGTCGTACGTAGGATATAATAATAAAGGAGCCGCGCTTAAGGACATGGGGCGATTTGACGAGGCTCTCGATGCGTTGGAAATCTCTATCGTGCTTTGTCCTAGCTATGCGAATCCGCGTAAGCACAAAGGAGATATTCTAGCTAAAAGGAAGAAATATGAGGAAGCTTTGACTTCATACAACGAGTCAATAAGAATAAATGAAAATTATGCTCCGGCTTATCTTGGTCGAGCTAGCGTGTTAAGTGTGCTTGAAAAATACGCGGACGCGATAAAAGATTATGATAAAGTAATTCAACTCGATCCGAATAACACGGAGGCAATTGAGAGAAAGGGTGAATTGGCAGCGAAGCTCAATGAATCCCAGAAGAAGCCTGTAGTAGTTGAGAGTCAAGTAAATTCGCAAGTAAAGTCACAGCAAAAACAGCCGGAAAGTTCGCAATCAGAGCGACTTTGCGTTGTTTGTGTTGACAATAAGCCAGAAATAGTCGTTGTGCCATGTGGACATGCGAACTTATGTAAGGGTTGCAGTGATGCGATACTTAAAGCGAACAAGCTATGTCCAACTTGCCGTGTAGAAATCAAAGAAGCCTTTAAATTTTATCTGTAATCCAATCCATATCCAGTGTTAATTTACTCATGAGTTTCTTTGGCTGAGTTAATGATATATACTTTTAGTTCATTTAACCAACCCTTGATAACATCATATCGATGCTTGAATTCTTCCTTTCCTATTATTGTTCCAGTTAGACCTGATCGATATCGATAATGAATTAATAAAGCTCAAAATTTTTATATGCGGTTACGCAGACCTATAATGATGATCATGAAGATGATAAAACAAAATTTAAAGCATATAACCTAAATGATTGGCTAAGAAGCATAAAAAAATACATGCACAATATTCAATCTTTAAGAGAATATACAGCAAGCGCGTTTGAAAAATACGTCAATGTTACCCAAATAAAATTCTCCATTATGCCTGATGGCAGATCAGCCAAATAACTACCTTCGAAAACCTGCTCTTCATCATCCTCATTCGAGATATCGACCTCTTCATCTAATTTATCAATTTGGACGTGTTTAATCAGACTGCGACCTGAAAAATCCAGATCGAGATACAACAATTCGTTTTTATGTGCACAATAAAAGGTACTCCAAGGCCGTTTATCCACAATCGCTGCCACAATCCTCAACACATCTCTTTTATATGACATTATATATATGGTTTCTTTCTCGGATATCGTCCTTTTCGCTAAAAAAGCCAGCTGATCTTTAGGACTCCATCCAAGCAGCCTCGAATCATTTGTCATTGGCTGATGTTTAATGATTCTTGACGCAAATCCTTCCTCTCCAGCCTTAAACCCCGAGAATAATAGCAGACATGTCTTTCCTTCGACTAAAATTGTCTCGCTTCCAAAATGACACGAAGCACTAAGGAATCTGTCTCTAAGACACTGCTGGTGAGCGCTGAAAATTATCCGAGGATTGTTTTCTGTTTCCGCGAGAACGATTAGTCCACCGATGCACAGGAAAACGCTTGATATTTTTGCGATATATACTCCATCGATACAAGAAAACACTCCTTGATGCATCTTAGAGAGGCTGAGAGCGTCGCATATAGACTGTAGATTGAAGCTTTTATAGGTTTTCAATGAAAAGGAGTTTCTAACTTCGAAAATTTTGGTTGATTCGTGATAGAATACAAATAGAGAATTATCAGCGGAAGAAAAATGAAGAACCGCTTGCTGGTTAGGTTGAGCGTTATCCATCATCGAAAGGACGCATTTCTTGATGGCTTTGTGTCCATGCCATCGGAAGATTTCAAACATGAAGGGTGTGCTGTTTCCTTTTCGCAGAATGATTATTTGTTTCGCTCTTTGGTCTTCAATCGCCGCGATTCCCAAGTTAAATTCGCCTCGGAGCAAAGAAGGCATATACTGCAGTTTAGTGCAGCATTCGTCAGTGTAATAAAATGGCGTGAGGAGCTTGATGTCATACCGAACGTAAGTTTTTATATCCATTTTACCGCAATTTTGACGCTGATTTTATTTATGAAATCAAACACTTGATAGCTAAATCCTAACTACACCGAGTCTTCCAGGCTACCCCATGGGAATGTATCATCCCTAATGCTCAATCTCCTTAGTAAGAATTGTATTGGCTTGATAAAGAGTCGAACTCATTGCTATTGCTGATTTTGAGTCGTCTCTGGGTTGTTTTTTTGTTGATTTTTATCACATTGGATTTTCAAAGGATATTAGGTTGTTAAGTATTGCAAATTCTTGGTGAGAGAGAAATGTTATGGAATTATAGACTGTTATAGTTAATAATAAATTCTCAAGAAAGCAATATAGTTCTTATTTCTATTACTTTTTAACTCAAAGGGGCATTTAGTATTTGTAAGATGCTTAATTGTTAATTAAACTTACCCCCACAACAAAGTTGACCTTGCATTATTCAACTTTAGTGGCATTTATGTTCTGTGCGGGTACAGCCGCCGTTCGCTCAATTGTGGAATTCGCATCCTCTCCTGTGAGTGGTGTTGTATTGTTATCCAAGGCTTGCGTCTCTTTAGGCGGGATGATAGGAGAGACTGTGTCATCAGATGAGTCACTTGCGTTCTCAGGAATCACAGTATTCGTGCCTTTGTTATCACGCGGGTCGGTCTTGCTGCAGTTGCTCTTCGGACAGTATCCACCTTCGTAGATAGACACGATCTCGCTCTTCGAGCAAGCGTCACACTTGTTCGTTGTTACGCTGATGCAGACTCCCAAAGAGTTGCAGACGCAGCTCTTGACGTTTCGTTCGTTGCATTCGGTGGCGTTTCTGTCTTTTTCCTGGCATATATAAGCCTTTGGGAGATCGCAATTGAACACTCGATGTGGATTTGCAGGAGTGAATTGATCCATCAAGTCGTTCATGGTTTCAGAGCTTTCTTCTTCGCTACTTTCTTCGCTTTTCTCTTCACTGCTCTCTTCGCTGCTCTCTTCCTCGCTGCCTTCTTCGCTACTCTCTTCAGTACTTTCTTCTGCACTTTCTTCCTCAGATTCGCCTTCCTCTGGTAGCGGCGTCTCCGTGCAATTTGTCGGGCAGTAGCCGCCGGTGTAGACCGAGATTACATCTTCACGCTGGCAAGCGCATGCCGAAGCTGGCCCACTGATACATGTTCCGTTCGTATAGCAGACGCAGGCCTCAGGCGCGCTTTCTAAATTACATTCCCTGGAAAATCGATCTTCTTCCTGGCATAAATAGGCGAAAGGATCATTGCATGTCGTTGGAGGAGGATACACGCTTTCTGTCGTGTTGCAAGTAGCGTAGAGGGACTTATCCGGGCAGGTCGAGTTATAGAAAATCGCGAGGTATTTGTCAGCTGGGCAATCGTTGCATAGATTCAGTTTCTTCATGAAACAGTTGCCGTCATAATCGCACACGCAAGAAGGCAATCTCTTTTCGTTGCAGAATCTACCTGGCCCTCTGTCGTCGTCAAAGTTCCTGTAGTGACGGTTGGGGAAGCGTCTGAAACGGTCTTTGTGGAAACGACGGTTGAACTGGCAGACGTATGGCTTTCTTTTCGGGCATCTTTGCCCTTCAAACACGGCAAAGACCTCAGGATTAGTGCATTGGCGACATCGGTTTACGGATTGCTCAACGCAAGTTCCATCGTTATAGCATATACATCCCATCTGATAATCTAAATCGCAGGTGGTAACGCAACGATCTTTTGCTGTGCATACAGCAGTATAACTAGGGTCTCTTTCTTCCATGTAAGATTCGATGTCAGAAGGAGTATAATAAGGATCAAGGACGTTTCCTCTTACTGCAACTAGAAATAGGAGAATAAACAAGAATGATCTGGTTTTGCTGTCCATTCAATGAATTAACTTATGATTTTGATGAAAAAGACGTGGCTTTTTTTCAAATTAAATTCAACAATTATAGACACCAGCACACGTAGCTCATATATAATAATATTTCCATATCTTGCCTTAAAGATAATGGAATTTTCATGCTAATCGTTTTGGATGTACTTTTGACTGGTTTTTTCTGTTTTTTAACTGATTGTTAGAGTAGATTTGAAGGGTTTTACTGTTAGAGTTTACTGAGACTTGAGTAAGTAATCACCTTCGAAAGCACTGGCGTTCTTACAATTGATTTTAATTAACTGATCAAAACTTCCAAAATTTTTAGAAACAGTTGCTGACTTCAAATCAATCTGTCTGATTTTTTTTTTTAAAAAGAGCATATCTCAAAGACAGTAAACCGATCTTGCCTTGAGATATTTTCAACCAAGAAAGTATCGCCAGAGATAGGCAAGAACTCTCTGATTTTAGGAGAAATTTTGGAGGGAAAGGAGCTCAAATATTCCTTTGCTTCAAGCAGAGAGCTAATTATGTTAGTTGGCTGGTGTTCAATGGTTTTTCAGGTGGGATCTGGATTTAAAATCAATATTCCAAAATCTGCAGGATGTGTAGCAGTTTATTTGTTATTTTGGGTTAGATGAAGTCAATTCTCAATGCTTTTGTTCTTTCGATCACGACACTTGCAGCTGGAATCCTGGTAGCATTTGAGGATATTTCTTGCTGGACCAGGTCCGTTAATAGGTGATTTCTAGAACGAGGTGAGCTGAACTAGAGGGCTTTTTTCTATGTAAAGTGCAGTGGCTCCTGCTTTCTTGGATGGTTGAGCACTACGAAAATAGAGCTTGGCATCCTCACCCACCTCAAGCGTCGTTCGATAAAATTCTGGGTTTTAAGAACTTCGAACCAAAGAATACTATTAAGGCTGGTATTTGTCGGTTCTGACAAGTAATTTAAGAATCAGAATTTGTCGAGTTGAGCTCAATAAAATTGTTTTCTTAATTCTCACGATTTGTATGATCGACAAACCGAACTCAAACGACTCTCTACGCAAACTTGGAGACGACACTCAGATAGCTTGGTGCATGCCAGGCGTCAAAAATGAAATTCAAATTTATACACCAACCACTGGAAGCATCACGGAATTTCAAGGTTGTGGGCTAGATCAAGGTATTTCCAAAGTATTCTAATCGCTTTTACCTTCAATGGTAGGCTGGCATACGCTTCTTCATTCGATTCCTGGATCATACCACCTGATTTCTTCTAATTCTCCGATAATAACAGCAACAGGTGGCGCAAAGTTTGAAGTGTTTGACACCTCGAAGAAAATCTCAAAGCTTTTCACATATGAGCAGCCAAACGGGAGTAACTTTACACCAGCAATACCATTGTTTACTTGAAAATTTGCTCCCTCTTGTGATTTTGGAAATTACTTCGGCAGGCAAATTTATTCGATTTTTAAAGACATCGCAGACATTTCATACAATAACAGATCAGGGATTGCCGCTCTGTTTTCCATAAAGGATAAGTATACTTATCATCTTTTTCAATTTCCTGAGTGGGAGCTGATCAAAAAGGCTGAGTGGCTGTCTCCGCATAAAGGTTGGCGAAGCAATATTTACACAATTCTTACCCTTTTATTTGCAATAGATGTAATTACTGGCCTAGATTTTTCGCCTTGTGGGCAAAGAATCGTCACGGTGGGCTTACGTGGAGTTTTTGTGATTTCCGATGTCGCAACTAACGATGTAGTTTGCGATCTGGAATTTGGAGGTTACTACTGTAAAACTTTATCCAGCTGTAAGGCTCTAATGACAGACAGATTGGAATAGATGTCGCTGGAATCCTTTTTCTCCATGGGTTGCTGTTACATTCGATAAGAGCAATCTCAATGTAATCGATGTGATTAAAAGAGAGAAAAGGATCTCTCCGAGCCTTCAGCCCCATAAAGAATGTAAACTCCGAAATTGCGACACATGTGTAATTGTACTGAAAGATATCAATTGAATTGATTGGCATAAGGAAGGGAATGTTCTTGTGAGTTCTTCTGATGATAAGACTCTCAAAATACTTGATGTAAGGTCGGGAGGAGTGGTCAAGTCTATGGAAAGAATTCATTCAGGTCGAGAAAGAGGGAAATAGTCTTTTTTTAGTTTCTTATGGTATATAGGGTATATCATCTCAGTCAAATGGAGTCCTTGCGGCGAGATGCTCGCCACTGCCTCAAGCGATGATACAACGAAACTGATTGATTTTGCAACTGGAAAGCCTCTGCTCACTAATAAAATGCCAGAAAACAGTACTCTTTCGCTCTAACTTCATCCTTACTCTATGTCTTAGAATCAGTATGGTCAGTTTGCTTTTTGCATTAATTCATCTCATCTGAGAGTTAAAATCCAACTTGGCTTTTATACTTACCTACATACTTAAGCTCATCTTCTATTTCCTTAGAAATATAGCTGGGTATGTAAGTAGAGCTGTTGCCATTACTCAAATTCTCAGAATTAGATATATATGTTATGTTAGTTCTTCTCTCTCTTCTATGACCTGCCCTAAGAAACCATAATATTCTTGGTTAGTCGATAGAAAGTTCCGCAAGCTTGGCTGGCAAGCTTGTTGCACCGCAAATCATATTTAACCGTGTATCAAATCCTAGATAGATATTCCTATGGCACAATCACATACGATATTAATAGATAAACACATGTCTAAGATTTAAGCTTATTGCATCTCACACAATTAAGCTTAATATTTGTTAAATTTGTTTGGATTGAAGGAAAGATGCTAATGAACAAAGATTCAAGCCCCAACCAGAGGCGCAGCTTCAAGTCTGCTCCCTTGTTTAATGAAACAGAATACAGAAAAGACTTCTACACCACAGTGTTGGAGGTGCAGCCATTATTCACAGAATTTCCAAAAGACAACCTAGAAGATGCTGTCCTCTCCTTAGTGGGTACGGACATATCAGCTGCCGACTCTGCTGATGCTTCCTTAGCGAAATTGATTAAATCCGTTTTAAAAGAAAAGTTGTCTCCAAAATTACAAGCGTTGAAGAATTCTGAGTCCCAAAATGACAAATCAATTGACGACAAAGTCCTCGATGGCTACGTTTCTGAGTTCGAAAGCGCCATAAACGCGGTGAAAACATTTGTCGAGTACCTCAGCGACGAATCAAACTTCCGGGATTTCAATCTTGCTTTTAAGAGCTCACCAGATATCCCTGGAATACTCATCAAAATACATAAATACATCGCACAACTCTACTATCTCTTGGATTTCTCCGATATCATCGAAGATTTAAAACCCTACTACGATTTTGATACCCAACATTGCTTCTCAATCATTATGAAAAATGAACCTGTCAATGCTCAGTCAGCTCGTCGACTTTTGGACAGTCTTAGTTTTGATAAAAAGAGATTCGATGAGGCCAACTGGGAGGATACAGTGAAAAAATCCTTGCGAAAAAACAAAGAGTTACCAAAGAAGTTCGGTCAAGATATCCATGTTCTTCTTGGCAAGCTTAAGGAAAATCTACGGGATCGCATTAGCCGTTTGCTGAAGGAAGAAGAGCGTTTGAAATGCATGGTGTTTACTTCCAATGATATTAATGCTCATGCTGGTAATATCTTTGAAGAGGTAATAGCTCGGGACCTCCAAAGCATCAGCCAAAATTTCTCAAGCCAGGCTCCGAAGGCTAACGACACCAACGACATCGAAGGGTTCAAGGAGACACTAAAAAACAAAAAATTCGAACAAATTTGTCAGTTTAATAGCACAAAAACTGGGAATTATATGTCTGTGCAGTCAATTGGAGACTATGAGGAGTTCATGAATGGATACGTCTCTAAATTAGAGCAGATACTAGCTCAGCAAGGCGAAAAGCGAAAAGTGATGGCACAAATTTTGACACACTATGCTCAGTTGAAGCCTTCCAAAGAAAAAAGGGATGCTTCTCAACTGATGGTTTTGCTCTCTAAAAAAAGCATTGCTCAAAAGATCAGAGAGATATATGATGAATATGGGAGCCTCGAAGAGATAAGAATTCTCGAAAAACTTTTTGGAGATACAAGTCCTGTGGTAGTCGAAGGCAGAATCATAGAGCTCTACTCGAATTTTGATCCGAGGATGAAAAATGTCTTGAAGCAGCCCACGGATGAAAAATATTTTTACTTTACTACAGAAAACATGATGATTACAACCAGAAAGGTCTGGAATTACGAGATAAAATGGAAGGAATCTAAAGTTTCGAATAATACGCAACAATTAAAAAATTTGGTGACTGTTGAAATCAAGGACACAGATGGTCGAATAGCCGCGTTTACTGAAAATTTCAAGATATTAGCGATATCATGTTTTGCACGTCATATTGATCCGGGAATTGAAGATCAATTGAAAGCGATTTTGGTTGTCAAATTGAAGAGAGATGAGATAGAAAAGTTTATTGAAGAACATCAGAAGAGTGGGAGAGAACCAGAACCAGAAGATAACTTCTTTATGAGACTTCTCAAATCCATTGGTTGCTGCTCCAAACGAAATTAAGCGTTTCAACCAGAAAGCCAATAGATATAACAAAAATTTATGCAGATAGTCTGTAGACAAGTTATCTTCTTCTCAATATTAATTCAAATACATGCAAAGGATTCTTATAAGATGAACCTCAATATGGGTAGCATAGAGGCTTATTATTTAGGAAAGTAACATTTTGTGGTTTATTAGTTTGAATCAAGAAGTTAAAACTTTCGAAAAGAGCTTAGTCGTCTCAGTTTAATGATACTTTATTGTAATCAAATAATGGAAGCAAGAGGGATATTCGCATTCGGGTGGCCTATCACATGAGAAATTCTTGATGCTTTCAATAGCTTTTTTTTTAAATTGCCTTCTGAAGAGAGGCGTACTTGAAGAAAATAATAATAAATATAAAGGCAAGCATTCAACATATTTTAATTCCAAATTTTGCATAAAAAAATTTAGTTACATATTTTGATCATTTACACAAGGAACTTTCCAGCGGAATTTGGTAAGTAAAAACTTCATTCATTGATTGTATTAAATCAAGCAAATGTGTTGACTTGAAACGCCTCACCGCAATTTTTTAGAAAGTAGAAAAATTATCCGAGATTTAGTTATTTAAAATTTGAAGAGCATGATTTACACACACCGATATAAATAAAACCCCTCATTTAGGGATGGGATACCAATATTTCCGCTCCTTTTTGGCGTTCTCCTTACTGGTTG
>ENA-UOTZ01002157-UOTZ01002157.1-compost-metagenome-genome-assembly--contig:-NODE-2157-length-10975-cov-3.671591_pt1 | contig 10975 bp, 5 predicted proteins | sample MGYA00238144_ERZ746983 | MGnify/ENA primary metagenome ERZ746983 (study PRJEB28759, sample SAMN06268863) | compost metagenome | isolation source: single cell | place: USA: California, Emeryville, Joint...
TTCCAAAGAATATGTACAAACACAAACACCACAATTATGAATACTGCTTGTGCTTTATTATCGCAGATCGATTGAGATTCAATGAAGTTATTTTTCTCCTGATCCTGCTTTTCTTCACTGCGATAGCATATAATGACACCTATTCATTTCTCAAAGCGAAGCAGCAGCTTATTTTTGCTTGGATTATCATTGCACTCAACATAGCTCACAGCGCGACGCTCGTTATGTACGTAGCCTACGATATTTTCAAAGACAGTTGGAAAAAACAAAAAAAGACTCTGCCTCTTCATATATCCCAAGAATCCGCGAAATTAACTGGCTCAAAAAAGAGGGATAGCATTACTGAAGAGGTGACTCCAGGCTTTCAGAAGCCTTCTCGCCCAGTCGTTGAAGACTCAATCGATCAAAAATTGATAAATGATAATCCAGACATGCATATTATCCCAGAAGAGCACGGCGATGATGACGAAGGCTCTCCAAGGCTGAAGAATTTGCAAAAGGAAAAGGTGAATGATTCAATTATCAAGATCCCTGAGCCTGAGGAGAAAACAAAAGTATCGATTAATGCTCAAACGTTTGAAGTCTTATCCCCGCTGAGACCAATTAAAAAAGAGAGCCAAATTATCGATGCTACAGAGAATGATACGGCTCTGCCGAACCAGAGACTGAGTCCGAAGGAGAAAGATGCAATAACGAATGTAACGTTTGATCTGTTTGGACAAAGCGAATGTAATGATGTGGTCGATTTGAGAAAGTCAAACAAGGGTAAAAAAGAAGAGCCTTCTGAGGAGAAGGAGCATGCAATTGAGCCTGAAGCTGAAGGGGAAGATAAGCAGCAAGGAAAAAATGAGTTTGAAGAGATGTTAGAATTTTCTCCTGAGATAGGAAAAAATGTTTTGGGTGAAAAGGACTCTTCAATCATCGAAAATGATTATGAAGTCAATGGCGATACGAGTTTACTCAGTCTGATCAGTAAATCAAAAACTCCTGAGGTTAGTATGTGATTATTTATATCATGTATTCCTCATTTTTTTTTTTAATCACAGAAGTTTATTGTGAAAAAAGTTTGAATTTGTAAGTTACACGCAATATTGATATTCGATATTTAGTGCAACACGTCATGTATAGTGGGAAAACTTCGTAAGTATTGACATAGGTAGAAGTGAGTTGCTCATGATACCAAGCAATTTGTTGTTTTATCGATGTGTTTTGTTTGGGAAGTTTAGTTATGCATGAACTTGATTCTGCATTGTGAAGTGATATCAGGATATCGGATAAGGCGTCTTCTAATTATTCAGTCCTTCTTTATTATGTTATTTTATTCTTAATTATGGTTGCTTAGAAAGTTCTCAAAGTCAATTAAAGACCGTGCTTCATGGAGATAGCGTTCAAAAAACGAGATCTTACACTTTTTGAAAGGAATATTTGTGAGCAAGCACCTGAGTGATTTGGGATTTCTCAATAATATTGGGAGTTACTACTACCAACGGCATATATGACAATCAGGTATATAAGAAGGCGCTAAAGAACTAGATCTTAATTTCTGTTTTTCCTACGTCTTTGCTATTTGTCCTCTTTGAATATTCTCTATTCTTTCTTTCGTTGCATGATTTCAAAAATAATCATCCTCTCTTTCCTCTCGGCCTCGGAATTCGAAGAAAAGGATCAAACTTAGCGTCTTTCCTCATTTAAAATTTCAGAAAGCAGCGCTCTATTCAGAAGTCTTTTGGATAACTAGAATTCGCTTTGAAAATTATCCCTTAGTTATCGATTCGCACCATCTTGCACTGGAAGACGTTTGTGAATTTACTTCGATACTACTCTGCAAGTGGGAGGCCTTTGAGTTTGTTGATTTTTATCTCGAAAAAGGTTCCAATATCCTGGAAAAGCACATCCTTCTTTCAAAAATATTTCTACCGAAAAATATAAACCCTAGTTTCAGCCCTAGTTTCCACTTAATTTGACTTGAGCAAGCTTTTCCTCTTGTGCGCAGCTTTCTCTTTCGTGATCTGAATGTTCGTGATGATTCTTCTTTTAATTCTCAAAATGTCCTGACTTGAACTCTGAACACTTACCTAATTAACTTTCCATAAAATATCGAATTTTTCGGAATGTTTCGCTGGTAGGGTTTTTACAGAAGCATATTCAAACTAGTGGCATTAGCAAGAACCTGAAGAAAAGACATAATCCATTCATATAAGAGATAAGTTACCGTCTTCTGACAAAAATATCCATTCTACTACAAGCACATTCCATTATCATTTGATTACCATTATGAATAAGCAAACTCTAAATTTTCAATTCTAACTACTTATTAAAAATTGCTTAGCAAAATCCCAATTCGGACTCTACTTTAGTTTTGAGCCTCTATACTCCTCTTCTCGTCCCATAAATCATTGGAAAGTGTCAGCTGCGAGCTAATTATGCTGAAGTTAATGTACTCTCTCAATCTTTTTTCTTAATGTAGAACGTTGTAGTGCTCTATTCACATAGAACCTGAGAATGATAGAGTCGCTTTGTTTACGCGCTCGCTCCCACAGTAATTAACACCAAGCAAAGCCGCTGGTTATAGTTTTTACTTTTATTGTTCTCTGAGAAGCAGAGAGGTACTTAGATTTACAAAATTAATTTAATTCAATTGATAAACAGTGATTTCACGGCTGCATTTATGTAAATTTCAATCTCATGCGCCTGGATGCAAATACTACTGAACTGATCTCTTACTGGGAGTTCGAGCAGGGAAAACGCATTGAATCAACGCCATAATAAGTATTGGTGTTAAATACGATGAATGTCTTAGCAAAGAGCTTTATTAACGATCAAACAGCGAAAAAATTCACCAGCAAATTAATGTCCAAAATTGAAATTAAAACAAATTATTAATCATGTTTCCACCGTTCAAATCAAAATACATACCGTTTTTTTTAAGTGCTGATTAATAACAGCACACTGCTAGATTCAAAGTGGTAGGAGCTATTTTATGAACCAACCTAGCCCAATTAATCGCGATTTTAATTCCGCAAATTCCCATTTAGCTTTATTGATTCAGCCCTAACACATTCAAATAATCTCCAAAAAAAACGTTTGAAAAACATGGAAATTACCAACCTCGGCCCTCTGTCCGCCTCAGATGATTCGACGCTAACTCCACAAAATCCTCCTCTTGACCCGGCCAAGATAAAATACCTCGAAGAAGAGTTACCCTCTCCAAAAGAAGAGTCAGGTTCCGCAAAAGGGAACCACAGCAGAGACTGCCTGAAATTCTGCCGGAAGCTTTCCAGTCTCCTCCAAGAAAGGCTCACCTTGCCAACTCCACTCATGAGCAGTATTTTAGCCTTCAACTCGGACTTACTCGTGACATTGCTTTCAAATCTCGAGCTCCCTAGTCTGAATTCTGATGACATTACTACAATCCAAATATGGTGTCTGCGGACCCTCTGGGGTAAGTTCCGGGATATCTTGTCCTATAGCAAAAACAAGAAAATTTGCCTTGTGAAGCAGGAGCACTGGAACCTGCTTTTTGACAAGAAAACGTGCATAGAAACTCTCAAGGACATATCCAAGAAATTTTCAGATGAATGCAAGGACTTCGAAGGACGAGCCTTTGAAGCACGAAAAGTGATCGAAGACGCCTCATTTTGCGAGATTTTAGCTCAGGTTCTGTTCTGCTCGAATAAATTGCTCGTAATGATGGTAATCTTGAAGGATCCATCAGAGAAAGGGGTTTCTTTGAGAGAATTGAAGACGATAGACAACTTTTTTTTGATGATTCAAAAAGCTGATTATCTTAGCTATTATAACCATAGCAGCGGGAAATTCGCGTTGGAATGCTGTGGGAAATGTAAAGTATGTAAAGCGAAGAGTGTCCCGGAGGATTTTGGGCATGGACTGATAGACGCGAGACAAAAGACGCGAAGCATTGCGTATAAAATCGATGAAATGATTCGCTTGTTCTCGATTAATAAGTTCGAAGCACTGCTTTGCTTAGAAACGATTTCTTTCGATCACCTCTGGAGTTGAAAGGGGCCATTAGGGGCTGATTCGGCTTCGACGAAGGAATTAAAGCGGGATAATATCCAATTCGTGCTATCAATATTTTTTAATACGGTGTCACTAGCCTGAATAAAAGGCATATTATAGTGTACATGTATATTTAGTAATATATATACACTTCACGAGCGTAGAATTTGAGTTCCTTACAATTTTCTAAGATCTTTCTTGTGTTCTTAAAGAAAAGAAATAAAAAGACTTCCGTGCTAGTTGTATTAAGGATCCGATTTATTTTTAAGTTTCACGTCGTGCATGAGCGGTTATGGTGAAGACGTTTGCTACGAGTGGTTCTTTTTTTGATTCCTTCTCATCATCAGTTTCCTGGATATTCAACGGAAATACAGAAAACAGCTCAGAGTCATCAGAATTTTGTCAATGACATACAACCCTTGTCTCTCATGTCAGTTGAGAAGCGAGCGATTTGGCTCCATGAAAAGAGGGACTTGTGCAGCTAAAACAGGCACAAGAAACGACATTTTTATTTCTATAATTACGTTTGGCGCTCTATTGAATTAAAGTTAAAAGGGAGAAATGAGTCCAAACAAGTATAAAACTGGATTTGCAATCTGATTGATTGAATATCTGAATTTTAGTAGATATGCTGTTGTCGTTCGAATTTTCTTTCTAAATACGGCCTGTATTTCTTGCAGCATCGAGGCTGCTAATTAGGCAAAATCAAGAATTTTGGTTATTCAAGAAGGACCTTTGTTACATTACGTCTGCAAAAGGGAAAGCGTTTGTTTACTTTTGAATATTAATTTCCCAAAGAAGATCAAACCAATATCACTCTCTGATAATTAGACTAGGGAATAAAGCTGCAACATTGAAACTAAAGGAAATCCAGAACTCTTTCACAACGGGTTATTTATAAGATGGTATGATATCTTTTGCAGAGTTTCCCGTCTATATTGCCCAAGGTCATCGTCACTCAAAATATATTTGAATGACATTCTTACCAACTATCAAACTGGTATCACTCTAGAACAAGAAATATGCCAAATTTCTAGTATTTCTACATACTAAAAGCTCCCTATGCACTACTCGAAGTCATTTATTGGGAGTTGCATTTAGTTATAATCCAAATTATTTCCAAACAAAATTATGAAATTATGAAGCGTAGTCAATTCCTTTTACTAAATTATAAAGGCACAAAGTCAGTCACTGATCATTCTATTCTGAACAACAAATCTCTAATAGTACGCATAGATTTGGCAGAGACCTCCATTCAGTGACCCTCCTAAAAACAACAAACGATATCTCGGCTCAAACAGCGGTTTAAATTTCTTTGTTAAATTGTTTCCGACTTCAAGCACCTGTCCGAGATTCGTCCTGAGCCTTAGACTATCAATGTACTTCTCAGATGTTCCGCTGACCTCTTCGATGAACTCTGCAGGCTGGAGCTTCAAACTCGCAGTCTGAACTTCCACATCATCTGCTTCTGACCCAATGTAGAGATGTCCCACTATTTCGTCCTCTCTTTCTCTGTAAATCGTTTGGAACCCTAACACCTTCTCTGGCGTAAAGAAAACCTAAATGATATTTTGTTAAATATCCATCAACGGCATCTGACATGCTCTACCTTTATCTCTTTAATCACAGGGATCTCAAAGAGGTTGCGATTGATATACACCGTAAAATAATCGTCAATTAGAAGCGGGTTCTTTGGCTCGAGGCCAATAGTGTTAGATCGTGAGACATAGCTCGTTTGGATTGGGAATTTCTTGAATGGCTTGACGGGTCTTGGGATTTGCTTGCGGATCGAGGCGTAGAACTTCTCCTGTTCGACTTGCTTATTTTCTTCCTCCTACATTCAGTAAGAATTCGAAAGGCTCTTCGAATAGATTACTTCATCGGCGAATAACGAGCTGTTTGATCGCCAGGAGTAAATGGATCGACGGGAACCAGAGCTACGGACACTGCGAGGTCCTTTGCTTTTTTTGGTGCCGCCAAGAGAGAATTTTATGGAGCCTTGGCTTTGGTGGGTGTTCATTTGTGAGGATTTTATTTAGTTTTGTTAGCAAAAATTATTATCTAACGAACTTTTTACTCGTAATTAAACCGGTTTCTGACAAAGCATAGCATAACAAAAGTTAGAAGAGCAACAACAACTGAATATAATTATTAGAGGCAGCAATAACTAATAACTCATGAAACACTAATTGAGTGCACACAGATATAAGTACTTTCTTCGGTAACGACTAATTATACAACGGAATCCATTTTTCACATTGATATCAGAGAAATAAAAGGAGGTTTTATAAGTATATATAGGGCATAGGCTTGAATAATCTGATTAACGCGTTTGTTCTTTGCGTTTTTTCATTTCTTCAGCGACCTCAAGCGCGGTCGCGGGTTCAACCTTAGTGTACCACGCGCTCTTGCGTATGGCGTCGATAGTTGGCCGTTTGGTCTCATTCGCGTTGAGGATTTCCGAAATTAATTGCTTAAAGTCCGGATCGTAGACCTTCGAGCCTTGTTTCCTTGTCTTTCCTGCTCTTTCCTTAAAATTCCAGAAAACGTCCCACCGATCTGCCAGAATCGGCTTAAACCAGAAATCATTTGTATGAGCCTCCATGAAAGCCGGCGTCCCAGCTACCAAAGTGAACAAGAGGTTTCCCAACTGGAAGATATCGGCCTTACAGCCATCATATCCTAGGTAATCAGTACCAATTTTCCACATTTCTGGTGGTCTGCAGCTTGGTGTCCCAACCCTTTTGTAAAGAGGCGTGTCTTTTTCGACTTGAGCGGCGAAGCCAAAGTCGGTTAATTTGATGCAGAAGTCTTTGTCCAATAGGATATTTTCAAGTTTTAAATCCAGATGACAGAAGCCGTTCGAGTGAAGGTGCTCTACTGCCTCGAGGATCTGCTCGAAGAAATAGCGAGCAATTTTCTCAGGAAGCGGACCTTGGACAAGGTAGTTAAAGAGATCGCCGTTCTCAACGAATTCCATCACAATGGCATTTTTGGGAGACTCGAGGTTGGTAGCTTTTAAACTATTGGCTAGTGCCAGTTCTGATCCGATTTCAACAGGAACCTCGATTAAACGTTCTTTTAGGCGGATAATATGTCTGTGGCTTGGGAGATCAAAAATTTTGCACTCGTTTGCGAAGGATTCATCTTCCATGTCCATCATCTTGACGACGAAAGTTTCGTCAGAGTCCTGGAGTTTGGCGAGGTAAACTGGATAGAGATGGGTGTCTCCAAGCGGCGCAGTGATGATGTATCGAGCGAGCTGCCCGCATTTGGTGAGGTCTGGCTTTATGGTTTTCTCAGTTGAAGCTTCCATCATGAAAAATCCTAAAGGAAAGAAGCAAATTTTCGGAGTTAAAAATTGATTATTGAGGTGTTTTTCTCCCGAGTTGAATTTAAGTTCCAAAGATCCTATTAAAATTCGAGGAAGGTGTAATTAACTGATTGGACAAATTGAAGTGACAGAAGTGCGTAATAATTGGCTCTAAAACCTAAAAGTGGAGTCTCACAGAAATATTTTTGAGGAGAACTTACTTTCTAAATGAAGCGAGAGTACAACGCATCACAGAGGGTTTTTATATATTTTTAGCCTGAGTAACCAAAACATTAACAGTTGAGGTAGTTTCATTGATAAAGGAGGTAAATTAGAAAGATCTTTGACTCGTCTCGCACCCAGGAGACTTCTTCCATAATTTCTGACGCTTTCTTAGCGTAAACATGAACAAACGAGAGAAGTTAGGTTATAAAAATAATGATACATATGGAGTGACTGGAAGCAGCACTTTGTGGTAGAGTTAAACACGATATTGAAGCAGTCTATCAAAAGAGACGTTTTAAATTATGAAGTTAGCCAATCATTCAACTCTCCATCTCTTATTTTCCCAGGCTGACACTGATTTAGCTCTCTCTCTCTGAGGTTATCTAAGAAACTATAAAATTCTTTCCACTAATGAAAGCCCTAAGTTAAACTTTTTATGTGGATTCCTGCTGGCACAATCCATGCGTACCAGATATTACGGTCGACAACAACGAAAAAAATTATTTTGAAATTCTGAACTCCAAAGCAATGTTTTTGAGGGTTCTACGATAGCGAACGTTCGAACGTCGAGTGGATGAGTACACAAAAAGCAACATATTTTATTTTCAATCGTTCGAAAAATTCAAGAGACATAAATCTCTACTCTTGAATCGAAAAAAAATAATCGAAAACGTCTCTCTAACAACAGCCAAAAAGCTCTGAATATGATGCAAGATAAAATTATTTCACCATCGTGCTTTCTTAATCAGATATGACGCGATTAGCCCCCAGACAGCCGTAGATAATGAATTTCGCAATACATTTTCGGGGAATATACTGTGCCATCAGTCAGAATTGATGGTGATCTCTTCCGATTTGCATTGGAAAAGCGTTAACGAAGAGAAGAGCTTGCTGCTCTTTGTTATACCGTTTAGCCAAGAGAAAAGGATTCTTGATATTCTCAAATTTTAGAAGCTGGCAACCAGAAAACAGTAGAAAAAGACCCCAAACTAGTATTCAGTAGTTAGAAATTTTATTGTCTTTAGTTAGCAACTGGAAGAACTGGCTCTGGAAATGCAAAATTCTTCATCTCGCTGGAAAGCGAACGGTTTGAGAATATGAATGAACCTCACCCAAATGAAATCCAATGGCAATTAGCTCAATTAATACGGCGACTTAATTTTTCGTGCTTTTTTTCATCACTCTCAACTATTCAATCAAAATTTTGTCTTAGAATATGATGAAGCATGGTCTCTCGGTCATTACTCCATAATAACAGTTTCGTTGTGTAGCTTCATGGTGTAAAGCAAAATTATTGTCGGTGGATTTTCGTAGTTCTCGCCACTCTCACAAGTTTCACACTAACATTCATACGATTCTATTCACATCGAGTAGATTTTACTGGAAACTTAAGGAAAATCCCAATAATCAGCATTTTCACAATCTTAGAGGCAAGCTTGCATGTTAACCTGATCTTTTACATGAAAAAAGCAACAAAAGTATACTTTTATTCTGTGTGACTGTATGCTAACCCATGAGAATCGGCCAAAGCGATCGGTTCTGTAAACTCTTCTAACAGCAAGACCATATGTATTTGAAAAAATTTTTCGTTTCGTTCTATCACAAGTCTTCACTCAACAGTTAACTTACAAATCAACAGTCCATCACTCTTGCCCGAGAGCTGGCTATAACCTGCAATTCAAGTATGATCACGATAATTGAACCTCAAGGATTTCTCAATGACTCAATCTTTTTTCTCATATGAAATGAGAATAAAATTCTTCATTTTTTTAATTCCTGAGCCAAATCAACCACAACGCAAATCCCATCCTCTTCCCAAATCCCAAAGAAGAAACAAAAGATGAAGTTTTTATCAGTTGAATATAAGCAGGCCATGATTAGATTAGCAATTTAACTGCATAAATGACAGAATAAAGCTTATTATTAGTTGATTAAAGTAAACCTACTATATAGAGTTGTTATTTTCAAATCTACCTTTTAAAAAAAGCCAAAACAAAAAAAAAACTCTCTGACTTACGTGCATACTTTGTTATTCATTTTTCTGGTAGTTAGAACATACGACAATAAAAGAATAGTTCAGGATAATTTAGCAATGTTACTAGTGTTTCAATTTAACTTGCGTCATGTACATCGTAGTGAGTCCCAGTTTTATTAATTCCCAGTTAATCGCTTATTCTAAAGCAAAAAAATACCATTAGCTTGCCTTTCAAAGAATAATGAATATTACTTTTCTATACTTCTTAGTATAGCAACTCTGGCACAGATCTCTTGCGTACAAATGCTCATGATTGCAGAGAGTCGGCTTTCGCGCTCTGTTCTTCTTGTGGTAGCATGAGTTACACATTCCCTTGGCGAAATAGTCCCGGTTAGCGTGTCCACAAGTATTCTTTCTTCTAATAACGATTGAAAGTCAATGACCAGCAAACGACAATGAGTTTACATTTTCTTGCTTGCGCTGACTTTATCTACGGCAGCTTTGGGTTGCTCACAGCTTGCTTCAGACTCATTCTCAATCTTCACGGCTTTAAGCTCCCTCCTCTCAGTATAGGTGATCATTTGATCGTGAGGCCCCTCCAGCTCTTTGGATTCGCTTGTCACCGAGTGAGTCTCATGCGAATGGGCCTGGATTATTGGCAGCGGCTTCTGCTGTAGGCTGTCAGAATTGTCTTTTAAGTTAGCCTTGAGCAGGTTCTGGGCTTCCGCGGCAGCCATCCGACCGTAGATCAGCTGCCAGAGCTCAGTTTGAGTTGGTCGCGAGCCCAGTAACCTTTGGTTATAAGGCAGAAAGGCTTGAGAGTGAGGGTTGGGGCGATTTTCGAACTGAGGCACTAAATTCTCTGGACAAGAGTTGAGGAAGTAAGGAAGAACGAGCGGAGTGTTGAGCGCTGCGGAGTAGAAGTTCTTCATTTGCATAATAGCTTGGAGATATTGTCTTTGGTTGTCGAGCATTTTTCTTTTCTTGATTTTAAATTAAGTTAATTTAATATCTCATGAGCGCTTATAAATCGAACCATTTTACTCAGATTACTGTATCGGGAAAAAAAATTTTCAATCAAAATTACTGAAAAACTTTATTGATAAACACTAAAAGTAATAATAAGCCCTTTCTGCCCTTAGCGAAGAGCACCAGAGCCATAACCCGTGGATTCCTATGCTATTTGGAGTAGAATTCTATTGGCATTTCCTTTCGAACGTCAATTCGTCGAAAAAACCAGTATTTCTTTATTTTTTCCGAAGTATTCGGATTTTAAAATCAAGAACAGTTCTTGATGTATTAAATTTGTACGAAAATCTCATAGCAAAAAATGATTACTGACCGTAGATAAAATTTTTGCCTCAACGGTCAATCCAGTAAAGCTCTATTTCAATGCCACTGAGCTAGCTGTTTCAGAGTCAAAATTAGGATATCTAAGTTCA
>ENA-UOTZ01002159-UOTZ01002159.1-compost-metagenome-genome-assembly--contig:-NODE-2159-length-10971-cov-20.423995_pt1 | contig 10971 bp, 7 predicted proteins | sample MGYA00238144_ERZ746983 | MGnify/ENA primary metagenome ERZ746983 (study PRJEB28759, sample SAMN06268863) | compost metagenome | isolation source: single cell | place: USA: California, Emeryville, Joint...
TTTAGTTCATATATGTAAGTTACCAATATAAGGCGACGGGGGACGGGACCAGCCCTTTGTTTCTTCTATGGTATTCAGAGTTATTGAATGTCCAAATCCAGTAATTTTGATGGGTGACCCTGGGTCAGCAGATTCAAATCTTAGATTTTCTGCCTCCAGGATTTCAAGATTTTAAGCAATACTTTAAAATTTCCATGGGCTTTTTGCTTTGCGTGACAATATCTCAGCGCATCTACCACAGGCTTTATCATCTAAGCAGCCTCCTTTTCAGTGAAATTCTCAGTCTCAACAAGCCTTTCAAACAACTTCCGAAGGATGTTAATGCCGATGCAAATAGTTTATCTAGATAGACTTCATATAATTTCACAACATTAGGATGATACATCTGAATGATGGTTAAGAAGCGACATTTTATCAATTGAATGGGCTCCGATTACTTGACTCAAAAGCTCTGTAGATCATCTGGCTCACTAATTGAAGTTCTATTCTAGCACATTAGAGCTTTGCGAAATGAAAAATGAGACTTATCGATGATCTTTGCAACGAATTCTTCATTCGTTTCTTTGTTGATTGCCTTCCTCACAAAACTCTGGCTACCTCTTGAATTAGAAAGAGTACTGCGGTTAAGTTGGAAAAGAAGATGTTAATTGGGCTCTTCAATCAATTTATCAAGGGGTTGTTTTGAAAATCAGGCTTATTTCGACCATTATTGCGATTTTCTGACTAAAAACTCTTGAAATCCAATTAAATTATTTCGGAATTAATATTTGAAACCGCAAAAATTTTATTTCAACTCTGAGCAGTTACATTACCTTTTATTCGAACTAACTGGATATTTTGACCACGAAGCAAATAGGGATAAAGAATAATGGCTACTAGCTATTCCCACTCAAATTAAGTACTCTTTAGCGTTTATAACACCTCATACAATCATCATCAAACCTCTTAAACAACTCCACTTATAAAACGCAATATCTGTAGCAATATGTATGCACTCTAATACATTAGGCTAAATCTGAAATTTTCATATTGCAAGAGCAAAGCCGCTGGATTCGACAGTCTAAGTATTTTACGCAGTTTAGGGACTTTGACCGAATGATGGACCACATCCAGATCCTTTTTGAACTGCACAACTGGATACGCCTGTGTATCGCTCGCTTTTTCTGAATACTGCATACAGAAGGGATCCGATCCGCACTCGACAGTATCAAAATAGAAATATCCAGATTTTTGATACTTTAGGTACGGCACAGTGAGGATCATCGTCTCCGTTCCTATCCAATGCAAGAATGTCACTCGCTCTTTCGTCGAGCCTGTAGTTCCCGATATATTCACAAATATGCCTTGATTGGTCGGCAAATAGCAGATATTCAATAAAGATTTAGACTCACAGATCGATACTTCATTCATCTGGATCGACCTCTCGATTTCGGGCTCTTTATTCGAAAGCCCGATGATAAAGAGCTTGCACTCCTCTGTTAGCACAAACAGCTTTTTCAGTCTCCTCACGACTTTCACGTCCACAGGCTGCTTTATACTTGAGGACTTGAATGGGAATTTCAGCACTGACTCAGTATCTTTATTCAAATCGAATAACACCAGTCCATAAGGCTGCGTCGCTATCCAGAGCTCCTTGGACAATAGGCCTTCTGTCACTGATTTCAGCGATCCAGGTAGCGTCATCACTCGGGCTTTCTTGAGACTTGGCACTCGTAAAATTTCCATTCTGATCTCAGTATTCTCTCCAGTCTTATTGTAGAATGACACTACATGCTTGCCTTTGTCAATGGTGATTAACTCCTTGGGTGACTCTGGCAGTTTCACGACCTTCAAGTACTTATTTTTCAGCAAAGAGAATATTTGCAGCATTTTCCCTTTGCGGAACAAAATGCCTCTGATGGTCGGTAGTTCAAGTACAGGCTCGAACTCCAGTTTGTTATGAAATTCCTTTTTGATTTTCAATTTTTTGATGTCATGGCGGAACACGTTTGCTTGCTTTTCCAATTTGACCACGCGCTGAATTGCCCCTTCGTTCTCTTCGCAGACTGAGCAGAGCCTTTTGAGCTTCTGCTCCAAGTTCCGAGTGACGGTGGAGATGCTTTGGGTGTATGTTTTGAACATGTCGTAAATAATCCGATCGTAGCCTTTTTCATAGTTAGAGAAGCCTTCGAGGTAGGTCGTCACAAGGCTGTCAAATGATTTTAGTTGAGTCATATGCTGCGAATCTCTGATGTTATTGGCATTGTAGTATTCTTTTAAAGCCGATCTCTTTTCGTTGAGGTCTTGAACGTTGTTAGTGACGAAATTGGTTTGTTTGGCTAGTTTTTCGAGCATTGTGGATGTCAACTCCTCGTAGGATTCGCAGAAAGTGTCGTGTAAGTCTTGGATCATGAATCTTGCGAAGAAGGTTTGGAGCTCGTGAGGATATTCCATCTTGGGTGGGCAGATCTCCAGGTTGAGGAGCTCGTTAAGTTGGATCATGCGTTCTTCGAGGGATTGAGACTTGATTATTTGCTCGAGGTCTCGAATGTAGTATTTATGGTCGATAGGGTGCTCGAAGAGACAGAAGGAGCATAGGAGTTTCCTCTCGCATTTGGGATAGGTACAGCAATGATAAATTCTCATTTCTGTACTGACTGAATGGACCGGGCATTTCATGGCAGCTGAAATCTTAAGGTGATCTGCTTGGATATTTCAAATTTTTAAATTAAGTACTCTGAGTAATCGCAAAAAGAGGAATATGATTTCTTAATCATGATTTTTAAAAATTGAGAAGCGCAGCTGAAAGGGATACGGAGCCTAATAATTCAGTTCAAAACTCTATTTTAGAGCTACAGACGAAATATTAGAAATATTAGTCTGTTTGCGACTCATAGGCCAAAAAAAAAAGTTGGCGGGAATGCTGTTTTCGATTTAATTATTGAATGATAACTGCACTGTCGTATCGAAAATTATTACTATTTTAAAATTGAAATCGGCTATGTGCATTCACCAGATTTCGCCTAAAGTTCGCCACATATAGTTTTCAGCGTATCCATCAGCTCTATTGCACCTAAATTAAGTCCCATGAAATGAATGAATCAAATCCCTTAGGATTAAGTTCAACTGATAACATTTGGCTTTGCAAGCACCTTGACTATTTTATTGAGTTTCGCTTTCTCAGCTGCACTCATGGTGTTATATTCGTCAAATGACTTTTGGGTTGTGTACCAAGTTTTCACATCGCTAATATTAAGTCTTCCAAAAAAATTTAAAAAACCGCGTACAGTATCATATGGTTTTATTTAATCAACGGTTCTGTTATATTATGAAAGTCGAAGCAACTGAATTAAAGTAGATAGTTTTTCATAAAAGATATTTTTCATTACAATATGTCTGAAGCAAGGTTCCTAAGTTTAGGACGAAATATAATCAGCAACCAGCAGCCCCAGAAAGAACCAGAATCTAACTCAAACTCTGATTCATTCAGTGGCCAAAAACTCTCACACAGACACAAAATCGCCGGCTTCAAGAGTCTCCAATTTGACAAAGAGAACAGCGCCCTTGCCTCGAATTACTATGACAACTCTCTTTCATCTAAAGGGCAGGACTATTTCATCAACAGCCAACGATACTCCAATCATACCGATCCACGGTCGCCTCAGATCTTCAATCTGGATTCAAAGGCCCGCTCCAATAATGCTCTTCCTCGCATCGTTCCTCCTCAACAACAGATGATGTACTCCCCTCAGCCAATATACTACCCTCAAAGTCACGGTCCCATGAAGAAAAACACATTAGAAAACAGAAGTGTGCTTACTAACGTTCAACCCCTATTTAACGTGTCTCGAGCGCAAGCGATAAACAACCAATATTATGCTCTTTCTGTCCCTCAAGGATATACGCAGCCATATAACTCTGTTAGTACATCGCAATATTACAACGGGTTTGACACACCGAACCTCTCGAGTAATATCAGCTCGCAGCGTCCGTCCATGATCTATCCAAATCACGAACTGAACGAGCAAGGGTGGCTATATCCGCCAGTCACAAAGAGTCAGCTACTTTCCCATAGAAGTCCAGGTCATTTCAATTTAAACGCGAGATCGCAAGGAATCAGCTCGCTGGATATTAGCGATGGACGATTTGGTCCTCACCCTGAGTTGCAAGGCTATTACGAAAATCAATACGGTCGAAATCCTAGAAACTCAATAGAGACGACGCATTTAGGGGGAACAAAAAGTCTTCATATTATTGACGGCGACTATCGCGCCGAGGAAAGCGACTATCTCTCGCTTAATTCCCACCGGCTCAAAAGCAAAAAACTCGAACCTCCAATGAAACTCGAAGGCCGCAGCAAGTCGTTCCGTCTGGCTCAGTCAGACGGCAAAAAGTCTCTCCATCGAGAGGCTTCTTCCAGCAAAAACGACACCAGTGTCATTATCAATCACGATTATGACGCTGAGATAAACGACGCCGAGTCCGACTTCTCGATTTTCGCCGACAGCGATTCCAGCTACAGCCCTCCTAGAAGAAAGAAGCATCGATCGAAATCGAAGAGACACCATGAGCGAAAACACTCGAAGCGAAAGTCGACTATCAAGGTAACTAGCTCAACTAAAGCAGATAAAACTTCGGCAAGGAAACCGCTTGAGATTCGCAAGCTGTTGAAGATTCACCTCTGGGTAATGGTTTATGGCAATTTGGTGCTGCGAGACACCCACCACAGAGTAAGACGCCGCAAAACAACTGTAAGAAAGACGATTCTGGATACGTACACTGCATTTCACCTTGACGCCCAGAAATTTTTCCTCGATTACGCTGGAACCCACATCCGGGCTCTTTACCAGGAAAAAAAGAGTATGGGTCTGGCTGGCGTTGAGAAGAAAGGCTTCTTTGGGAGCAAATCGCTCTCTCAAAAGGAGATTGAGAACCGTGTCCAGAATCTGATCATGCCGAAGCTACGGGCGTTGCTCAACGCTCTTATCAACCAAATAACACCAGAAACTTTCCCGAGATCGCTGTCGAATTTCATCGCGAGCATCTCAGAGAACCAATGTACTCCACCAGATCGGTTCCTATTTGATTTCGAAATAAGAAGACTCGGCTTTACGCATTTTGGAACGCTGAAAAACATGACTGAGCTGCATTCTAAAATGATCATTGGCATGTTTTTGCTAGTACGAGTCCTCATTTACCAGTTTTTGGTTTCTCCATGGAAAGAATTGAAAGATGTGATGATTGGGGCATCAAAGGATGATCCGATTACGAAGAATAACCTGAAGAATATAGCCTCGATATTTTATCATGTTGTGATGGATTTGTTTAGAGGAAAGGTCCCTGTTATCAATAACAATCAGGTGTTTTTGACAGCGGAGCTGAAGATAAGACCGAAAATCGAAAGACTCAAAACTGAGGAAAACGCTGAGGAGAATATCAAATCGCAGGACGAGGATGTCATTCAAGGGTTGTATACGAAAAAGGAATTGGCGTCGTTCTTTTCAGAGCATCCTCAAGATGTGAATCAGCTCAAAGGGCTTGTGGAAGAATTGCTGAAGAGCGTTTACAAACTAACTCATCAAAATTATCTCGATGCGAAGGTCTCAAGCCGAACCGACATCGAGTGATCGGATTAATAAGCTTGATTAATAATAATATATCATCACTATCTGAAAAATCTATATTTTATTTTAGCAAAGCCAGATAAAAAAACTGCTGATAGATAGTTAGCAAGAATTTGATAGTTATTATTTATTTAGATTTTTTTTTTTTGCATGCGAAATAAAGTTGAAAAGCAATTAAACTGTTTGTTAATGCCATTCCAACTGTTCTTGCACTTATCGTAGGCAGCTCTAGGCTGTTGACGTGTTTAAGATTATGTAAGTGATAGAACGGCTCATTAATAGGTTGGGTAAGCTACATTAGCTCGTTCTATGTTAGTTTGGCCATCTCTTTAAGATTCCACCCCCAAGACAGAGGGTATGAATAGTTAAGCTTTGAACACTTAAATATAACAATAAATGCTGAATTATTGCAAGTCTAGTCAGGTAATGCACATGATTTCAGAACATAGAAGAAAAAAATTGGCCAGAGCGCTTAGGTCATCCACAGAGATGCTTTGAAGGAAAGTGAATTTGATGAAAAGAAACTACAATAGTCACTTTTTTTGCAATAAAAGCTTCGATTGCGCTGATTTTCTGTGATATATACTCAATATCGTGAATTTTTCATTAGTCGATGCGTTGGACGCAATGAAGAATTAAAATATTAATCAAAATAAATAAGCTGCCTAAGCGACCAAATTAGCCTACTACCAAGATGATCTCTAAAAGCTCTAAAGGATTTTCCCTCCGAGAAAATTGCCGTCTGCGTATCTTGAAAGATATGCTCTCGGCCCTAAAGGACGCCAATCCGAACGTCCCTAACTACATAATGGTTGTTGATGATGTTACAACCAGGATCATCTCGTCCACCCTTAAAATGATTGAGTTGCTTGAAGAAAGCGTTCTCGCCCTCGAAAAGCTCGAACTCGGTCGTAAACCCTTCCCTAAGATGCACGTCATCTACTTTATCACGCCAACCGAAAGTTCCATTAACAAGCTCTGCGACGATTTCAAAGACGCAAAGAAACCGACCTACGGCAATGTTCATGTCTACCTCACAAATCATTTAGAGCAATCGTTAATGGACAAATTGACAAAGCAGCCAAATCTTCTTGCTCGCTTGGTCACATTCAAAGAATTCAACTTAGATTTCCTCTGTCCCGAGGAAAGTGTGTTCCATTTCGATATGCCGAAGGCCCTGCCGACCGTCTTTTCCAAATTCGGGCTAAAGGAAGAGAGAACCCTCTCAGACTTGATAGCTGATAAACTTGCGACCGTTATCCCTTGCTTGTTTGAATACAAGAACATCCACATCGTCTATAACAAGAACGAAAACAATAGCGTCGCAGAAAAGGTAGCCAAGCGCGTCCATCAAAGAATCGAAAAATTCTTGCAACTTAAGAAAGATGATGATGAGGATGAGAATCCCGCACCCATCAAGATTGTCATTTTGGATAGATCGTTCGACCCGTTGACTCCGATCCTCCACGATTACTACTACCAAGCCATGTGCTTCGACTTGCTCAAATTACAGAACGGTATTGTGGAGTATGATTCCACTGATAACGCTGGAAATACCACCAAAAAGAAAGCGATCCTGACCGACTCTGACGACCTGTGGAACAAGTACAAGTATAAGCATATCGCTGAGGCAATGCAAGGCGTTGGTGAGGAATTCAGCCATTTTGTGGAAACAAATCAAACGACCAAGGCTCAAAAGGACATGTCAAACCTCGATCTCAAGGCCATGTCGGAAATTGTCAAGAACATGCCGATATACAACGAACTTATGTCGAAATACACCCTGCATATGAACTTAATCGAGATGTGTCTGAAAGTAATCAATACAGTGATGGGCGTTGATTGATATTTTTTTTCATAGGAATTCACAAGAAAGGAAATAAAAGACATCGGTGAGATCGAGCAATGCTTGGCTACGGGTATTGACAGTCAAGGCAAATCAGTATCGAATCAAAAGGTGGTTTCGATGATCGCGCAGAAGATGGCAATGGGAAAACTCGAGGATGAAGAAAAACTCCGCTTGATTCTGATCGCAGCGATCGCGTTGGAGCTTGTTGAAAAGGACAGAAAGGCCTTGACTGCGAACCTTTCGAGCGATGACCAAGCGCTTCTAACGAAGCTTGTCTGGCTCGGTGTTGACCCACAAAAGATTAACTCAGCTAAAGGAAAAACGAGCAAGAAGGGAGACGCTATCTCTGAGAAAGCCAAGAACAGACTAAAAAACGTGTCGTTTGACCTTTGCAGACACATTACGCAAATTGAGAACGTCGCAAACGAGGTTATAGGAAACAAATTTGATAAGACTCAGTATGAGAGCTTGTTCATCCCGAAGAAATACGACGGGTCTCTCGGACAAAGAACGAAGATTACGGCAGGACAGATCGCTTCTTTGAAAAAAACTGGCACGAAAAGCTACGACACTGATGAAAAGAACCGTCCTAAGCTCATCTTCTTCGTGATTGGAGGCATCAGCTACCCTGAAATCAGAGTGCTTCGAGAGTTTGAGAACTCGAACGCTGGAGTCGACGTAATCGCCGGCGGTACTTCAGTCATCACTCCAATGGAGTACATCGATGGAATGAGGAGTATGATAACAACCAGCGAGTTCACTGAATTGAAGTCTAAAGAATAAAACAAGTGCTTAGTTAAGCTAATCTGATAGTTTCTAAATAAATCCCTGTTTTCTCTCTCTAGTTATTGATCATTGGCTATAAATAGATGAGGCATCCGTTAAAGAGATATGGGTTAGCTTCACATAGAATAAACTTTAGAATTTCATCTTCCAATATAGAATAAGCCTAATCTCCCTGACTTTATAACTGAGAAACTCATTTTCACAATAGATTGTTCGTTTGAAGCGAGGAAATAGTAATTATTGAAACGCTTATATAAAAATCGCGAAGATATATAGACAAAAACTAATTTCTACTCTCCTCTGCATTAAAAACAAGAGGAAATTACGAGAAGATCTCATGATGAAGGTATAAAGGTTGGGCGCCTTTTGCTTTAGTTGTATACACATAATAGTAGGTCATCAAACAGAACGGCTGTCCGATGAAACAGAAAGAGAACCAGAACATGGCGTTTCCGAGCTGGGACCCCTTAATGCCCAATTTCTAAAGGAATGATAGATAAGCTGGAAGTTAAATTATGTATAAGCTTACCCTTTCAGCAAATGATTGTATGATCATTACAGGAGCTGAAGCCATCATAGCGAGGAATGCCCAGTAGCCTAAATTTCTTAGAGAAGCGCTCATCTATTTTACAGATTTATAGTAAAGACAAGGAGATAATGGAATATAGTACGATATATTCGTGTCCAACTGCCGAGATGAAGAACACTGAGAATAGAGCAATCGGTTTTGAAATTCCTGCTTTCAGCATGGGCTGATACATGTGTCGCATGAACCAATGATGAACCGGGAGATTCCATTTTCTCCAGTATTCATTTAGGTTATTGCAATTCCACCATTCCTGTGATAAAGGTTCAAATGATAAATCTTTTGGGTAGAACAATTACCAAATAAAATTGACGGTCTCCAAATCTCATCAATTCTGCGTGAATGTTCAATATATAGTGGAATCCACTGAAGAAAAACAGAATCCATAAATACGTTGATGGGACGGAAATCTTCAATAACTAAATGATGAATAGGGTGAGCAGACTGCTTTTGAAGGGTTATTGCTTTACTCTTTCGATGAGCTCAAGGCTGAGTCCTTTTTCCATGAGAGGAATAGTATGATCCAACAAAGGAATCATGTATTGGTTGAATACGAATCTAGAAAAGATGTAATTAGTCTATCATTTAAATTAATTTGAATTTTTCTTTACGCTTGTAGTATCAAGCATACTATACATTCCATGACTCTCTTACCAAGCCACACCCATCGGATTCTTTCAGTTCTCGGATAGACAAGTTGAAAGCAGAGAGTGGGAGCGAAGACGAAGTAATAGTAGTGTTTGATGTTGCAGAGCTTGGTGATGTTATCCTTGTGTTTCCTTATCACTTCGAGGTTCTATCCATTAGGAGCAGTTAAGCAAATCGCCATTAGCAGCAATGTAGATACCTGACCAGTGATTAGGTATTCTGGCATTGGGTCTGAACTTGAAGATTTATCATGCTCAATCACTTTCCCAACGACTTCTCTTACATTTCCCATTACATGGGCAAAGCTGATGATTTTTAAGGCAGCTACGATAGCAAGCCCAAAAACATAGATCATAGGTCCTAGAGTAGTAATGATAAGAAAGCTATTCATATTCGTTGCGAAACCTGGATGAGGTCTTAATATCAAGCCTGCCCATACAGGGAGAGCTAGAGCCGCTGTCACGAGCAGAGAGTAGAGCAGAAAAAGTACACGGGTACTTATCTTGATGCGAAAAGCGATGTATTGTAGCGCGAATGCGAGGAAAATCGGCACATGGTAGCTGATAATTGCAATGATGAGCGGCAATGTGAAGGTTATGGGCTTTGGTCCAGGCTAATAAAAAAATGCAAGTCAGCTTAGAGCAACAGTCTCAAGACAGTACATGAAGGATAATGCCGTATCTCTGGAAATTCTCAATGATTAGTCTGAAATTAGCGACAATGACGACGATTATCGTGAGATTAAAGAAACCTATTTATCATTATTTCTCTTGTATTAACTTAGAGCATTTCGTTACCTCGTAAATCGGCCTTTACCTCATTGTCCGTCGAGAATATAGAAGGACGAGTGACCTTCGAAGGTTGATAGGCCAGAGGATCTTGCCATCTAGGTTCATCCTTTTTCTTCGTAAACTAGACACCGAAATTTTTTAAATCAGCAAACCTGATTTTTTTGGGGAACATTCTTACGATATACGTGAGCTTTTCCACAGTGTCTGGCGTAGTCTTTATCTCTGCGATAATCTTTTTCATGTCCGAATTCAGCGTTTTTGAAATGGCAAATAGGCTATAGTAATCGTTTAGAAAGACGCACCCTTCTGAGTATCATACTTTTTGGATTCGTCATATTTTGCATGAATCTTATCACTCAGAAATAGTGAGCATTCAGCTTTGGTGTCTTCTGGAGAGCTCATAAAATCGAGTCTTTTGCCAGAAGAATGAAGGTAGACTCGTTGATATTCTGTTCCAGAAAAGAGCCGCTGGAGTTCGTGTTCCTCTGTAATCTCGGTCTTGAAGGCATCTTTGTCAAAGACTCTCAATTCGCACTTAATCATGTCTTTTTCCCAAATTTCTGTTTAACTGAGTATGGATTCTCTTCAAATACATATTTAATCCGCGATTTCTTCGATTAAGAAGATTTTTTCGCTAACTGATTACGCAGATGATTCAATCAAATTATCAGAATGATGGATTACTACTTATCTTAAAAATTTTCAAGG
>ENA-UOTZ01002160-UOTZ01002160.1-compost-metagenome-genome-assembly--contig:-NODE-2160-length-10971-cov-9.800716_pt1 | contig 10971 bp, 11 predicted proteins | sample MGYA00238144_ERZ746983 | MGnify/ENA primary metagenome ERZ746983 (study PRJEB28759, sample SAMN06268863) | compost metagenome | isolation source: single cell | place: USA: California, Emeryville, Joint...
GCTCACAGCTGATATATTTCTTATATTTTCGATCTCCAATTGAGCGAGTGATTTGTAGGCTTCCTTGAACCAAGCTCCTGGTCTTATGGACGATTATAACTCCACCTTGACTTTCCACTCTAACTCTCTCCTCTTCATTTGAGGCTCGATGCTCTCGGGTAATGTCCAACAACTCATTCTTCCGGATCAATACTGCCTTCGAATCCCCTGCATTAGCCAAATACAATTTCTTGCCACGGATGAGAGCACAAAGCGCTGTGCTGCCTCCTTGCAGGTCACCTGATTCCAGGACTTTCTTATCAATTTGTTCGAAAGCTAATTGTAGGGATAGAGATATAATACTGTCAAATTCACATCAATGCTTACCATCTTTCAAAGCAGTCTTAGGTTCATCAGCGAAGCATGGTTGCGATATAACCATCTTGTGGAAGTTCTGCTGAAGATACTCGCTCACGTTTGTTGAGCTGTGGCCGTCATAAATTCCAAAAAATTTGTCGTTAGAGCGACTTCCGAAGAGTTCAGGCTCAGCAACAGTCTAATTGAGAAAAGTTAGACATTTAATAACGCTAAGTTTTAAATTACTCTATCTTCCATAGTCTTTCGGTGGCATTTTCTCATCGTAACGTCATAATAACTCCCTTCAAGGTAAAAATCATCATAAGTTCGATCCTGTTTATTAGATTTCCATAGAGATTCGCCTTCGACATCAAACCGAAAGGAATATTGATTTTGAAGAAAGGATGACATGGATAAGGGAGTATTTCGATTATTTCGAGGGCTTAGGAGAGGGAATTCAGGAGGTTTATGGGCTAGGAAAGAAGAGTTCTGAGGCAATTGAAAGATCTTTGCGTTTAGATTAGGTAAATCTGCAAAGGAATCTAATATCTCGATTGATAGACCCTTTTTCACCTTCTTCCTGGGGCTCGGAAAGAAAGATTCTGATGTAGAGCTCTCCTCGGTATCAATCATTAGCCTAAACGTTCTTTTCGTAGATGGGTCTTGCATTCTCTTGCAAAAGAACACTCTTCAAATTGTTATTGAAAAATCAAATTTCCAATCGGAATGAAATCATCGGTTCCATTTTGCGATGCAACATCTGGAATATTTAATTATTTGAGAAATTTACTGTTCAAAATAATTCGACAAACCGTTACGAAGTGTTCTATTGACTTAATCTGTATAAATAGAATGCTTCTTTTATTCCAGGCAGCAATGCGATTTTTTAAGAAAAAGAGTGCATTATTCTCTAACACATCGTTATTTGAGTCGATAATAGCTGATATTCCGCCATCATAATTTAATAAGATCCTTCAATTCTAGTTGAATTTCTTTCTCTTATTTAGAACTCGTTTTGATATTGGTTTCGTAAAGGGATCCCCCCTCTCTCGAATATTTTGCATAGCCAGATGGAAGAGATTTGAGGAGCATTATTGAGAATTTATTCGAAAACTTACAAAGAAAAGTATGTGGGGGCCTGCAGAACATTTTGTATGATAATATTTTTTTTTGGAGAAAATTAATCACAGAAAGTTTTATTTCAGCTTAAAAGATATTCTGAAAGGAAAATGAGAATCATAAAAAGAAAATTGTCTAATCAACTGTTCTTTGATGCTGAACATAAGTAGTATTATTCAAATCGTATCAAAACAAATTAATCAGCAAAGCACGCAGATAACTTTACAAACAAAAACTAAATGTTTACTCAATTCTCTGCTCATTTTTGAATTTAAGACCTAAGAAAGAGTCATAGAGTAGATGCTTATGAGATATAAGGGACCTCGAACGATTTCTGTAACAATCGGATGGAGCGCTTTCTGAGTCTTCGAGAAGGATATGTCGGATAATTTTTATGGTTTTTGTTAACTTTTAAAATACAGCAGCAAATGTTGAATTGATGTCAATATTCAAAGAACTGAAAAAGTATAATGGATATTTATTTTCATCCTCCAAAAGATGTTCAAAAACTCGTACAAGAAGTTTCTTATTCCCTCGATGAATAATTTATGAGGAGTTACGCGCAATTCAATTAGTCAAGACAATTCTAAGATTCCAATATCAGCCGGAGTAGTAAAGCAGATGCGAACTCTGAAAAACCACAGAAACTCAGAGTTTTAATTCAAACTCTTGAAGTAGTTAGAATTAGGAATAAAAGAGGGTGATTTTTATTTAATATTTTTAATTGTCGTGTTCCTTTTTTTACGAGTGTCTGCCAAAATAGTCTCTTTTTGCGTAAACGCTTCATCAAAGATCATATGCATAACCAAGATGCAGACAATGAGAGTAGCAAAATTCGAATTTGTCTTTATCAACAATGGTAAATGAGCAATTTTTATAAGAGGATTTAGTAGAAAACCCAGGAATTTTTTTAATTTTTTCCAGTTTTCAAAATTACTGCGTCATATTCTTTTTTGATTGAATTAAATATCGAAGTTAAGGTAAGTGCTTTGATTAAACAAAAAAATTTAGAAGCAGTAATGATGAACTCGTTTCAACCATCCTACGAAGAGATAATACCAATTTCAAATTCAAAAGACTTGAAACATCTGCACCAGACCATGGACATAATCGGTGATCCCCATGAAACCTCCCTTCAATCGAACGAGTGCAAAAAAGGGTCTAACGAATCAAAATTTGCCGCTTGGAAGATTCCTGGAAATAAGTGCACGAATGAAACCAAGACAAAGAGAGTAACAGCAGTTTTAGTATTTGTCTAATTGCGCATCTTCACCATAAAGTCTGCGAATCTGGCCTCGTTAGAGAGCAATAAGCGCGTTGCTTATCAGCAATTACTAGGATCACGTTATTCTGAACTAATTCGTCCGCATTCTGGCCATGGTATGCAATACTCCGTAATATTAGTACTCATTTGCTTCAGGTGCACCTATAGGGCTTGATCGAACCGCTCATAATGAACAATCAATGCATGAAGAGGTTGATATTGAAGCAATGAGAGCAATGAACGCAAGAAGAATGAATGAAATCGTAATGGATGATAATGTGTTGCAGCAACTAATGCTTTATTGTGCAAAACAGAGGAAGTTAGATACTTTTGACCAGTATGAAGCAATTAAGAAAGAATGTCCAAAGTTGGTTGCAATCACTAATGAACTCATGCGAAGCGTCCGCCAGCTTAAATATAAATATTTTCCTCTACTCAACTGTCCTCCAAAACAAGATGAGCTCCAGGTACATTTATTTCCTCTCGATGTCCAGAATATCAATTTTTTAAATTTTTTTTTCTAAAGGCGAGAAAATGCCTCGAGATGAAATTCGATCTACTTCTATCGTACAGCACGAATTTGGCCGTTTATATCTCTTCTAAGAGAGCGAATCCAACTACCAAATCAAAAATAACTTTGAAAGACATCATGAATATGAAAATGGAAATGGCTAAACTAGAAAGCGAATTACTTCAACCAGCAAAGCCTAAAACAGGTAAGATTTGAGGATTGATGAGGTACTGAAAATTGCTGTAGAATCGAAAAATGGACCTCTCATTCAAGGCCCATATGATATGAACGCACAAACTAACGATTTCCCGCTTGCGACGAAGTCTGAGAATCAAAAGCTGGTTTCAATTTCGTTAACACAGGCTTACTGTGGTCAAATCGAGAAGTCTCGCCCTGTAAATGAGCAATCGGATAATCATGGGAAGAGACAAGCGATTAGTAAGAAGGATGAGTTCAAAATTAAGAAAAAGTGTCCTTTGAAAGAGATGCTGATCAATAATAGTCGGCTCGACAAAGAAGGCTTTGGCAAGATAACCAAAATAACAACGCCAGGGAAGAATGAGACTGCTAAGCTCTCCAGATCCATACCAAGGTGCAAGAACAGAGCAAAAACGCTTGCGATTAACCGTTCGTCGCCAGATCTACAGAATGGAGTTGAAGATGCCGAGCCATTTGACAGAAAATTCTCTCGACTTTCTGGATATAACGAGGGTGCTGATCTAAAAAAATTAGAACTAAGTCTCAATTTCAGGAAACCAGGTTTCGTAGAAATGGAAGGTAATCCAAATGAGATGGCTCTGTGTTAAAATTTCTGTTTTAGAAGAAGATTTAGATGGCAATGAGATCTTGAATGCAAGGCTAGAAGATGAGTTTTGTCGTGAAATGAAAAAGCTTAAGAAGGAGCAGCAACGAAAGCAGGTAAATAAAATTCACCTCTTTTCCAGCTAACTTACCCATGATTCTCCAGAAAGCAAAAGACGCCAGTCATGCGCTCCTCATGAGGACCGAAGAGCTATTTACTTGCTAAGAAAATTAAACGTCCGATAACGGAGGCAAGAGCTTGACAGATCCTCATTTTTTCCTAAGGCATAAGGATCTAGAGAGCAAGTTATGAAGAAGTGATGAACTCAAAAAGGAAAAGGCGAGGAACTGAAAGCTAATAAAACTACGTCAACTCAGTTTAATATGAATTGGTTCACAAAATTTATTTATGAGCCGAACTATTATTGTTATTAGCATGTATTTTCCTAATTTTCGTTTTTTCATTCTGTAATAACTGTAAAATTCAAGAATCTTTCAGCGTGAGTCATCATAAATAAACCAGCTAGCTTATAAAGTTTGGTAATTAATAGATAATTTCTATATATCCATTTAACTAGTAAGATCTTGAAAGAACTCCTTAGTGTATGTGTAAGACATTAATTGCTGTTTAATAAAGTTTACTTTCATAATGAGCTATTGAAAAAAAATAAAACCAAAGCCAATTTTCCATGCCCTTACTTTTTTATTATTATTACACAACGCGAATCCTAAATTAAAAAATTAGACTGATAATAGATTTTATATATTATATATACCCAAAACAGCTTAACTGTGAAAAAAGTTCGAAATTTGAAATTAACTTCTTGGCTCTTCCGCATGCTCCTCATCCATTATTTTAGTTCGCAATATCCTCTCCGTATCACAATGGCTAAAGTCTATCTCCTCCTGAGTTTTATATCCCTTTTTAAGGAATGAATAAACCTCGGGGTTTTTGTAAAAATTATAGGAGTTTGATTGGAATTTTCCCATTAGAACGCAATAATCAGCCAATTGAGACAGCTGAATACTCTTTAGATACTTTCGCGGCTGCTCTAATTTGATCAGGAATGTAACGTTATCCTGCAGCCTGAAAAATCTGTTTGTAAAGAAAGGAATGCTCGGCACTGCTGGAGGGGTGACAGTCTTCAGGATGTTCTCCATGTCCTGGAAAAAAGTTGCGCTGGTGAATATTTTTTGCAGTGCCTCCCAAGTTTCTTCTTTATCTTTCGAAATATCCCATAGCTTAGTGTGCTGGAGGCGAAGCAATGCAGTAAAGATTGAGTGAACGCTAGCATAATTTTGCATTTGGTAGCTCTCAAATGCAAGAGATATGAATTTGTCAAGCAGTGGTTTCCTCAGTCCGAAACCTCTTATAACTGTGTATTGAACCCAAAAAGAAAAAGTATTAAACCTATTGATTACATTGAAAACCTCTTTGCATTCTTCTGCAAAGGCAGGCTGCGACCACCTCAGCAGCATCATATGGCTTATTTGCACTTTTTGGAACATTTTGCTCTCGATCAGGGCCATTTGCTGAGCTATTTCCTCTGTATCCCAATCCAACAGTGAATGTATTTCGTTATATCCTCTCATTTTTCCAGAAAAGGTAGGCCCAATTGGTTGTGAAGCCACCCTCTTTAGGTTATCAGAGAAATGATGAGCGATTCTCACGTTGTAGAGTTTATCTGGAGAGTCCTCATCTTTATCTTTGTTTTTTCTGGCAATGTCGTCTGTATGGATGCATTTTCTTGTTTGTAAATTGAATTTTGGTCGAAAGGGAACCACCGTTTTTATACGATCCGCTTTGCGATTGACTGGTTTCACAAGAGCTTTTTTGCCCGTGGAATTCGATTTCTGAATCAAACTTTCTGCTTTTTCATAAATCTGGAGGAAATCTTTCTTGTTTGCATGTTCTCTCTCGAACTTGAATATGCTGTCAAGGAATGTGATGAGCAAACCCAATAAATCGCTGTTTGCCACGAAATCGGAAGGACGATATTCCATCCAAAAGTTTAGTATTTCTATTATACGTTTCCTCCTCGTGTTTGAATGATGCTCTTTAAACCGCAAATATTCTTCAGGTGTCATCATAAATGGATGTGGTGTATAATATTTTTCGGTGAGCAGCAGCAACAGACTCAATGGCTTGATAAAATGATCATATGTGAGAATAGTTAGCCTTTTGAGTTTCTCCGCGATGAGTGTATCAACTGCTTCAGTGGCCTTCTCGATGAGTTTTCTGACTGTAATATACTTTATTTCGATTTCTGTGTCAATACAGACTCTGTCGCTGGAATTTACATGTACAGAAGGAAATTTCTGCAGCAATTTTTGAAGGTAAAAAATATTTTTCCTGAGGCTCTCCTTTGATTTGCTCTTACTGCATAAATTGCCTGAAATTTTGATGATTCGATCATAAATAGCCCTCACTTCAACTTCATCAATAGAAATTTTAACTTTCGACCCTTTAATATTTTCGGGGTTCGCGCCTGACATCCTGAGGAACTTCTGATAGTTTGTTTCTAAAAATTTCTTGTCGTTCACAATCTTCATTTGCGTTTTCACTTCTTCTTTGTTCAGACTTTCAATAGATGCGCCCAAAAACTTTAGCAAATCTCGCGCATAAATGTTTGTAGAATAGATAACTTCTGCTCTCGGGTGGTTCTTGTGAGCATCTTCTCTCAAGTTTTTATTGCTGTATATGTATTCAATAATTTCTTTGAACGCTTCTTTTCGAGACGAAGACTTTTTTTCAATAATACGGATGTTCTGGAGGAAATTTTCTTCTATGATATGCTCATCTAAGTCTTTTCAATTATTAGATTGCTGCTATGTCATGAATGCACTTACCAAGATCAAGTATAATTTTGCTGCCCTCATGAAACAATTCGGGAGACTCGCTATATGCCAACCTTGCTATCGAAGAAGGGCATTCCGCAACGCTGCGATTTAATTGGTCAAAAGATAGATCGATGCTTCTGGAAGATGTGGGTTGAAAAATAGGACTGTGCTTTCGATTATCACTTTCCTCAAGGATGTTCTGACTATCTTTATTTAGAATTTATTATCATCACTTTGAGAAACGATGAAACAAGCTTGCCTATGAGTCTGATCGGCTTGATATTGAGAGCAAAGAAAGGAACTCGGTCCCTTGCGGAATGACTTTTTTTTGACTCGCGCGATTCTACCTTTGCTGGACTTTCTCTTGACAACAGAAGGTCTTTCAGGGCAGTTTTCGCGTGGTTTTTCTCTGGTTGCACAAAAGAAGTCGGGGTCGAGTAAGATTGGTTGAGGTCCACCAAATTTTCTACAGATCCTACTCGTTATTTTGAATCAACTAATGATCGAAGTGTGCTGTTCTACCTGTTGAAGCTTCGGTCGAATACAAACGAGTATTGAGTGTGTGTCTAGGTTTCATCTTGGATATGGACATATCTAAAGAAGTGCTCATTGCAGAGTTCCGTCCCATAATCTCAGTCATTGCACTCAGTCGATTAGGCTTGGCATTTTCTTCCGTGCAAGTAGTTTCTACTTGATGGACTGTCCGATGAACAAAGTCAAAGAGATTTGGGTTCTCTTGCTGGAAATTCGAGATAAAGCTTGACAGGTCCTGGTTCATCTCAACAGCTAACGCTCGTGTGAAATGCTTTAAGGCTAATTAAATACGGTGAGCGCTAAAAGCTCAGAATTAATATTTTATTCGTGATGTTTCTGTCTAATCTCTTACTTGATTCGGAATCTCTTAAACTTTTTAATCAAACGTGATTGATATTTTATGTCTCGAACAGAGTCGTTCAAAGCTTTTTTTAGAAGAAAAAAAAAATTTGATTTTTTTTCGTATAGGTGCTATTCGAATCAATGGAGATTCTTAATTCAATACTCAAACAGTCAGAATGTTTGCTAATCACTTTTAATCTGGTTATTAATATATTTGATTGCATAGTCCTTCAACATTCTTCGTTTTTTTTAGTTTATCACTGTAGCTTTTTTACAGCAATGGACTGCTGATGAATAAAGATCAGACTCTTAAGACGTTTCGGGGCCCAAAGTCTATATGGTATTTTAAATTCTGAGACAAAAGAAATTCGGAATTTTTAAAAAAATTCTGATTTTCTTAGATTTGTCATAATAAAAAAAAGAAAAAACTTTAGCGAATAGAACGGCGGTTTTTGCTGTACAGTGGCGCGTCTCACAAAAGCTCGAACGTCTTGTAATGGGAAACCTTATTTGAGCATTCATTATCATCAGGTGGCAGCATTGAATGGACTGCAGCTGCACGGGCTCTGAACTTGAAATTTTGAGAAACCTACCAATTTTTCCGAAGGCATTATCCTCCGAATGATTATTGTAAGACCTGGCTTAGCTTACATCCTCGATTTGTCCATTTAATCAAAACAGTGGCTTTGATTATCATCGCAGAGTGATGTTACTATTCCGATTCCTCTTCAATAGATACTTTTGCATTCAGAAACGAAAATGGAGAATGACAAGACGCTTCAATTCTCAAAGCAAGGGTTGCTGAGAAATTTGAAGGCTCAATTAAGACTACTAGCGATTTTGCCCATTTATTGGCTCTGCTTGGTTTTTATTAAGACATAATTTGCAGCTTTAATTATTATTTACTCGATTCCCAAGTATAAACGAATTCAGACGAAAAGCTTCTAGTTTAGAACATTTAGCTTTCTTAATGCGAGAGATTCTTCAAAATCGTCGTTATCTCTCTCTCTTTCTGCCAAACATTCACTCCATCGCGTAGAACAATCTATTTAAAGATATTGCGAAAAATGAAATCTCCTGAAGAAAGGAATATCGCTATAAATTCAAAAGAACAGTCATCAATCATTCAAAGGAAACAATCCTGACATCCAGACTCGGCTGTGGAAGATCGATATAAAAGATGGGTGATCTCTTATCCGCATCTAAACTAGAGATATTTTGGGTTTATTTGTTCTCTTTTAGAATTAGCTTACGTTTCCGAAATCAATTTCAGCGTAATTAGTTCAAAACCAACGGCTCAACGCCCGCAAATGCTCCAAATTGCAATTAGAATCAGTATAGTTCCAATAAATAATTTTATTTCCTGAATTCAAAGGCTGTAATTACAATGGAATTTCTATTATCTGGTCGTTATAAAAAAGGAGTTTCCAAATTAGGGACCTTCCAGTGTTAAAGAATTTTGATTAACTTTAGTTTCTTTAAGAACTTCAGCGTATAGAGTAATAATTTCGAATTAGATCTCATCAAAAAAAGCATCTACAAACAAAACTTCAAGAGAATTCCCACTAATGTGTTTCTACAAAGACACACAAGCACTTTTGGCGAAGAATACACTTCGTCAGTTCTTTATAAAGAAAGTTGCAGACCACGCAGGCCAACAACAGAACCTCAAGAGCAATCAAAATGCAGTTCCACTCCCGAATTCCAATGAACTCATTCAAGGAGAGCTTCCTTATAAAAAGATGCAAATGAGTAACTAAAGTAACTTTCAAATCTTATAGCATATTTTTAGACACTGATTTGTTCAAAGATTTGGTTAAACTCTCACATGGAGACGCAACTGAGCCTGAGAGTGGCGATGACATGCTTGTTAGTCCAAAAGTCACTCAAAATAACAATTCTTCACCACTTCCTCAAAATATCAACATCAAAATCGAAGAGAACGCAGAAGACCAATCAAAGCAGAAAAATGCCCCTGAAATCAGTTTGGAAGAAGTATTAAGCATGGTGGAAAAGACAAACAACGTACTAGCAGATTTTAAAACCACGCAAGACGGTTTCCTGAAAAAAATTCAAGAACTCTCGCAGGAGGCTAAACACATGGAGTATTTATTAAATTACTTTTATGGAAACTAAAAATAAATTTTAGTATTGAGGAGTCGCCATTCGAGAGACTTAACCGAATGAGTCGCCGTCAGCAACAAGACACAGTGAAGATATCCAAAAACCCTTCCTATAAAGATATGCTCGCATCATTCACTCATGGACGAACGGAATTCCCATATGCTCTCAGATTGAGTGCAAAGCTGCCTTCACCAGTTCTCAGAGAGAAGAATGTGAAGTAAATGCACTTCACTATGCTTCTTGTCTCATTATAAATAAGGATCTCAGTTGAGCTTGTGAGAACTTCCGACGGCGCTCCTATCGAGAATCATGGAAGCATGCTCCTCCAGATTAGTCTGTTCACTTGGGAGCTTCCAGCCAACCCAATTCTCCGAAATCGAGCTGGTAAGAACATTATTTTAGTCGATGTCTTAACCCTTTCAATATTCAATAGGAAATAAGGTACTTCAAGGCGAAGATGAATGTGAGTTGAAGAACGGACAGGGCTCCTTCGATAAGCTTCAAATCAATGAAGTCACTTCCAAATTTATCAATGGGTACATCGCTGTCCTCATAGTTCCAAAGCGACCAATTAATTTTGGAACTTCCCTTGAGTCGCTCCAACAGAAGAACCTCTTCAAGATTCAAGACATCAAGCCATTGCTGATTGAGAAGGTCGTCATCAAATCGAAGAAGAAAACCCCAAAGGCCTAATTACCAGACAAATATTTCTAAACCTAAGGACAAAATAAGAAATTCGCTAACTCCTAAGTTTATGGACAGCTATTATCAGTGTAGAGACAATATCTGTCATTAATCTACATGCGATCTTCTTATGTAATTTCCCAATAGACTGACTATAAGTACCCTAAATAGTCATATAATTTTGTCAACCTGTAATATAACTTAAAGACATTTGTATTTCTTCATCATTAAAGATCAAACGGCTTTATATTCGTGCTGCATTATTTATTTATCTCGCGTCTAATTTGAAAACATCACTTCATATTGAGTGATATTATGGGTAGGATGGATCTATATATCTCAAAATATATACATGCATATTATCATCTTTCGAAAACCATCGATATGAACCAAAATTGGACAGATGTAAACAAGT
>ENA-UOTZ01002161-UOTZ01002161.1-compost-metagenome-genome-assembly--contig:-NODE-2161-length-10963-cov-45.872129_pt1 | contig 10963 bp, 7 predicted proteins | sample MGYA00238144_ERZ746983 | MGnify/ENA primary metagenome ERZ746983 (study PRJEB28759, sample SAMN06268863) | compost metagenome | isolation source: single cell | place: USA: California, Emeryville, Joint...
CTTTTTCGCTTTCTTCTTTTGCTCTTTCATGTGTTTTTCGTACTCCTCTTTATCAACGTTCACATATTCGTACTCTCCCTTATCATTGAGAGTCCTCATCACCATGCTATACTTATCCGCTCCCATCGACTCCATTAATTTCCTATCAATAAATTGCTGCTTTTGGGCAAGCTCTTGCTCGATTCTTTCCAATTGATCGTCGAACTTCTTGAGAGAGTCTTCATAGCCGCTTGGTTTCTTCTCGAGGAGCTCTTTCTTCTTATCGAGAATCTTCTCCTTCTCTTTTAAATCATCGTTCGCGTACCTCTCAAGTTCAAGTTGTCTTCGTTTGCGAAGTATCTCTTCCCTCTCTTGATTCTTCTCATGCCATTCGATTTCCTTTTGTCGTTTTTCTTCATTGTATTTCTCTCTAGCCTCTTTCTCGGCCTCACGTCCTCCTTTAGCAAACGCTTCTGCCAAAAGGCGATCCAATGGAGTGATTGGTCTGTCATCGAGATACATGAGCGTTGGAATAGAAGCTGTCATCATCTTTCTGTAGTTTGGAAAATTGGGAATAATGGGGTTATTTCGTAAATACAGGCACGCAAGGTTCTTCATCGCAAAGAATATACTTGCAATATCCTCACTATAAGGAATTTTATTGCTTGATAGGTCAATATTGGTCAGCGACTGGCAATCCAGGAGGCCTACAAGCGATTTTTCATCTTCCAGGAAATTGTTTGCCAGGTTCAGCGTTTGTAGGTTCTTCAACTCACCGAGATTTTCGATTACCTTGATTCGGTTGTTAGACAGGTTTAAACTCACGAGTTCTTTGAGATTGTCAAGGTTTTCGATCTTTTCGATCTGATTGTGCTGAAGACAGAGAGTTTTAAGTTGGGTTAAAGCATCGAGGTTCTCGATTTTCGTGATACAGTTGTTATCAAGGAATAAGCATCGAAGATTGACGTATGCATCGAGATTTTCGATTTTTGAAAATCCTTTAAAATGAACATAAAGAGTTGTATTGAGTTCGGGTGTTTCGTAGAGCTCAAGTTCAACACACAAATCACGAAGGTATTTCGGTGTCATTATCTTACGTCCATTTTCATCAACGTCTGGAATTGCTTTTGGGTTACTGTACATCTTTTCGGAAAAGAATTTTGAAGAGAGTAAATTATACGATTTTCTAATATTTAAATAGCACAGCGGCTTTTTTTGTTGCTTTCTGAAGCAACGTAAAGAAATAAATCTGAGAAATAAAGAAGTTACAAAAGTTAACAGAAACAATATCTGGTTTGTGTGTATGATTGCAATTACGTTGATTGGATGTGTAGAAAGAAGGGATAGTTGTGTGCTTAGATTTTTGAAAGAGAGGACGTAAGATTGAAAAAGAAAATCAGCATGGCCAAATTGTCCATGTGACGGTTACAAAACTGCCAGAGGAGTTGGAGAGCAACATTTTGTTTTCATAAAGAGTTGGTAGGGATGGTAGTACCCTCCTTCCAAGCGGAAACATAGAATTTTCATCTTGGAACCATGACGAAGTTCTTTTTTCGATCAGTAACAAAAGTGTGGCTCGGAAATTTCTGCTAACGTAGTTCTCTAGTTCTCATTTCGAGGAACGATAGAAATTGTTTAGTTGGTTAGAGAACCTCAAAAAGACAACGTTTCTCGAGAACTCTCAGAAATATAATTCGATTTGAGGGCAGAAAATTGTATGTTAGAGAGGTTATGAACTTAGTTGCATCTGACACATCGTCGCGTTGTGATTCGAATTACACCTGAAATTAGAGAGATTTTGAGAAAACTACATGGCTTGAACTGCTAACAGATCTCAATGAATAGATACCCAGGTGTGTCTTGTAAAATAGTGCTGAATACTATTAAGCACTACATTGTCTCATAGGCGATTAGACTTAGAGCCATAGAACAAGTAATTAATGACTACCTTTTAGAATTATATAGTATATATTCCAGTAGACAGAGGCAATCTAAGATTCATGATTAATATTTTGTTAACTATGAATAGTTCCAGTATTCCAAATTCTTTAGGATAGTTATCTTTCATTTACAATGTTTAATGTCTTTTAAAAGGAAATCTATCTCAATGAGAGTAAAATCTATTAATCAATATTCACCCTGTACATTAACTTTAGAAGATTAAGCCCTACTGGTTGAACATACCGTTATCTTTATCCATTTCTTCTTAGAAATACTAATAATTGCAGAAGCAACAATATACCGCGCGTTTCGAACTGTCAATCCAGTGAACTCCAAAAAAAAAAGTTTGCTTATCATTCTGAAAAAAAAAAAATTGTTTGCTGAAAATTTTTCTGATTCTAAAGTATTATCAATTGATTCTAAATATTGATGAAATAAATATAGACAGATATCTATCTATATATCTGGTAAGAAAATATATAGTAGCTTGAAATTTAAATCATGTTCAGGTATTCTTCTAATAGATACATAGGTGTTATATGCAGGTAGGTCTTCGTTGATGTTCATAAATCAAAAGGAAAATGAGGTCATTTGTATCTTTCTTTTATTTCTGATGTCTTCCAAATTTCGGGTCAATCTATCCTGAATGACGAGGCTGTCAAAGGTTAACTTTAAGAGCTCCTTCTCATCATTTGAATAATCCAGCTCCTTTAACTGATAATACCCAAAGTCATAAATGAGGAGATTGGTGCTATTTGATGCGTTTCTGAACGCAGGGCAGGCTTCAGCGATTCTTGGGTTAATACCAGCGAATGGGATGTTGGTTGTGTAATATTGTTGAGTGCTTGACCAGACTTTGATCTCCACTCCGGATCCTTCATTGATGCAAATCTGCGTGACATGGTTTTCTCCAACACAAACTTTCTCAAGTCTACATTGCTGGTAGATGAGAGCGTTGGCAACGCAGCTTAGAAGCGCAAAGCAAATTAGAGATGTGCGTAAAGTGTGCATTAATCGAATTCCCGGTATCTTTGTTACTCTTCAAATAATTTTGAATTAAGATTAACGTCGTATCGCTACGCGCTAAGAAGACACAAATTTTTTAACAGCAATTCCGTTAGTGATCTTCAATGGAATCATAATAAATGACGTAGCTATTGCAGTTAAAAATACGAAGAAGAGATAGAACATTAACTTTTTCGTCTTGTTTGTTGGAGTATACACATCTATTTAGTATTCACAAAATTTTGAACTAAATTTTCGCATCGTATTGCGCTCAAGAGCTAGTATATCAACTCAATTCAAAGTAATCCACACTATACTTCTTGTCAGAAAGAAAGCGATAGGATCAAATTTCAATCTGAAATCTAAATGCAATAGCAGCCTACTCAATCGCTGCTGATGCTGCTCTAATATCCCAAAATATGCTTCCAAATTGAAACCACGATCAAAATTTCATCTCTTTAAGGTTCCTTGCCCAACCTGAATTATATTCAATCGAATTTAGGGAATTGAAGACAAACTAGCTGATCTCTGTCTCTCTCTGAGAAGGCTCCAATTGGGGATTGCATTGCTAATCAATGAATTTATATCGCTCATGCAATGAGTCATCTACTGAGGAAATGAGATAAAATTATCTGCGATTTGGTTCACCAAATAAAACAAATATGAATTCCGTGATTTCAGACGCCTTACCTCTCATTGAGCTTTTTGGGACTTTCTTTGATAAAGCCACTAACTCACATCCTCATAAAATCTCCTTATGCAAAGAACTTCATGAATTCAAATGTGTTTTATACACAAATCTCGATAACTCCACAAAGGTTGACGCATATCTGGATGATTTGAAAAATAAGAACATCATTCCTGAACAACAGTCCAATCTCCAAGACAAGAGCAATGATACCGAAAATCATCAATTCAACAGAATATCTCAGTCATCAAAGAGTGGTGAAAATTCTCCTACAACAGAGTATCCTATGTCTAAGAGGAAAAGAGCAGAAATTCTGACTATTTCGAGCTTTTTGAAATATCGAACCATTTCACAAACAGACAAACATCAGATGCTATGCAGCCGATATAGTCACGTGCAAACATTGGACAAGGACCCAACAAATCTCTATCGGGTCCTCGCAATTTCTTATTTTACTTCTCTTTTGCAATCGCCAGACTCGAATTCTAAGCTATCAGGTATTATCGACGATGTAGCTGCTAAAAGCATACAGTTAGAATGCCGTATAGAAAACCTCTTTCATGAAGACATTTGCGCCACGTTCTGTGGATTTTTTTCACAGCTATTGCGAATGAGACGAGCAGGAACACCGTTCACAAAGATATTTTCCACGTTCCTTGAGATGATTGATGAAGACAAAATATATATCATAAGCTTGTCCTGTTTTATCAAGTCAAAGATATACTCTTTCTTGCAACAGAAAGAATTTCCTTACGAGCTGCTCTTTTACAAATCGGACCTACAATCTGACACATTCAAAGAGAAAGTGGAGAACAACGAAGTTACAATAGTGGAGTACGTTTTGCTAATAATGCCATATATTTTAGACAAGCAGATAATCGCTCATATTCTTGAAAATGGAAAAATCAATGCAGTGATTTACAGATCATTCAGTCCAAAGCAGCAGACTGGTGATGATGGGACAATTGGAAGGAAAGAAGAGGTAGAAGCTGATGCCATTCATTTGTTAATTGAGAAAGGCTTCCAGTCACTCTCAGTTTTCGGATTATTTACCCAAGCAAACACCCCCTTCGAGGTTGATGCTCAAAGTCCGCGAGAAAATACCATTACTAGCAACAGAAATTCCAATTCAAGGCAGTTCAGTGCAGAACCTTCTACCAACGCGATAAGAAGACCAATAGTCCGCCCGCTATCTGTTGATACTCTGGCTACAAATAGCTTGAGAACTAACTACCAGGCAACGCTGACTTCGAATAGAATTACTGAAGTAACAGATAGAGAAGTAGCACAAGAAAAAGGAAATTTAGAAACATCTAAATGCAACGAACTCAACACTAAACTGCAAGTGAGAGAAAGTTTGAAGTTAAAGTTTGAGAAAGAACTTGTAAATGCTAAAGATAGACAGAAACGACTCTACCCTCCTGTAGGAGACACTGATTGTGGTGGTGAATTGTCAAATCACGAGCCAACCGAAATAAATGAAGAGAAGCAGACTGGTGATAATACGAAGAGAAAAGTGGTCATCTCTGGTTCAATGCAGAGAACAAAATACAACTCAAGCGCATATCGTCCTATTTCAGCGACAACATCACCAACAAATGCTTCTTCTGCATTCAATAGTACCGGTGTGAAAGGAAGTCAGAACCAGATTTTTCAGAAAGCGAATAATACATTTACTGGAAATAAAATAAATCAACTTCGTTCTACTCATCTACGTACAAACAGTTATGGTTCGTATATTCCTATTTATAAGTGCCAAAAAGAAACGAATAGTCTGGATATCTTATCGAATAGCCCAGCAAAATCACAAAATTTAGCCCCCATGAGGCCAGATTATCACCATCATAAGGCTCTATCAAGCGATAAAACATATTATCCGATCTCTGCAGTCCAGCTCCCAGCTCAGAATGATGTAAAATCTTTGTAAAATATTTTGAACTAACGTTTCTTTCGCATTAATTAGGAATATCCCAACACACTCTCAGACATTACAAAGAATGAAAAATTAATTCCTGAGGGCAACCCTTTCGATCAGTTGGCAATCGATCAGAACCGTCCAATTGTTATTAGAGACGTTGGACAAACTCAAACTTTCACAGCGAGCAACCAGAACAGAGATAAATTAAAAACTTTAATTTTCATGTCTTCTAAAGGCGGCGCGTATCACATTCCCACGAGCTCCTACTCAGTGGGGAATAGTCCTACCAAGCATCATCGGACCTACTCAAATTTAGAGTTTCACAGCACCCAGCATCAGGACACAAGCCCAATGTTAAATCCCTCCAAGCGAACAGTCAAGCTTTATCAACCAATTTCAACCTATGCAAAACTCAAATCTTCGTACCAAACATCATATACTCCAAGCGTGAATGTTTCAAGAAATGATAGTAGAGATCTCAGCAATTCACCGACAAGATCATGCAATCAAAGTCCCATCAACAAGCATATTGCTGGATACAGCACCGGCAGTAGTCCTAGTAGATATTCGAATTTTGGAGACATGAGTCAAAAAAGTGCCGCCAAAGGGAATGCCTCTCCCAGCTTCGGGTTTCAATTAACATCTCTCTCGACGAACACGAGTTTCAATAATTATTTTCAAGCATACACCAAACAATCTGCTGAGATGCAAGCACAGCCTCTTGCATAGATATATAATTGTGGACTCTGTAATATAATCTGTTTGGAAAGAACAGGAAATAAATCTTTGAGTTAAGACAAGTCAGTCTGTATCCAAATATGTATCAAATGTTATATTTATTGTCATGTTGTCATTGAAAAAAGAAAAATGTATCTATTATTATTATGTGTGTGTAAACGTGTACACTTTGTCAACACATTTAAAGCTCACATGAGCCGAAGCGAGATTCTCTAAAACAAAGATTCGCGAATTGTCGATTTGAATTTGATAAACTCAAAATTTGCTTTATGCAAATAAAAAAAGTAGCATAAAGAAAAGAAGAAATCAGCTATACATAGAGAGATGTAACTTGTAGAGTTCAAGAACACTCATTCTATCTTATAACTCTAAATAACTGTCCACTATGGTGGTATTTTATATGAGCTGAAAAACCTTAACAGTCAATTAAAGCTAATGCATCTCTTGCTCACTAATTCGTAAAGTTAGAATGAAAAATTATGGTTAATAGAGTTACTCGAATCTGAGAGGGGCTTTCTCTTCCATATCATGAGCTTGAATCTCAATCTTTTTCTCAGTGTCACCATCATCTTTATCAGATTCGTCATTTTCAAGTTGAAGCTAAAATAGTATGATAAGCCTCGAAAGAAACGTAAATAATTATACGCTGCATCTTGGATCTGGAAGTAATTTCAGAATGAAATTAACAATGAGTCCTCCAAAAGCGAATCCTAAGCAGATCATCCATTGAACTCTGCTGAGACCGTGAACGCTGCATGCGATAGCATGGCCTCCAAATTCAACGAAAATGATTTGCGCGATTGTAACAAAGACGACAATCGTCAAGAACAAGTAGCTCTTAAAAACTCCTCTGAAAATGTTGAAGCTATCGTCGATCTTTCTTGCGGTGAAGAAGCCGAAGACTTGGAGGAACACGAAAGTGTTGAATACCATAGTAAAGTGACGAGACGGACCGTATGTCTATTAATAATAATCATTAAGATCTGCCATCATACTAAATTATTTTTACGAGTTCGAGAGGGTGATAGTCGAAATCAAGAGAAAATGGCAAGTTGATTCTTCCAGAACGAAGGTACTGAGTGCCTTCGTTGTAGATGATAGACTTTCCATTGATATCCTTCTGATCAGGGAGATTTTCAGGAATGAAGCGATCACCGTAGAAGATAATAGCGCAGAGAACGGAAATTTGATAGAAACTTTGTCCAAGAATATGCTTTGTCATGGTCTATAAAAATGAAGTTCGTTAGAGCTATCATGTCGACAGAATTAATATGTTTTACGCTAGAGATAATCTTGTCGCTTCTCTTATGAGGTGGACGATTAAGCACGCTGTCATCAGGGTCTTCAGCTGCAAGCGCAAGGGAAGCAAGAGTATCCATGACGAGGTTAATCCAAAGAAGCTGCACTGGAGTGAAAACGGGGCTGCTCAATACTGCAGAGCCAATCATGATGAGAAGCACAGCAGAAACATTGATAGTGAGTTGGAATTGTAAGAACTTTCTGATGTTATCATAGACGTTTCTTCCCCAAACAACTGATTTGACAATGGAAGCGAGATTGTCGTCCATAATCACGATATCAGATGATTCTTTCGCGATCTCAGTTCCTTGAGTTGAGGTTAAGAAAAATAATTTGCTAGAGATTAGTTACCTGAAATGCCCATCGCAAAACCGACATCGGCCTTAAGCAGGGCTGGTGCATCATTTGCTCCATCTCCGGTTACAGCAACGACGAAGCCTCTTTCTTTCAGTCCAATGACAAGCGCGTACTTATCTTGTGGTCTGGCTCTGGCGAGTACATCGAGATTTTTGTAGATTCTGTCGAATTCAATGCCATTAGCAACAGTATCCACTCTAATTTCACGGTTTTGAGATTCAGCAAGTGCTTTGGTGCGAGGGCAGCTGCATTCAGCAGTTCTACACTTCGTGCAAACTACACCTCCAATCGCGTTCATGAATTCCTCTCCTTCCATAATGAGGCTCTTGCTCTCAAGAATACCGCATTCACGAGCAATTTCGCGAGCAGTAAGTTTATTGTCTCCCGTAATCATGCGGACCTTAATACCTGCATCCTTGCACTTTTTGATCGTTTCTTCGACACCGTCTCTTAAGGGGTCCTTGATTCCAACAAATCCACAGAACACGAGTCCAGATTTTTCAATGTTGTGGACGTCATATTGGTCTTTTGTCTCCAAATCTGCTTCAGCTTCGATTTTCTTATATGCAAAAGCAAGCACTCTTAAGGCTTTATTGCTCATTTGCTCAATTGTTTCGTTTAGCTTAGTGCGCTGTTTTTGATCGATTTCAACAACAGATCCATTAGGAAGATGCATATGAGAGCAAGAAGCGAGGATAAGTTCAGCTGCTCCTTTCTCGAGGAGGACTTGACCTCCCATATTCACGATAACACCGCTTCTCTTTCTCGTAGATGAGAAATCAAACATCACGGTATTTTCGGTCAGGTATTTATTTCTCAAAGCCTTGTAGTCAATGTTCTTGTCTCTGAGCAACTCAAGCAAAGCAATGTTGGTTTTTGATCCTGAAGGAGGCTCGAGATTAGAGCTGTTATTGCAAGAAAAGTTAATGCTGAGGTAGCTGATTAATGTTTGAGGAACAAAGCTCTGGAAACTAGCGCCTCTCACAGGGACAGCATTTCTAGCGTCAAGTGAAGGAGTGTAGATGCAGTCGACTGTCATTTTATTTTGAGTGAGTGTTCCGGTTTTATCAGAGCAAATCGCGTTTGCTCCTCCCATAGTTTCGCATGCATCAAGCTTTCTAACGAGGTTGCTGTCTTTAAGCATCTTTTTGGCAGAATAAGCAAGAGCGATTGTCACTGCCAGAGGAAGTCCTTCTGGGATACTGGCAACAGCAGTTGACAAACCGATCAAAAGGTAGCTGATTAACTCGCTGTAGTGAATCGAAGGATCGAAGCTGCTGTGGGTTAATCTTGCAATGAGAAACTTGGCGAAGAGGACAGCAACGATCGAAATAGCTGCAATGGTTCCGTATTTACCGATAGACTCAGCGACATCGTTTAATTTCAATTGAAGAGGAGTCGGGTCATTGTCACCTAAGATCAAATCTCCCATTCTTCCCAAGGAGCTCTTCTTTCCAACTTGAAGGACTACGAACTTTCCACTTCCGCTGAGAATTTTCGAACCAGCTAAAACAACAGGTGATGGAATATCACGGTAGGATACAGCCTCATCCTTATGGCTTTTCGCATTGCGTTTAAAGGCCAGGGATTTTTCAAGAGATTCTTTGGAAATTGTATCGTTCTCACCGGTGATTAGTGACTCATCGGCTTTGATATCGTGGCTCTGAATGACCCAACCGTCAGTAGGGATTTCCATACCCGCGTCAATAACGACAATATCTCCAGCGACGAGTTCGCTGCTGTGGACAGTCACTAAAGACCCATTTCTTTGAGTAAGAACGTATTTATTGTCTTCAGAAACTCTATAGAGTGACAAGTATTGTTTCTCTTTTTGATAGTTATTGAAAGAGCCAACACTGACACAAAGCACGACTGCGATAATAATCGAAAGACTGTCAAGAATGGCAGCTTCTAAGTTATCTCTATCGAATAAGAGATGAACAAGCAACATTCCAATACATACTAAAATTAAGATTCGGATCAGTAAATCCTCGCAAGCTTCTTTGACATGATCGCAGAGACTTTTTGAAAGTTTTGCTTGTCTGACGTTGTCACCAAACACCTCGACTCTCTCGCTAATAGATTTAGTCGAGATTCCATATTTAAAATCGGTCATAAGACCTCTCTCAATAAACCCATCGCCTCCTCTTGATTGCACAAAATCAAGCTCTTCAGCAGACTTTCTCGAAATGTAATTTGAAACAATAGAATTGATATCATCCGATGACATGTAAGCTGATTTAAGAGCAGTTCCTTTTTCAAGGTCGGTTGAAGGCATGCTGTTTTCCTGAATCTCGCCTAATTCTTTTTCTGAAGTAATCAAAATATATTTTATAATCAGCGAAAACGCATAAAATAGTGGGGGTAGGAGTTAGGATCGGTTTTAATGAATATTCAAATAATCTTTAAGATAAACAAATTCAGCTTTCATTCTGACAGAAGATGCTTTAGGACGTTCGAATCGCTTGAATTATGATGTCTCCAAAATCAACGAAATGAAATCTTTAAGTTTGGACCCTTGAATGTCAAGAGTTGTAATATGCTCAGAGTCTGGGAAAACAAGAATCGCGCCTTTGACTTAGAATTCAATCGAAAATTTACAGAGATTCAGACATTTTAGAATGTCTAACTGTGAGAGTTGACCAAATTTGATTCGTTCTTGCAAAAAAAGTTTTGATTAGTCCTGATATCAATCAGAAATATTGAATAAATAGACCTTGGTTAACAATGATTTTCTACCATTCATCATTCTACTAAACTCCCATGTATTATTAGGGCTTGTATTCTAGGATCTTAGAACTCTCACATTAACTCATTTCAGCACAAGCCGCGAATTTTTATGGCAGTTATTTAATATTATGAGATTATTGTTCGGTTCATTGGTAATGCTAACGTCAAAGATACCAAGAAGAAACATTTAGGTGGATATTTTGTGGAGAAAGACTTCATTTAAAGTTAAAGATGTCCGGAAGCTAACGCAGAAATTAACTATCTTCAAATCAGTTTTTTTGTGCAACTAATAAAAAAAACGGATGTAC
>ENA-UOTZ01002163-UOTZ01002163.1-compost-metagenome-genome-assembly--contig:-NODE-2163-length-10959-cov-38.005054_pt1 | contig 10959 bp, 7 predicted proteins | sample MGYA00238144_ERZ746983 | MGnify/ENA primary metagenome ERZ746983 (study PRJEB28759, sample SAMN06268863) | compost metagenome | isolation source: single cell | place: USA: California, Emeryville, Joint...
AAAGGCAACATGAAGAAAGCCAGCTCTTTCACCGCTGATCTCTTCCCAAAACCAACTCCTGAGAACTTTGCCAAATATCTTACCCCTAAACCAAAGTTATAAGTTTTAAATTTGCTTGTTTCACCCACCAAAGGAGAATTTAGTTATATTAAAATAGATTATAGCTGAATCGAACGTAGGCACATTTCTAAATATTTCATAAACAAGCAAATGTCTTCTGCCATCTGTAGCGGTTATATTTTCGCTCCATTCATAACAGTAGTAATAAAAACGTTATATTGAGAACTTGAAATAACATTTAAATCAATTGATTTTTTGTTAGATGAAGAAAATTTGTTATGTCATGATATCCACATTATTTGGCAATTCGACCTCCTCTTCTCAGTATGGAAATTTGACTTTCTTTGAATTTTGTGAAGAATAATAAAGTCTCCAATTAGAGCTTTAGACCATTCCAACACATCTCGGGTCAGTTTAAGAATGAATTGTTAAAGCTAATTTTTCAATCTGTCACCCACTAAAACCATGAAGGTTGAAGAAATAATTTTTCGGGACGGTAGGCTGTTAAATTGAGCTCAGAGAGATAGTTAAATTCAAATTAATAAGCTCAAATGAGTTCTTCTGAATGATGGAAAAACTGATTAAATGGAAAGGATGGTGTTCTCCCCAGGTTATTCTTATAGTAGGTGACAACAATTGAATAAAATAGTTAGATTTAGATATGACATAAAAAGACTAATAAATCGCACTGTTCAATATTATACTTTGCTTTTCATGATTTTTCTTGAGATAGCTTGCTCTTGCAATTTCTAAAATCACAGCCGAGTGCTTAGTCCCTGTATTTAAAACCATATTTGAAAACACTCCATGTCTGTTTGTAATGACTTTGTCTTTGGTGCTTCTTACTAACAGCAAATATGGATGATCGAATTCTACAACTTTTCCTTTATCCAGAACCAGCACCTTATCATAATTAGCGATTGTTGAAAGTCTATGTGCAATGGTGAAAATCGTAGAACCTTTGAACTTCTCCATGATAAGTCTTTGAATAAAGTTGTCAGTTTCAAAGTCCACGTTAGCAGTTGCTTCGTCTAACACAACTATTTTGTTCTTTTGCAGCAGTGCTCTTGCGAAACAAATTAGCTGTTTTTGTCCCACTGAGAAAACCGATGACGAGTTATTCATATCAGTATCGAGCCCATGGGGTAACTTTTTCACGTATTCCCAAAGATTCGTTTCTTCGAGTGCTTTAATGATTTGCTCATCAGAATATTTTTTTAGAGGGTCTAAATTAGCTCGAATAGACCCCGAGAACACACACGGAATCTGGGGGATGATTGATATATTCTGTCGAAGTGTATGGAGCCCAAGTTTCATGGTGTCTTCGCCATCAATAACAATGCTGGAGTGTGGTGCTGTTTCTTTATCAATTTCAACCATCCGAAATAGAGCTTGGATGATTGAGCTTTTTCCAGCTCCAGTCCTTCCCACACATCCGATTTTTTCTCCAGGCTTGACAGAAAAGGTCAACCCTTTTAGAATATGATCCGTATTTTCACGATATCTTAGGTAGACATTATTGAAGTGGATCTCACCCTTTGACGGCCATGAACCTTTTGCAAGGACTTCTTTATCTCGAGGTAGTGTTAGTGCAGCTTCTTGAGGAAGGTGTGTATAGGCTTTTATCCTAGAAGCACTCGACATGAGCATGGTGTGCATGAGAATTTGTCTGATAGCCCATTGGATATACTCTGTGATCGAAATCAGATATGAACAAGCTAGACCAATCTGAGCCGGATTTAAGTTAGTGAATGCAAGAAGGACTGAAATTCCGATGCATGCGAAGATCCCAGAGAAGAAATCACAATAAAAGCCAAACGCTCTCGCAGTATCGTAGTAGTAGTTATAAGCTCTGCAGTTGCGATTTAATAGATTCGTAAAATCGCGAATAAATCGGTTTTTCTGTCCGTAGGCTCGGATAGAAACCACACCTGACAATGTGAGGCTGAACAAACTATAGACAGGACTTCGCGTAAGCAGTTCAAGATTTTTTCCTTCCATAATAGCTCTTCTGCATAGCCGCACAAGGGCACCATAAAATACAAATAGCAGCACTCCAGGAAGCAAGAGCCAAGGAATAATGATCCATACTGTGATCAGCAAAGAAATGAAGTAAAAGCTATCATCTAATAAATCATTTTGCACTGAAACAAGTGATTGATCTAGAACACCAATGTCGTTCGAAAATCGATTCAGGATTCTACCCGCTGGATTCGTGTCGAAAAACGCGACAACGGCAGTAATTACGGATTTTAAAGCGTTTTTATGCATTTTTTTGGAGGCGTTTAAGCTAACGTTCACAAAGATAACTTCTCTTGCAACCAGCGCAACAACCAACACACCGATGATGGTAGCTAAGACTATCATCGAAGTATTAGGTTCCCAATCTCCATCAGTCCAATAACCCAGAAACCAACCGTAGAGGACATTGAGTGTTTCAACGGCTGCGAGATTGATGAGTAATATGGCTACAGAAAAAATGCTGCCAGTGCTCTTGAGATAGTACGAATAAGCTTGGAATCCAACTCGGTTAGCACTCTCATCTTCTTCACTAGTAAGTTTGCCTTTGTCTTCTTTATGAAGATCGTCCTCGACAACCGCGTGCTCATCTCCTTCGTCTTCCTCACCGTCTTCATCTTCAGGCTTTTCTTTAATTTCTTCGATAGAGGCCTTAGATTCCGGTTTAGTTGTTCCTTCCGCTCGTTTTTCGGCATCTGCGAAATTCATAATAAATCCTAAGCTTCCAGCGTGAGGTGTAGCAATAAGCTGTTCTATATTAAGAGGTGCTCGTTGAGCAGTACGTCTTCTTTTCGCAGTGAGAAAGATACCTAATAGACTGCTATCATATTGTATTATATCGGCCAAGTTTCCTTCGATCTTTATTTTTCCATTCTCCAAAATCACAATTTTTTCAGCTTCTTTGGCAAAATGAACCTGATGTGTTGCCAGCAGAACCGTTTTCTCTCTAAGAATTCCTCGAATCACATTTTTGAATAAACTTTTTGCAACTTTTGCGTCTACAGCGCTTAAAGGATCATCCAATAAATATATATCAGCATCAGAATAAACAGCTCTTGCGAGAGATATTCTTGCTTTTTGGCCGCCTGAGAGATTGACGCCTCGCTCTCCTATTTCCGTCATATCTCCATCTGGAAAGGCCTTAAAATCATCAACAAGGCAGCAGGCTTCCACAACTTTGTTATATCTGTTTTCATTGTAAGGCCTTCCAAAGATAATATTGCTTTTAGCAGTACCCGGAAATGTAGCCACTTCTTGCTCAACATAGGCAAGTTTCCCATTATATCTCAAGTGTCCCGTGACTTTGGGTATTTCGTTGAAAAAAGCTTTCAATATCGTGGATTTACCACAACCTACTTTTCCAATTAAAGCGCAAAGAGTTCCCTTTTTGACCGTAAATGAAATTTTGGAGAGGGTAGGCTTTTCCGTGTCAGTAATTACTTCTTCAGTTGGTGTTGCTGCCATTGATGGAAAAATTCTTGATTTGAATTTCTTTGCTTTTGGTTTTTTTTTCTTCTTGGAGTCACTGCTGCTGCCTTCTTTAGATTGATCTCCCCAATAGGCCGAAAAGTCTTCAAACTCAACTCGATTTTTAATTTTGACTGGAGCTTCTACTGGGGTTTTGGCTTCCATATCCAACTCGTCAAGATCAAGAATCTGAATTATCCTTGTGAAAATTAACCGAGCTTCAATGACGAATTTAAAGCCAACATTGCAGAAATAGACTGTAGCTCCTCTTAGAAATGAAAGCATAATAATTGCCGAGTAAGCACGGTCTGTTGTCAGACTATTTCCATTCAATTGATAGGAGATAAATATGAGGAAGGTTCCAATAGCGGGAGCTAATTTAGAAAACATATGTCCTCCAAAATATTCAGCATAACTCAAATTTCGAAGTAACTTGATTTCTTTATCTCTTGCAGAACTAATCAGTTTTTTAAATTCTATATCCCAAGCATATATCTTCAGTAGACGAATATTTTCGATCATTTCATTCGTCAGTCTGATTCTTTCATCTGTGACACTGTTTTTCTGGTCTGTGTATTTCTCAATGAGCTTCGAGAATCTAGCCTGGATAGGCCAGCAAGCAAGCACGCAACCAACTCCAGGGAGGCAATGTACACCGAAGAGGCTCCAAAGCAAACCTAGAGAGCCTGCCAGCACAAAAGGAGCAATTATCAGGTAAAAAATATATGTGAAACTATATTCAAACGAATTGAGATCGTTTGCTGCGATGTTGACGATTTTTCCAATGCTCACTTGGTTAATCGAATAAAAACTCAATGTATTTATTTTTCTATATATCAAGCCAATCAGGGCTGGCTTTAGCTGTCCAACCAAGCGAGATCCTTGAAAAAAGTTTTGATGGTTGGTATAAATTCCTGTGAATACGACAGCGAATAGAGCTCCGGCCCATTTATAAGCTGTTGCACGCTCTCCTGATTCAATATTCTGAAGTAAATGACTCAAAAAAAGAGTGAAAAGCATCTTGGAGGCATTATAGAGTATAACAGAGAGCTGAATGAAAAGGAGTTTCGGCCAGAACAAGTAAACAATGGGCCAAAACAGCGAACTCTTGGAATGCTTTTTTCGATACTGTTTATAGGAATTTTCAAGGATAAGTATCTTTTGATTAACTTCTTCTGTTGTTCCCAATAGAGGCACGTCGTTCATTGTAATAGGTTCGCTCGAGTGCCGCTTTCTGAGTTTACATATCTGTTTGAGTGCAAAAATGAAGTGGAGAATGTTTAAAAAAGATGCTTTTTCATAATGACTCGGAGTGTCAGTCATCTGCTCTTCTTGGATAGTGTCTCCTCTTGAGAGTCCAGGTGAGTTTTCACTAAGAGCAAAAACTGTCGGTGAAGCTGTCCTCTTCGGAATAATTTCGTTTGATTCAGTTTCTAAAACTACCGGGTGGCATTCTGGCTTTCTCTCGGTTACATTGTTACTTCGATCTGCAGAAGCCTGAAAGGTGGCACTCTCGATTTGTGAAAACTCATGAAATGCATGAGTTTCGTTCGCAATGTTTTTTAATTCCATACTGAAATAAATTTTATAACCATACAGAACCTACAATATGGAAATTGTTTTTGGCAAAAAAACTAAATAGGAATTTTTTGTTTCCAAACGATAGATAAAAGAGGATTAAGCTTTTTGCTCTCAATTTCGAATAGTCTGCCTAAGGAATTCGAAAAAAGAGCTGCTCAGACGGAAAAAGAATAAATTTTCATGGACGCTTGACGTGAAACAAAAAGACTTTTAGAAGAAATCAATTTTGGTTAGTTTGATTAATATTTATACTAAAGAATTGTTAAATTGAGCTCGAGAACAATATTAGTTTGAAATTTGAGAACCGCGAACAAAAGATAATTGAGTTTAAAATAGGAGTCTTTCCAAAAGAGGTATCTCAGGGAAAGCTTCTGTTTCTCCCACAGATTCTTTACAAAACAAAAGAAGAACATCACAGGAAACATTGGACGACTATACAAACTGTGAAAAGAATTTCCGTGCCTATAATGAAGAGAGATTATGCGTCTTCTCTCTCTACTTAGAGCAATTAATAAAATATCAGCGAGAAGGTTTTTTAATCAAATAGAAGAATCTTGAAATTTATATTTGAAGTAAATTGCTTTAAAGATGAGTAAATTGAACTCATCAATCACTCCGGTAAATTTTTGCTCTTAAGCTCAGTAGCAATTAGCATACTCTCTCAAAATCTTATCGCTGGAAGGTCACGAATATGCAATTAATGATAGGGAGTCTGTCTGAATTGCTTAAATAATGATCAATATATTTGAATCCTTTATACAACGAATTTTTGAGTTGTTAGATGGTACTAAAATGAAAACGCCTCATAGCAGAGTTGAGACGAACCATCTTTAGCAAAATAACCGCATCATACTAGATTTGAGAGTAGCTTGACCTTGCTTGGATCTGATAAATCGATTTAATAAATTTTAATGGAAATCCCCACTTTCTGGAAAATGAATTCCCGAAATATGATGATATACGATTTGACTTTCATTGTGTTCCAAATTACTCCCATCATCATTGCTTTAAGGGCTGAGATTGGCATGGCAGCTAATTTTCGAGGCAATTATGGATGTAAGTTCGATTGATCAAAAACTCAAATTAGGCTCCTCGTAAAATTATTTTATTGTTCATGTCTTCGAAGAAAATTATGAAATGCAATTGTTGCTTTGAGAAAAAGAAAATGAGGTTACAGTTAAATCTAGGCACCTGTTCCATCGGTATTTGATTAGCATCTTTTTCTTCAGGAGCGGACGGTTTGGCACTTTGCTAGATTGAATTTTTTTGTATATTTTTAATAAAAGCTATGATGAGATAAAATATTGTAGAGAATGAATGCTCATATCTAAATATCTATCTTTAAATTGTCCCAGAGATGGCTTCTTCTTGGGAACAAAAAAACGAAAAGGATGAAGTATTCTAAATATTACTTAAAACAAAAAATTGTTGGCTTTGGATCAAAGATAATTTTCTCAGATTCCCATCGACTGCTTTATTAAATCCTCAAAACTGGTTTTTGGTTTCTCTTCCCCTTTGAGTTGACCGAAAATTTCTGGGTATTTCTTTCTAATATAATACAAAATATCCCACGATGCGCCTGTTGTGCTCCTAAAATTATTGTCATATAAAAAGTGATAGAATTTATTATACCTCGTATGTCCTTGTGCCTTTTGAACCAGAAGAGGGCCATCAGATTGGTTCATCCTTTCTAATAAGTAACAAATCTAGAAAGGTAATTGATAAATTTATTCAGACGGTGGAAAAAACAAATAATACTTTCTCAATATTTGAAGGTTGAGGCTCTAAGTATGGAATTTCGAATGCGCAGAGTGCCAATGCTTCAACAAATAAATGCTGGTCTATCAGCTCGTTCTCAGGTTGTCCAATGGTTTTGTTGTCTAGATTTCCTAGCACCAATCGAGATGAGCTCATGCTTCTTTTCATATTTGGACTATTGCCTGCGACTGTGTAAATTATTTTTTTAAAAAATCGAAATGGCCAGCTTACTGTGAGACTCATTTTGTTCAGCCGTAGAGTGTATCGCAGCTAGTGTATAGAAAAATGTCATGATACGGCTCTTGGGCAATATATCAGGAAAGATTGAAAAATCCTTGCAGAATTTTGTAAACCGTTCAAAGTTCATCAGCCCTTTCGAATCAGCATAGTGAACGAAGTAAACAAGCATCGATTTGTGAACGAGACTCAAAAACTGAACCATTTCTTGGTCTCTGAGGAGTTCGACTAATAATTTAAGCGGTTGACCTCCTGTTGTACGCTGCTCATGCTGGGATCCACATATTAGTTGATCCAGTCTAAGAATATGATTTTCCAATAAAGCTTGCACAGCTTGCTCCAGCTCTAATTCAGGATATACTCTCTCTGCGATTTGTTCAATAGCGACGAGCCAGCTTTCAAACTCCAGTTTTCCATTGGCCACTACAAAGTTAGATTGATTTTTATACAGATGATTCTGAGGTCCAATGAATGGAGACTTGACCCCTTTATTGAAAGGTAAATTTTTCTCATTTAATTCGACCATTTGTCGATGTCCTGTCAGTTTCGAGAAAATTATATCTGCTTCCCAACCTTGCAGATTCCTATTTCCTATGTTTGAGGCGTTCATTCTTGAATTATCCACAATTCGATAAGAATAATCATCTACACTGGTGTCTTTGGTCTAAAAAAATATATTGAATTAAGATATCATTCAGACGATAATCCAAGATAACCTGCAGCAGTCCGCATTCTTTGAGCAACTTTTTAAACTTTATACTTTTCATACCCTTGGTATTGAGAGGCTCTCCAAATGTGCAATAATATTGATATATTCTCTGCAGAGATTCCATATATTTCTCGAAAATAGGAAGGAGTGATTCCCCAGCCCCGAATAAATTGTTTGAGGAAAGCTTGCGCAGTAAACGTGAAGATTTGTTCATTTCATCAAATCTATGATCTTCATTACTGAAGCGAGAGTTTGGATCTGGTGTAAGCGCCCGTCCACTTCGAGTAATTCCCCTCAGTCGACTTCGGTTTCCTAATCCTCCATCATCATCAGTTCTTTTGCTTGTGGGAAAATCTTCTATGATTTGACCATCATCCGGCAAGAAAATCTATTTTTATTAAAATGATTACTTATCATTCTGTTAGACTGAAGATATTATTTTTTACCTTCTGCAATATCTCTCTGGAGACAATTAGTGTATTCTTGCTGTGATGAGGGGTGCTCGTTTTCCTCTCAAAATTGAGCATACCAGAACTCAATTCCATTCTTTCTAATAACAGTGCAAACCGCTCGCTGTTTGAAAATTTTCTTGCATTGGGACCCAAAGCCTCGTTGTAAGCGATAATTGCGGTTCTAATCAAAAAGGCACAAAATTTGCTGAATGTAAATATCGTCCCGAAATCCCTTTCAAGGAAGGGAATTATGTTCACACAAGTAGGATTATAAGTTAGTTTTTCGAAAGGAGTATCCAGTACTTCAGTCCAGATTGTATAAGCAGTACTCTTTGTAATTAATGCCGGACAGATATCAAACTCGCGAAGAAATATGAAAAGAGCGTTTTCTGAGCGCTGCTTCACCACAGATTCTTGCTGACTGGTCTGACTTTCCCAAGGGAAATAGACTTGGAATATTTTTATGAGTGTGTTACTCACATGCTTAAGGATTAGAATTGCGTTCTCGTCAATTTCTTCATGGAGCTTCTCTTCATCAATTCCAAGTTCAGTTTCATTGTATATATTTTCATACAAAGGAAGCAGATGCTCGGCTAGCAGGTGATTCAAAGCTTCACCATCACTCCAAACTCCTCGATATTTCGCACGTGCTATCTTGGTAAGGAGCTGCAAAAACACATTGAATTCCATGTTAGGTTTGTGCTTGTTCTCTGCCACGAAAAGGAGATCCAATTTCTTTTGCGTCATGTTTGTATTATCACGAATTCCAGAATCTAGCATCATCTTATGAAATTTATTCGATTTAAGATAGGATGCATTGCACCGATCGCCAAACGTTGTATAGAATTGAAAAATTTTGCGGAGTTTCGATTTGATATCTTGCACGGTATCTGGCTGATATTTATTTTGATAATTGGAGGGGCTTTGCTTATTTTCGTGAGGGACATATTCTTTAGACGCCGATCTGTTGGCGACAGATTGATTCCCAAACTGTTTTGTTTGAGGACGAGATGGCATATCTTGGCTGCTAACTTGAGTCTTTGGGTTCTGCACAGGTTTATATTTATAATTATTGAATGCATTTTCATTTGTTTTTTGTGGAGAAGACTGCTGCCTTGATTTTGACTAAAGAATGTGATTAGCAACACCTTAACGACAGACGGAGGTTAAACCTGATTATTAGGAATTTGATATGTTTTAGAGGAGCGATCTCTGTGTTGACTTAATTCTTCTTGAAGGTTTCTTAGTTTCTTATCGATATCTTCGAAAGATTTCTTTAGATCCTTGCGGCTGTTCATATTCACAGCTAGTAAAATAACATGAAGATTTTTCAAAGAGGCCGAAGAAGTGTTAGATCTGTACCTTCATGTTGATCCATGCTTGTGTAGTCAGGGTGATAAGACATCGTTGGAAGTATTGGGGTCTTTCTATTCGGTAAATTATTGATAATTTAAAATTTTCAAATCGAATGAAAAGAAATAAAGCATACAAAAAGAAGTGAGGTGATACTTAGGAGAGCTCAAATACCAATTGAAAGGTCAAATATTGAAAGCCATAGTAGGTTTAACAAGAACGAGACAACCAAATATGCTCTATGTCTCACCACGCTATTTTATTTAGAGTTAAAGACCTCTACTACTATCAAACTAAAATGAGTGCTATTACTTCTATTATTTCACTTCATCACGACTTTCTGACTCAAAACTTCATACTTAGGACCCAAAAAAAGTTCAAAATACCCTAAGAGTCAATATATTCTTGTTGGTTCTGGTACAGCCGTTTTTGTCACATATTTGTACACAAAATTGTCGCTTTTCGTAACAGAAGAGGTATTTTTAGTAGTCGTGATTAAATCGTTTATTTAGATCACATCTGTTCTCTGCTTTGGAGATCTTTCGAGGTACTAAGTATAAATACTCTTTAGACAAAGGAATTGTTAGCTTAACTCTAGAGTCTTTGAGAGCTGAAATTTGATCCTTGGTTAATTCTTTGTCACATGGCCCTTTATATAATTCGGATAATACAATTTCCATATTGGCTAATCGGAACTTTGATAGATCTTTATTTTTGGTTCTCAATAGAACCAATCTTTAATTTAAAAAAGCACTTTGGAAACAGTCACTGAAGGAAAAGTTATCAAACAAAATAAAAAATTGCAAACAACATCAGGGTCCTATGGGAAACTGCAGCCGTAAAAATAATATTTCACGCATTCCAGCTCCTATGCATTGCCCAAGGTGCAATATGTATTTCTCATCTCAAACCAATCATACAGTGGTAAATTTCATCTTTTAAATGATTCGGAGGACATATTAACACCTTCGTATTATTATTTTAGTTGAATAACCACCTCAGTTCCTGTCTAAGCAATCTAGAAGATGTAAACCTGGTGAATTCGTGGACTTTTTCACAAATGAATACACCCCAAGTATTAGGCAAAGCGAATTGTAAGCTCTCAGTACATAAATTCACACTAAAACATTCAATTTCATTCCTCAAGCTAAATTACAGACACCTGAACCATTTGTGTGGATTAAAACTGTATCCACAGAAAATAAACCTGTCTGGCAAAAGCAAAAATCAACGGGAGGTATATGGGTCTTCTCAAGCTCAAAATTTAAGCTTCTGTTGTAATAGGAGCTGGAGAAGAGTTTCTTGAAACTCTCTCTTTGAAGC
>ENA-UOTZ01002165-UOTZ01002165.1-compost-metagenome-genome-assembly--contig:-NODE-2165-length-10949-cov-3.452815_pt1 | contig 10949 bp, 5 predicted proteins | sample MGYA00238144_ERZ746983 | MGnify/ENA primary metagenome ERZ746983 (study PRJEB28759, sample SAMN06268863) | compost metagenome | isolation source: single cell | place: USA: California, Emeryville, Joint...
AAATTGCTAAAACCGGCGAATTGGGTCCTGATTCAAAAAATATTAATAGAAAATTTTTTAATTTCATAGCTCAACGATGCGCAGAACTCGAGTAGGAAAAATTCCAACTGCATTATGCCCCTACTACTATGAGATATCATTGAGAGACCTAACCATGGCTTCACAATTTCTTTCTCAGACATTCCCTGCAAAATGAGATCGGCTGTTATTAGCTACAAAATTTCGAGATCCGACGAATTGGGCGTCTTTAGGCTCAGCATCGTCTTCTCCTCTAGAGAATATGTCTGACAACTTCAGAGAGCTCATCGAGAGATTTCGCTTCCTTTGAAATTGAATGTTACTGGAGACAAGCGTTGAAGGTTTCTGTGGTAACTGAATACTGATTGAATCTTGCAAAGTGGCTGCGAGCTCGCTTGGTTTCTGGACAAGGAGCGCGTGGAGTGAAGGTGTCGAACTGCTTCGGGAAGCAGGTTTGTATGATACAGACATTGCGAAGGATTGGTTATTTGTTCGTTTCCGCTATCCCTTATTTTTAATTGTTTGCTGGCAACTATTAATAATTGAATCGAGCGCTGATAAATTAAATTGCGATATCTACCCAATTTCGATGTTGTGAACATTTTACAAATCAAACTTTTCACATAGCTTTCTCGCAGAGAACGACAATTATCCCCTGATACAGTCGACTGTGACTACGAAGAGATGCGTTCTCGCTATTTCTCAGAATGGGAGGAAAGCTGAACGACTTAACTCGTTTATTGAAATTAATTAAGTCTTTGCAGGCTTGCGAAATAAATGATTTGAAAAATTAGTATTGTTTGCACTTTCTTAATCTGGATTCCTAAGTTATAAATAACCTGCTAATTGTTAAATAAAAATCAAATAAATTTAACTGGAATCGCTATTTGATTATAAATCACGAATGCGAATTATAAGACTCTTAAAACAGTTATCGGCCTTGGGAAGCTTTAGAAGAATTTTCAGAGACTGAGAAATAAATTTTACACAGTGCTAAATCGGAATACTGCTCCATGCGTCCTGATTATTTCATTTAGGAAGCTTAGACTGGAACTAAGGCTAGAAACTTGCGATTTCTTAGGCAAAAAAAAGCGTGTGATGAGGTTTCGATGGACGAGACACGAGGCTGTCCTTATTGCACTGTTATATACACAGCAGCCGTTAAATTCCGAAAAGAATAAGATGAACCAGTGATAGGTCCATGGTCCATTGCAAAGCATATTATGAAACTCTCTCCTGACTTGCTAGGCCACAAACAGTTCTGTCGTGTCTTTTTTTCTTATGAATTATTGAGTAATGCTTCATTTTTTGTAATCGTCAAAGGCTTGCCCTGATAAACCGGCTCTCTCGATTTGTCTCGTTGAACTCATCAAATTAGTTCCTATCGTACATCTCCTAGCTTTAATCATGCCAGGCATCATAACTGAGTGTAGCTTTGTCCATAAACAGCAAACTCATAACGAGAATACCAGGCCATAATGTTGAATGATACGGTTTCAATCATTTGTTTCCCTTTTTTGTTATTCCTCTCTCTCTAACTACTCAGTTCACGCAGATCCAACCTGCTGAGTCTTGTTAATGAGAGAACATTTAGTGTGTTGAGTACAAAGATCCTCGACTCTCATCTCTCTTACAAGCACCCAAGCCATTATCACGTCAGCTCTCTTCTAATTCAGAGGCTTGAGTTGTCGAAAACTAAACTAAACGAGCATTTTTCGAGCAATATTCTCATAAAATTAAATGAATGCTGCATTCAGCTCTTGCAGACCTTGACTATATGAGCTTAGCAGCAATTTAACAGTTCCTCCTAATTGATTTATTCTCTATAAGAGAAATCTACCTTCTTCTCGGATATTTTAACCTGTTTTCACGTGTCATTTCTCTAAGAAAATCCACTTGCTTTTTGAAAGATGATGTCATTAACGACTCAAAGAGAACCATGCTCTCCTGATTCAATGTTGTAGTTGTTATTCCAACAAACATCAGAATTGAAAATTCATCGACTTGAACTTTTGCGATTACTTCAAACCCAACTAAAAAGCAATAATCAACAGATCGTTGGAAGTTTCGCAATTAAAAAATAAATAACAATTGCATTTGAAAACCTTAATTTTCTGACTCTTGAAAACAAAGGAATTTAGATAACTATTACTGATAAATTGAAACACCATTATCAAAGATTTGATAATGACAGTATGTTATCAATGATTTAGCGTCTACAAGAGAATGTTTAAAATACGTTCAAGTATGGACCCAACAGACACATTTAGATTAAAAAACATGGAAATACGAAAGACCCCTGTCTTCCAGAATATAGTAGATCGTGCCATTAAGTTATTTCAATAATTTAGAATAGATATGAGTAACTCAAACAAAACACAAAGCTGAGCCCAGTGAAGTTAGTAACGTTTTCAATTCCATTTATTTTTGAGGGAGTCTGTTTGATCCGAACAGGTTATCGAAGAATAAGCAAGCAAAAGGCAATTTCCCATCCTTACAGTGGAACTCTCTTTAAGAAAAACTACCCTGTATTCAAGAGCGATATATACACAATGGAAGCACCACGGCCGGCAACATCATATAGTAAATCTTTTAGAGTTCTGATAATTGCATTCTTATCATACACTTCTCAATCCTACGGTAGGAGGAAATTTTGGACGCAATTCCATAGAGAATGAAATTTCCGACAAGCATCATTATTGACCAAACTCCATACAGCGAAGAGTATCGAAATTGCAGCTTCTATTGCCGAGGAAATTGGAGCTGTGACGAAGATAAGAAGGTGAACTAATAGACAAAAGCAGTAGCAACAACCACAGAAAAAAATTGGATTTCTCCGCATCGATATCTCTTATGTGTGAAGTTTGTCGAGGTTTAAGTTTCTAGTTGTTCATTGTTTTATTTCTTAAGATACTGCAAGATATGTCACACTCTAACGAATAATAGTTAAGTACACCGGCGTTGATAAGAACTATGCTTACTTGTGCAGGTGCTGGCTGTACTATCAGGATAGTAACCTGAAGGACACTGAGTGTCGCATGTTGTCGAGGAAGGTTGTAGATAGTACCCCGATTTGCAAGAAGTGCACTTAGAATTGCCACTACCAGTACAATTTGAGCATGAAGCACAACTACTAGTTGATGGATTTTTATAATATCCTACTGAACAAGTAGAGCCTAATGATATTTCGTAATAATAGTTCACAAATAAGAAAGGATAATTACTTTGTGAGCAACTGGAAGTAGTCGAGTCGTAGTGTAAAACTTTCGGACATTCAGTGCAAAGATAAACATCGGAATAAGTAGGTCGAATTCTAACAATTAATCCAACTCTCAGAGGATATCCTCTTCAGTATTCGGATTCTTTATGGGCTATCAATAATGAGGGTGATCTTTTGAGGTAATGGGGTGAAGTCAAATTTAATTCGAAGAATTGCACTGGAGCTTCCACGTTTTTACTTCCAGGCCTACAATCATTAGCATTATCCAGCTCAATTCCAAGCAGGAAATAATCTGAGAAAGATGAAGCTAAACGGTATATTAAGTGAGCTAATTTCCCGTAAACTTCTAAGTGAATTGTAATTTCAAAAATTCACGAATTCCTTTATAAAAAAAAATGCGGAATTGGAAGGTTTTTTATAAATGGCAAATCGACTAATACTCAGAAAACTTTAAATTCTTTGACTGCTTTTAGATTGGAGATGCAAGAGCCATCAAACAACCAGATCCATTATCTGATTGGATATATGCATTAAATTTTTTTGTTATAACACATATAGAGCACCCAAATAACATACATCACTTGATGAAACTGAGTTATCCAGATCGACAAGAGCATGTGGACCTCCTGCGTGCTATTTAGACTCTAAAAGGCTTAAAGCAGAGAAAGCGAGAGAGATACATGGGTATTGAAGTGCAATAACAATAGCGGGGTATAGGATTATTTGCAGAATTATGATATGTAAAGATCTTTGAGTTCTTTTTATGGCTTTATCAATATCTTTCTCATTTCTTTATCTGTTCAATGTCAAAAATTTCCCTACATATGTAATACAAATAAGGGTAACATGATCACATTTTTCGAATTATGTCGTAGAGAACGATATTCCAACAAAAAAAAACACACAAACAGCCCACATCCATTTAGAAAAGCTCACGCATCCGACTCGAGAGGAGGTACTTCCAATGAAAGAGAATATACCCGAGCCAATTGAAATATTGCACACGACAACCGCTTTTTTGCCAAAATGAAGACAAGTTCACAAGTTTAATCATATAATTTGTATTATCGTCTCCTCCTTTGTATGCGATTCATTTCAGACAATTTATTCTCAATTGTTCTTTGATTCTCAAAAACAAAAAAATTAATTGGCCATCAACTTTTAATTAGATTCTGATTAAGAACGTAATAGCAGCAGAGAGCGTTAACAATAAAACCTAAAAAATTTCTGGGATTTTCATTCAAAAAAAAACTTCCTTACATGAAAACGGATCGCATAGTCATTCTCAATCCTGACCCATCAGGTCTCATCACTGGTTTTATTTAATACAAACTCATTTTAGATTTCTCATTTTTCTTTTACAGTAGAATACGTTTAATACACTCGTTATCGGTGAATAGTCATTCGAGTTAATTTTATTAAATGAACAAAACGCGAAAAGGATCCGAAGCGAAGAGCAGTCATCCTCGCATACGAGTTGAATCACTTAACGAGGATCTTGAAGTAAGTCCTGGGATCACTCGACTTCTCTGACCATCTTTAGTCGGCTCGATCAAGCGTAAAATCGAATGTAAAATTCGAGAGGCGGAACGTTTCTTCGTTGTTCAGTGCAGGTAATAAATTCAAGTCGTTACTAAGACAACTTTGCACGTTAGATCCAGAGATAATAATGATGCCGGTGATGAAAGTCACGCCCGAGAACAATGAAGACAGGGACATTTCCAGGAAAATTGTTCAGAAAATCGCTCCGACTTGGAGCGAGATATCTAACGACGTATTATCTCCTTACGGGTTCAAGAATGTCTCTGTGTTACGGAAGTTATACGCGGATTCAGAACCGGAACAAACCAGAAGTCAAGGAAAAGGTAGCCATTTAAAACAACCTTGGCCATAACACAGGAAAATTCGACCATTAGATCTCTACGAAGAGCAACAAAGGCTCCCTTATATGATGCTAAACCTGGATGGTCAAGAAGACGGAACGGGAAATGTGAAACGCCAAATTGATTTTTCTTCAGTGTTCAAAAGAAAAATAGATCCTATTTCTCTCCATTTGAAAGGTAAATTAGCTGTAGCAAAGCTAACTCAGTTATCCTAGGCACGAATACTGTGAAAAACAACAGTTTTCATGGATTCAGCAAACATCTGTTAGATCTCCTCGAAGAAGACATCACAGCAGAGTCTTTAAACGACATTAGTGGCATACGTCAGACTACCACGACGTCTTTGGCTCATCACACTGCGAGAAGAAAAGCCACAGAGAATGGAAACGTGAATAAAAAGAGCTATTTGAGAAGAAAAAGCTGCCACTGCACAGATTGCGGTGGAATTTCAAAGTTTGAAGACCTGACGAAACATATCGTCGTTGATCTGCCTCGCTCTCACAAAACTGCAGCAGCGAGACTGAAAACTCCGCCTCAAGCTGAACGAAGAAGCAAATCTCACACCAGTTTAGCTCCAACTTTCAACATGCGAGAGAGAAGATCTACAATTTCGAAAATCAATGCCTCAAAGCTTCTTCTGAAGAAAAATATCTCGAATGGGCCAGAATTGACCAGCCCAGAAATCTCAAAAATCAGAGTGCGAAAGAGTACTAAACGAGGGCAGCCTCTTCCCGCGCTAGATTTGCTTTGTGATCCGGAAAGTAATTCTCAGGTCGAACCCATCTGCTCTTTGAACTCGATAAACGAGGAAACCAACTGCGAGTCAAAACCAGTAAACGCTGTGATAAGTCAAGAGCAGGATCACACAAAGCTCCGCGATTCGAATGCACAAGGGTCATCCGACACCGCTCAGGAAACCAAAAACGTAGATGATAAAGAACTTTCGCAGACAAAACCTCTGAAGAGTCTGGATAAATCCCCGAGATCAAAGAGTGGTCAAAAAACAGTCATGCAAACTGTAATTGAAGAAAATCTGAAGGAAGCTGAGCTTGCTTCCAGCCGAAGAGGGTCACGTGATAATTCGTTGATCACGAGCCAAAAAATAGCTATCGAGCAACAACCTAGCAAAACTGGTTTCCAGCGAAGCGATATTGCCGATAGCAAAGAGCGCCTTAAGAAAATCCAGTCTTCTTTTTCGCAGTACTCAACTCCAAAAAACATTCAAGAGAAAACATTCCTTCTAACACCGAGCGCATTTGCAACGTCCTCTTATAAGAAGATAGTGAAGAGTTCACGCGTTGGCATTTTGGAGCATTTAGAAAGCCTTAAAGCGAATCGAGATCGTCCAAAGCTTGATCTATTAAACACTCAGATTCATCAGGGCTTAACTGATAACCCTCAGCAATTTTTACCAGAAAAGCCTTTGACTCAAGCCATGAAAAAGAAGAAATCAGATTCATCGTTGCTTGCGCCAATAAAAATCAAATCCGCCAGAACCAACTCGAATATCTTTCCAGCGATCAAGCAGGCTGATATAAAGCGCATTTATATTGAGGAATCAGCTGAGATTAATAAAAAAATCGACTTAGAGAAACGGAAATACTACCAACAACCTATTGATACTCCAAATCAGTTTTACATTCCAAGCAATTACTCAAGAAACCGAAGATCTTCGCATAATGAATCTCCAATGAAGAACTCTGTTCGGGATTCTGGGATTTCAAGTGACTCCAAGAAAAAAAGAAACAAGTCTCTTGCGAGCTCAGTATATGCCGAGCCTAGCAGTAAACTTGCTCCGCGTTACAATATCAGTGCGATGGTAACAGACCTGAAAAAAATTTTGAACACTAAAGAGAACATCAAAGTCATCAACCAATCCAGAAGGAGCAACAGCACTACGAACACGTCTAATCTATTAGTTATCTAGAGATAACGAGCTTCATCAATATCATTGTGTTATGATTAAACTTTTTTAACAAACTATCATATAGGATATTAAATTATTTTGAGATTTTTGATTGGAAAATCTAAATATTTCATCGGTGTTGTATGAAAAGTAAACAAAATACTCATTATATCAAGAAAACTCGCTCAGACTTACATTCAAACAGTGGTGATACACTGATTCGCGGAGATATATGGAGAAGGGTTAAATGATGTGATTTCCAAAGCGAAGCGTAAGGGCTTCTGAGAAAATTGTGAGTTAGAATAAACTGTTAATTTTTTTATTTTCGTTTGTAAGTTCATTAGGTTCATCTAATATTCAACACAACAAATTTTGTAAAAAAAATGAAGAACTTGAAAGCGCAGGTAACAGCAATGACAAAGGTTTTATATCGTCCTGTCTAACTTTCAACATAAAATAACATAACCCTTAGATTTTCATCTTTCAAGAAGTTGAGGCTTTTTTCGTAAACAGATTCTGACCGCTAATAGTCATTGGAGTCGTCATCATCGAAATGATGTCATCAATCTCTTGCTCATCTTCCTCAAAATTGGTTTTGAAATTCGTCAGCTTTTTGCTGAGCTGTTCAACATCCACTTTGGACTTTTGGGGCTGAGACTCCGTTTTCTCGATTTTCGTATTTTCTTGCTCACTTTTTTTCTCATTGGCCGCACTGAGAATTTTCGAGAGCGTCAACGCTTCATCAGTTTGATCTGCAAGCAGGCCAGAATTCTCGCTTCCTGAGGACTCGTTTAAATCAGGAACGCCATCCGCCGTGTAAACTGTCCTTCGCGCCTTCTTGTAGATCTCATCAAAGGCGGACCCTTCGAAATTTTCGAGAGCTTGAAGTGGCTTCATCGGAGCGAACTCGAAGTAGGGAAAACCTTAGGGGTGAAGTCGAGCAGCATCTTCGTGGCTTTAGTGATAAGGGTCGTTGGAGGTTGGTAGATGTGAATTGGGAGAATGAGTTTCTTCAGAACAGGAATATAATCATTTATAGAGAAAGTGATTTCGAAGTAATAGCAATGCTTGATGAGATTCGTGGCAACCGAGAAGTGTGACTCGCAGGCCTTGCCTGGCTTGATCGGGAACTGTATCGTGAACACATATTTATTTTGCTCTTTTCCACTAACTCCTGGGGTTGTAACTTGCGAGCACGTTTCTGATAGCAGTTTTCCTCTTTGGCTCCCAAGGGCAACCAAGATATCTCGTTTCTGTTGTATCTCAATGTAATTAATCCCGACTTTAAGGTGCGTGACGTCAATATCAAGCTTTAGTTGGGCAATTTCGCCGAATTGATATGCATTCTTATCAGAAAACAGGGTCGCCGTCATTCTTCGGTCGTTCACGACCAAGAGACTGAGATCGTTCTGGAAATCGATTTCGGTCTTGGAGTGGACAGGGTAGATCTCCTTGGTCATCAGTTCATTAACATAAAAATCGATTGTTCGCTTGAATGAAGGTATTTTATAGCTCTTCCCGATTTTTTTCACTGGAATATGACACTTGACACCATAAGTAATGAAACATTGGTCTCTTTGAAAAGAATTTTGAGCAGCTGAGCCATCGTACAGAAAACTCGCGGGTAATTTGCTTGGGAGGATGAATTTAAATGGGAATTCGTATTTTCCTGGAAGGATACTGGAATCGCCGAGATCGAGAATGACTTGGGTCTGCTTGAAGAGGGGTCTAACCAGTTTTTTGTTGGATAATGATTTTGAGGAGAGGGTCATCATGCCTTCTTTTCCAAAAATCTTAACGAGAATCTCCACACCTGGGTATTCCATTTCTATGACCAGCTTGACGGTTCCAGTGACTGTTTCTCCCGGATAATAGTGGGATTTCTCTGTGTCTACTACTAAGAGACCGTATTCTGAGCGTTTTCCGGATGTTGCCATTTGGCAGTAAGTTCGTTGGTATTTAATTTTTAAGAATGCGAAGAGGTTTCACGAGTGATTAATGATCATACTATGATAAAATCAAAAAGCTAATAACGCGAATTGATCTCGTTTATTGGTTTCTATCGAGATACTGAAATCGGAATCAAAACTGTTAGAAAAAGAACCATTTATCAGAGATGTAGCTGGATATTGCTCAATATCATAAGGGCAAAGTATTTGCTTCTGAGCCTTCATCGAAGGAGAAAAAGTCCTGAAGACTGACTCATATTTCTTTCGTACTATTTTTTGTAGCAGGTTCGCTCAGACGAGTTATTCCTCAATGACGCTGTGAATGTGATAGCAAAACACTGCTATGAGCTCTAGCTTACCCGTTGAGACTAGTTATCTTAACAAAACTACGAAAATTGGAAGAAAATATCGAACTTTAGTTATTATTCTTTGGGATTGCGTTTAATGATGAGTTTGTGATAGTATAGAGAAGCAAAGGTACCTAATACTATGACGATAGATCAAAGCTGAGTTTTTTTTTGTAGGAATAACGGTTTACGAATTCATATGAATTGCGGTGTAGGACTTCGAAAAGGAAGTGAAATCATTTAGCACACCTGTTACTTATATGTGACTCTTAATTTATTAGATACCGATTACCTTTCTTGATCAAATCGGCGAGTAAGTAAAACACATTACGGATATCGTCACCGTCATGGCTGTTCATATAAACCAATCTTTGTTTGAACGGTTAAGTTCATTTGAGCTTGTTCTTTCCTATCGATAATTTGCTGCTCAGCCATAATCACTCGCGATGAGAAACCCTTGATAGAAAGACGCAAACAGCTTTTTTGGTTCTATACTCACGATTCTTCTGCTCTGTTTCTCGTCGTCGGTACCATAGATATTGAAATTCTGCTCTCTTTCGATTGGTCCTATGCTCCTTCGACTGGTTTGCGCAAGCTCCTTGTCTATTATAATTTTGATATATATATTCAATGGACTCTGCGATAGATTTTGATGCAATCATGGAATGGCGAGCATTGCAAGAATGCAACATCTTCTTGGAATGAATAGGAAGCGGAGGTCGCTTGGCCATTTGGTAAAGAATTAATAAATCCAATAGACAGCAAAATTTAAGGTAGAAGAATTTCATAATAACTATGAAATACTGCGAAGCATAGGATTGGTTCTAATAGAACTTACTTTGTCAGCCACCCAAAAAAAAAATAAAAGAAAGAAGGATATGTAAGTAGAAAACACTGAAAACCAAAACCAAGAAAGTGATTAATGTTAAATTTCATTTCAATTAGAACTTGTCACATAATTCAGTGTACCAAATTTTAAATTTGAGTCTGATTGACTAAAGTTCAGCCCCTTGAAATTTACATAGAAATTTTTATCATCTCAGTGAATAGTGTATATATACGTGAACCATTTTTCAAAGTAGCCGAAAGAGCATTGAACCATTCTCTTTTCTCCAACCTTAGTAAATTTCCTCAAACAGCATGATACCATCAAAAGGGCATATATCTTCTTTTAACAAATAAACCCTCCACTTTCAATAACTGCTTATCGACGTGTTTTCCCAAAAAAATTTTTATTTATTCCTCTACTGAACCATCAGCGGTACTTCTCAATTCATTAAAGGATAGTAACTTCTGATGATTTTTTTTTTTCCTACTCTTTTTTTTACTTTATTATCAAGCAGCTATCACTACAGCTCCCCATTCCCATATTGGAATCAATATGCATTCTCTTAAGACTTTTATAACGGCCTAAACGAACTCTCTATTTGCTTCGATATTCCTGAGGATTAAATATAAATTATAACCTTATTTAGAAACTCAAACTTCAAGAACCTTAATCACTTCGAAACAAATGGCAAGCAGAAAGAAACAACTTTACAAAATTATCATCCTTGGTGACTCTGGGTAACCTCTCTCTTCTTCCCTCTGATCTCTAATCATCTAATAGCGTCGGAAAAACTTCCC
>ENA-UOTZ01002168-UOTZ01002168.1-compost-metagenome-genome-assembly--contig:-NODE-2168-length-10919-cov-9.006087_pt1 | contig 10919 bp, 4 predicted proteins | sample MGYA00238144_ERZ746983 | MGnify/ENA primary metagenome ERZ746983 (study PRJEB28759, sample SAMN06268863) | compost metagenome | isolation source: single cell | place: USA: California, Emeryville, Joint...
TTCATTTCTTTGTTGAAGATTATGAAAGAGAACGAAAATGTACCAGTCAAGAGACTCATCATAGAGTTCTGGAAAGAGAAGCTTCTTTATATTGAAAAGAACACTCCTCAGGAGTATTGGACTAAACTCAACAAAGACACCAGAGATTGCTATAAGAAAGAAATATTTCAGCTTTTATCTACAGAAACCAGTCAGGTTCTGCAGGAAGAGCTCTGTCTTGCGATTGGAGGAATTATCATTACTATCCAGTCAATAAACATTACCGATGATGATGAGGATATTATCGAGAAGGAAAAGAGTGATCCTGTTCCGGATGATGCGAAGGAATGGCCTGAAATCCCTCAGATTCTTCAAACCCTCGTGAATGCAGATTCAGCCTCAGATAATTCATCTGCTTACTTAATCATGACGAGTTGCTTTTCGAGCGAGTATCCAATTCTTGATGTTGATCTGAAGAAGATCGAGACATGGATTAAGATTGGATTGCAGAATAGTTCCCTTCAAGTGCGATTGAGCGCCATTGGCTTAGTGCTTAGTATGGCTGCAATGGAGGATGAATACGTGACTGCTTGTTGTGCAAGTTTGCCGATAGTATTGGGTTTACTCAAGAGCATTGTTGAAACGAACCCAAACTTACATTCAAAAGCTCATGAGATGCTTTTTAGTTTTTATCACTCACTTCCGAAAAAGACCCAAAGAAAGCACTTAGTTGAACTATTCGAGATCTCAAAACTGATGTTTAGCAACGAAGATCAAAATAAAGCTGATTTGAATCAACTTATTTTGCATGTACTTTGTGAAGCATTCGTGAATGTTGAGTCTTTCGTTGCAAAGAAGAAGAATCTCTTAGAAGAGTACGCAGAGATGATATTTCATCAAGTTGTCATAACAACTGAAGATGTCACTGAAGAATGGGCGAGACCACCTGAAGGATACAACGAAGAAGAAGTTTCTTCGAAAGAAGATGATTTCAAAGAGCAGATTCTGGAGGACATCAACCTCTTAGTCTCATTAATTCCTGAACCAGATCAGATATTGCCTATCATTGAGGCCAGAGTGAAACATAAACTGGCAACAGGTGACTGGAAGGCCAGGTATTTCGACCTTATGGTCAAATCACAAATAGCATCTTTCCTTGGCCTGGATGAAGCCTCCGAAATGATCGAAGCTTCCTTGATTCATTTGAAAGACCCTCATGCAAAAGTGAGATACGCCACATTGCAACTTATTGGGCAAGCCTGCGAAGACATGGCTCCGGACTTCCAATATAAAAATCAGAAATTAATCTCGATTTTCTATGAAGGGCTAGTTACAGAAGAGGTCCCAAGAGTGCTCAGCCATCACTTTGCCGGACTTTTAAATTTTTTCCACGAAACTGTGAATCCCAATGTTCTGGGGTCTTTTGATCTGGCCCCCTTTATCAATATTGGCTTGAAGCATTCCGTAGAAGGGATCTCATATGTGAGGGAGGCGGCAATATCATTTATCGCAGGCCTAGCAGAAGTAATGAAGGAAAAGCTCGAGCCGTACATAAGCGAAGCTATGGAAGTTATTCTTAAAGTTTGCAATTCAACTGGCAAAGAATATATGAATTTGAGAGGACGTGGGCTTGAAGCTGCAACACTTTGGCTTTCATATGTCCCAGGAGTGAAGAGTTACAGTGAACAGATTCTCAAATTGTCCATTGAGAGTCTAAATGAATTCGTGGTTATCGATGAAAATTCTGCTCCTCTCAAAGTTTATGTTATTCAGGCATTCAACCGTCTAGTCCATTCGGCACCTGAAAAAATTGAAGTACACGTTAAGGAAGTCTTCCCAAGACTGATTGATCTAACTCAGAATCTGTTGATATCTAAAGCAGAAGGGAGTATCCTCGGGCTTCTCTTGTCAAAAATAAAAAAAACACGTATGGGCAATGATATGGAAGATAACACAGGTGAAAAAGAGCAAGAATTTCTTTATAATGATGAAGACATCTGCATTGGATTACAAGCGCTTATATTAGCACTTTCAGATTTGCAGAAAGCGATGGTACCATATACAGAAAATTTTGTAGCATTCTACAAAAAATCGATTTTGGCGACCAGTGCTTCTCACGGTCAGATTATGTCAAATCTAATCCATGGTGCTGCGAGTCTTTTAACAATGGTGAAAGCGACCACAAGCAATGAAGATTTCTTGAACATGTATCATGAATTCTTCGAATTCTTGCACAAAAATCTTCCAAAGAACGTCGCTGAATTTGTTGATATTTCAGAAGATATTATTCAGGCATTGAGTATGTTCTACGAGGTTGCTGATAATGTTCTTACTACCGAAGAAATTGGATCTGCCCTCCTCTTTCTTGAAACAATTAACGCCGTACTTGCTGAAAAAAAAGTTTTGTTGCTGAAGGATGTGGAAAGTAACAAAGATGTAGAAGAAGGAGAAGAGGATGATGATGCTGAGGAAAAATTGAGAAAAACTGAAGAAGAGCAAGTTGCATTACTTGAAACTCTGGGAAGTCTTGTAAAAAACAACCAGAAATTGATCACCGAGCAATTCTCAAAAGGAGTTATCACATTTTATACAAGTTTTTTGAAGAAACCTGAAAATTTGCAGGAACAAACGAAATTTCAAATAGTCTCATTCCCAATATGTGATTTATTTGAATATTTCTCTCCAGATCATCCTTTAGTGTTAAAACATTTGGAGAAGACGATGTTGCCGATTCTTGAATTCGGAGGAACCCATCCAGTGGTCCTTTGTCGTCAAACCACAAGCTATGCGATTGGAGTGTTTGCTCAAAATTCTACAAATGATACTTTTAACAAATATCAACATAAGCTACTCGGACTCCTCAAGCAATTAAGCAAACGACCTGATGGGCCTCTTGCAAAAGATTTTATTGATGATACTATCACGAATGAGGTTGCTTTCCTAGTGGATAACATTGGAGGAGCATACGGTAAAATACTAAAATACCATGAGAACACTCTCAACCAAAGTGCAATTGTGAATGAGTGGCTAAGATATCTTCCTCTCAAAGCCGATCAACCAGAAATGCAAAGACAGCATGAATTCTTTGCAGATTTGATACTGGGACCAAAGTTCGAGCTCCTTTGTGGTGAAAACCAAGAAAGGAAAGACTTGATAACTCAAAAGATTACTGAGGTTCGAGAAAAGTCAGAGATGATTGAAGATCAGATGATCAAGAGGAAAATTGAGAATGCGTATTTGAAACTCACAAAAACAGATTAGATGATGATTTGTTTAAAGAGACATGACTTCTCTAGTTTGAGTTGAGATAGATAGAACTTATTCAATTATTATAGCTTGAGAATATGCAACTATTAATAGAAAATGCATTACACCAGGTTTTCCAAAGAAAACATTAAAAAAACAGTAAGCTAGCTCCACACTTAGATAGAGAATGAGCCGTTAATACTAATACATCAATTTTTTCACTTCCTGACAAATAGATGTGACCTCAATTGAGGCACCTGAATACTTCAAAGCGATAGTGAAGAAGAAAATAATGTCTGCTCAATTGAGGCAAAAAAATGGATTTCATTTGTAATGAGTCGCAACAGAACAAAATTTGCGCCTATCGTGTCCGATCTATGAACTAAACTAGCACGTGTCACAATCCTAAATCTCAGTGACTATTTAACAGCTTTAAATAATATTGTAGAGATATCAATATGATGAAAATAACTATTTTGTTTGTGCTATTATGGCATTTAGCACTAACACAGCGTCCCCATATCAGCAGGTCAGGTAGTTTTCCTGAAAAATTTGTAGTTCGTCAGGACTCTACTCCATTTACGGTCTATCTTGATTCATTTTTTGCCGGGTTTAACCTAACATTCAACCACGCTCCTCCTCGCTTGGAAATGACCAAAAGAATTCCTTTCGTTAATCAAAAAGCTCGTATTCAACCAATTTCACCGACCTCCGTTACAGTTGAAGGTCATGAAGTCCAGTATGTTGTTTTGAATAATAATCAGCTTGATTTCATCCTTGATAATGGCCAACTATGTCAATTCGCAGCAATCAACGATCGCGACCTAGAATGCTACGATATTCTCGCACCTCCAGATGACATTCATATGCTAATGGCATGCTATAACCACACCTCCTCTGAGAACATCAACTATTTAATTGAACTTGGCAGTGGGAAAATGTTTGTAACGAGCATCTCTCTGGAAAACTTTTCGAAATCTTCCACTCAAACCCGGAGAGAGTATAAAGCAATGTCGCTTGCTCCTGGGGGATTTTATCATCTTTACTATTTTTACCACTTCTCCGTAAACACTGAAGGCAAAGAATGGCTGATACAAGAGTTCATCTATATGAAATCTTCGAATCAAACCTGGGTTGGCAAAAGGTTTTCTCACCTGAACTCGAGCGATAGCCCTCTCCAGTCGTTTTCAATTGGAGATTTCGTGGCTTTTGAAAATATGCTTGTTCTCTACGATTACCATCAGAAAGCATTAATAACCTTCGACAAAAAATCTGTGCTTTCTTCCAAAAGCTTAAGAGATCTTACTTCCTCGCCATTGGAATTGATTTCAATGTATGGTGAACTCAACAATCTTAAGCAGTTGATACTGAACTTACAGGGAGAGGTTTTGCAAAGTGAAATATCAGATGGCGGGAAAATAGTCAAAAAGTATGCTTATCCTGCAATCACTTGCAGTCGAGTGCTTTCTTCAGCAATGTTAAATAATGAACTCTACATGGTCTGTGCTAAACAAAATCAAAATCGTGTCATCGGATACAAAATAGGTATGACTGACTACCAAGCTTACTTTGCCAGCGATAACTGTGGTGGAGGAGATCATGTCCAATTGCTTGTGGATGTGCACAGTAAGCTATTGGTTCGTCTCGATTCACAAGGAATTACTTTCTCTAAACTTAATGCCCAGAAATTTGAAATAAATGCGTCATGGTCAAACGAGAGCAGTGATTATGAGCTTATTATAACAAGTCAAAACAGTTTAGCTAAAGAGATAAATTCAAGCTATCCCGAAAAAGAAACCCGAAAACTAAAGTTTCAAATCGTCTTCAGAGAAGCAAATGACCTAAACATACACAAATTGAGCGACAGACTTGACAGCGTGTCACTACAATATCCAAATACTGGGAAAATCGATCTGGAAAAAATATTTGATGGTCCGGCTCTTCAGTTCGAGGTTAATGGAATTCCGAACGCCAAAGTGAATGCTGCAACCAAATTGAAAACTAATGAAACCGATGAGTGGTCGCGAACGTTTATATCTCGATTGGGAGCAAGAGATGTGCTTGTACTTCAGGAAAAACAAGCCTCAAAGGGTTATCGAATCAGGATATCTCAAGCAACCAATATAAACGGAGAGCTATTGGATCAAACTCTACGGACTGAAATTGAACTCAAGAGCTCTGTTATGAAGATTAACTCAGAATTTTATCCTAATCTTCTGATTCTCACGAATCCTGATCATACGCTTGATGGAAGTTCTCATGAACCATCAAAACTCTACGCTGTGAATCTAATGATCTATTCATTCTCATTCAGAAAAGTCATCGAACTCACAGGCTCGTTATGCTCTCTACGAGATTGTAATGCCATTCACTTCTCAAATGATCCTTCATCTAGAGAAAACATCTATTGTCTTGATCCTGAAAACCAGAAATTAAGCATTTATCACTATAACGATCAGCAGGTGAGTCTTACGCAAGGTCCTACTTACCAAGGACCAAAATTTTGGGAGCAGGTAACCCTTCCCACGCTCACTGATGTCGATACGCATTCTGATTTTCCAGGAGTGCTTCTCTTGAAATTCGATGTTCATCATTTCAAGCTTGGGTTCTATTCCCTTAGCCAGAATAGTTACATCACATCATTGCACATTGGACGCAAAGATTACCTCATCCAGGCGAAGAAATTATTCCTCATCGATTACAAGCACAACACAATCCAAGTGATTGATTTGCACTATCTAGATGTGACAAAAACAGAAACAACTGTGAAAAGCGAGGCGGAATTGGGCATTTCTGGAGGAGTTCGCTATCTTGACACTTATGGTTGCAACCTCATACCAGGTTCCGCGATCGCACCTAAAAAGTCTAAGTTTATCTACATAAGAGCAAAATGCCAAGAGAGGTCTTCTTTGGAACAAATATTTGTCTACCACGTCGAGAACAGACCTGAAGAGTCATTGCGAGCTTCTCTGGGCATTCCTCTAAATTCTACAGAGGCAATTCACATCTCAGTCCTTGGAGGGATGTACGATAACCGAAGCGATTGCTATGATTTAATTCTAGCGCAAACTAATAGAAAAAATTTCTACCACGCACTCTATTCTCCTACAAACATTATTTTCGATACGAAATTGATCCCTCAAGCTGCTCTCAATGAAACTTTAAACACTTTCGACGTTACAATCTCTGCGAAAAGTGCATTATCCTCAGAAAAGAAAGTTACAGCCTCTGTCGTTGTATATGTGGCAAAATTCCAGAAAGAAATCCATAAGATTGCGCAAGATAATACCAAAACCTTGCCAATACCATCTTACTTAGAGCGGCCTGACTCAGAAAACTTTTGCATGAGCTTTGACCCCTATCTTCTCTGGAGAGGTAGTATTCTCGAGATCGAATCTAGCGTGAATGTATTTACTGTGAAAGAAAGGGTTGATCCAAAGATTGTTGAGATGCAACTTATTGAAAAATACAAAGTTCACAACCGGCTTGAGGAAAAAAATCCTTTCAGAATAAATAGCATGGTGGGGTTCAAATTAATAGATTCTGATATTTATTTCTATGATACGAGGGAGATATATGTTGCTTCCAAAGCCGCACCTGAAAAAACTCACCATGTACTGCCTTTGAGTAACAACAGTGACGATTTTATCGTGAGGAATATCGAATTTAGCGATAAGGGCACGTATTTCGTGTCTTTCTCAAGGAATAACCACTCAGCTAGAGTTTTTCAGATTCAGTCTAATTATACACTCTTTTATCTCGGAGAGCTTCCTTTTGCTCGCCCTCCAACGGCATTCTTTATTTCCGAAGAAGGAATGATGTTTGTTGTGTCGTCTTTTTCTTCGGAAAGCGCACTAGATGGAACATTTTTACAGATTTTTTCCCTCAACGACCTGAAGCGAAGTGTTTCCTTCGAATTTGAGAGTATATCGAATATCATCGAGCAAGGACCTATCGGATTTGCTCAGTTGGCTGTCACAAAAAATCTCAAAGGAGAGTATATTGCTTTCATTACTACCGATACGAAGGGATTAATGACTTGCCGAATTGTCATGTCTGAACCTAGTTCTCGTTCTCATTCAATTAAATGCCACGAATACGGCTTGAACCTCATGATCAAGCATGATTTAATTGAAGATCAAACTCCTACATGGAATCAGCTGAAAGTACTCAACAAGGTACCAGATGACCCAGAGGGATTTAAATTGCTGATCGCTGGAACGCATACACCCATCTACATTATCAACGTGGTTCTTGAAAAAAGCCTCTCAATATTACAAGGCTTTATTAATTACGATCAAACTTATGAGCAGAGTCGTGTCGTCCTCAATTCAGAATATCTAGTAGCTTATAGCGTATATGACTACTTAGATTTAGCCTGCTTGCCGAATAAATATAAGCTGCATGTTTATGAAATATCAGAAAAACACTCTGTCAGAGTCAACCTAGAAGATTCTTGGAGACTGCAAGAAGCTGTGACGCGAATTGAGCCGGAACATGATCAACTGATTGATATTGATCAAGAAAGCAATAAATTATATTTGTATTATTATGTCTCTGGACTCTCCACAATGGATATAGTGAAAAATGCGACAATTTGCGTTCGAGGCGATGTCGACATTCCTCCGGGGACTCAATACGATTTAATGATACATGCGAAGAATGACTTAGGAACAAAAACGTACTCTTGGAGGTTCGAAGTCCCTAATAATGAAACGAGTGGTTTGCCAGAACCACCAGCCGAAAATAAGAGCGGATCTCTGATGACTGTTGTATTCGTCGTATTGGCAATTTTCGTGGCGATCTCAATACTGGCTTATATTCAGCGCAATAGAAATACGAAAAAGATTGTAGTCACTGTTGCTTCGCAACAAGCGGTGGAGGTTCAAACTGGACCTGATTATAACAAGCTTAAAGATGTACCTCAAAAATCCCAAAATAAATAATATTTTATTAGTCATTCTATGGTACAATATTTTATGTTGATGGTTCTTCTGCTGAAGATACTAATCAAATAATGAATTCTTTTAGTGATGAGAAAGCAGAATTTCCTAAATCACCTTGATTGCGTTGCTTCAAAAGAGATGCATTTGATAAATCACTCTGATGAAAATTAAAATAACTTCATAGCACAATCTGATTTATGTGATTCTCTTGCATTACTACTGAGATGAAGAACTAATTTCAGAATACAATTTGGATAAAGTGTGTCGACTATAACGCTGTCTCTATAATATAAGTTTTTAAGGTAGGCTATGTTGTTTAGTCATTAGCAATTGAATCAGTTTATAGCGATTGAGAAAAGAAATAAAAACCTCTGCCTTAACACCAATCACTACCTAAAACAAAAGCAGCGTACTCGCGAGAGATTTATTTCATATTGCACTTGGTAGAAAAACAAATTAAATTGATGAAAATATACAACTAATTAGTAATCCAATACTAGTATATTTGATATTTCAGTATAAGCAGCAGTCTGAAATTACTAGCCAACAGTTAATTTAATATCCAACTTTCCATTCAGCAAATGATAGTTATGATATGTAATTGTTAATTTTCAAAATCTTATCTGATTCATTCTATCGATAAGTGGAAATAAATTTCCTTTCATTTTTATTTTATTTTCATATAAGAGCGTAATTGAGAAATATTTAATTTAGAATTGAAATAACCAAATACATCGCAATTGTAATCTATGGATGCTTCAATTTAATGAATGATGATACCTGCACTCGTCCAGCTTAACATTATTTTTCTCATTTCTTTATTTCTAATTTTGATTCTTCTGCATTATCGTAATCTGCTTTCAGCCAGCTTGCAGGAGCTGAAAAATGTGACTGTTTGACAATGCAGGAAAAGAGTGTTTTGAGCATTTTTTTAAAATAAAATTTATTATAAATACTTATAATACCGGTATAGAAGATGAATTACATACATCAATAATGATTTTGGCTAGAAGCTTTCAGTTATTTTCAAATATCGCGGTGGCTCCAATTCCGTCTGGGCTCTACTTGTGTAAACCGCAAGACTAGAAGAATTGAAAGTATGCGGAAGCGAGAATGACTCGGGATCGGCACCATTACAGCATTGATGTTTATATCCATCGATGATCCTTCTTGAGAGCCCGTAAACAAACGCGTTAAGAAACCCTTGAAGGTTGAATAGAGACTTCGAAATTAAAGTCACCAACGATGGAATTGAGACTGTTTCATTGATCTGTTTGTAAATCCCAACTCCGATATACGGAAAAAAACAAATGATCAGCACGAGGGGATATATTAGCAATTCCAAGTATAGTTTCTCTCTCAATTGTCGCAAGGCTCGGATTGTTGAGGCATAGCAGAAAATGCAATAGAGTACGGCGAGAGTCACTGGACAAATTAGTACTAAGAAAAACGAAAGATCAAATGCATTTGTTTTCGTCTGATGTACACACCCAGTGGTTTCTTCGTATTGGATAAAATTAGTCAACCCAGAGGTAGTGCCGAAGATGATTGCTGCAATTATTGATAAGATTGTGTATTTGGTAAAGTAATCCTCTAAAATTATGACAGTGTCACCTTTTGCGCTGACATAGAGACAGTGAGCAAAGCAGCAAGTCCAGAAAATCGATCCAGCAAACCCACCAATCATGAGTGAGCTTTCGATCATACATGTTATACTATTTCCTGGGTAATAGTCTGTTAGTATGCAACAAACGTTGTAGAGGAGATCCATAATGCAGAGTACAACAACCATCTTGCCTAAGGTGTTATGGGCGATTTTTAATATCAAAGTGGTGGTTAGGTTGAAAAAGCATCCTATAATTGATAGCATGCATGTGATTATCATCAAAAGCATCTGAAGTTTAGCATCATCAGCAGGTCCTGGAGCTTCACCTCCTTGAATGATGGAAAGCAAATTAGGTTGCGAAGAAGCTTGCATAGAGATTTTGTTCGTTTTGACTTGGGTTAACAAAAATATGCTAAGCTTGATAATATCAAGTTATACTCAGCAATACAAATTTATTTCACTTAAACTTATCATGCGCTTCTCCTTTCTAACTCTGATAATAAACTTATAATGGCAAATCCAAGAACCTTTGGTTTTGTATAGATCATATATCTTTCTCAAAGCCCTCAAAAACCATCGTACTTATTTTTGAAACCTTAGCTTTAGCATTTTCAGTTTGTGTGCTAATTTGAAAGCCTTGAATAATTTCAAAAGAAAGAATGGACAGTTCATAAAACATCAGTTTTTCCAAAATTGAATACAATATTTAGCAGCCTTTAATCGGGAAAATATTTGCAAAACACATAAGAAAACAGTGAGCGTTTTTTTAAAAATGCCACTTAAATTATTATGAAAGACGAAAGATGGCAATTGACCTTGTATAAAAGAGAATGACAATCCCCTCCCAACAGTGTCACACAAGTCAGAATTCTTTCAGATATCTGGCTCATTCGAGTCATCTTTTTCAATGTAAAATTATGCTGAATATCCATTCACTCAGCGTATGAGCAACCAAATTTGAAACGTCACATTGTTACTTGGCCTACTTCAAACTTCATACTGTGCTTAAACAAGAAGAAACTCAAAGGCTTCCTTTTCGTAACCCGAAGCTTTAACCATAGATGTTTCTTATGAATCGCATAAAATTTAGCTTTGCCTAAACTTCCATCATTGCATGTTCCAAAAACTCTCTCTCTGCTGTT
>ENA-UOTZ01002171-UOTZ01002171.1-compost-metagenome-genome-assembly--contig:-NODE-2171-length-10899-cov-25.894197_pt1 | contig 10899 bp, 7 predicted proteins | sample MGYA00238144_ERZ746983 | MGnify/ENA primary metagenome ERZ746983 (study PRJEB28759, sample SAMN06268863) | compost metagenome | isolation source: single cell | place: USA: California, Emeryville, Joint...
TATTAATTTGGCATACCTCATTAACATCACAATGAATGAAGAAACAGCAAAACCAATTCTTCCTAAATTTCAAGCAATATCAGAAGAGCTACCCGATATTTCTCCTTCAAATCGACGCCAGCTCCAAGATAAACCAACCAAAGATCCCAAAACAATTCTACAAGAAACGTTTCTAAAAACTCGAAATGTCATTCAATTTTCAAAGGGCTTGAACAATCTATTCAAAATCGATCAACTGAATGACTACTACATTGATGATAACGTCGTTGATGTAAAGTATTTTCCCAAATCGTTCTTTACATCGCATCAATTAGAACTGGGACCACAAAAAAGAATCAAGGATAGCTTATCTTTTAAAGAAAGCCCGGAAAACGCGCCAGGATACAGAGGTATATCATTAGCAGCTATAACTGAGCAATTGAAACTATGTGTAAGGATATATATAAATATATTAAAGATTTTCCCGCTTTCGCCTCGTTTATCGAGACCTCGATGAGCGAAGTAGAAGACGAAGGCATCTTTCAGGTAGATCACAGCCTTGACTTTCAACTAATACACACTTTTGAAGATTTGTAAACATATGACCTATGAGAAGGTTGGGCCAGGAGAATGGATCATGGAAGAAGGCGATGTTTCTAACGATAAATTCTACATTATTCTTAGCGGCAGCGTGAGTATCGTGCTTAAGAACCGGAACGTCTACGCTGACGAAAATATTGAGGAATTCAAACGGTTGGAGGGGCAGCAGGTAGAGCACGATGAGGTAAACCATTTCGAGTCCAATCGGTGACAAAATTTTCAAATAGAAAGAAAAAAGAACTCAAAGCTCTTCAAAAGGAAAGTCAAAGCAAAGATTAAATCACAATGAAACCTATTCGAGAGGAGCGCTGAAACTTGGAGATGAGGAAACTAATGCTTTGCGGCATGTTGGCAGTGAGTTGAATACAGATCACCCAACGAAGCACGAAAAGAAAGTAAAGCTGGGTACTGTCTCGGGATTTGCGAAGGCAGCGGCTCGTCATCAGCAGAAGTTCCAGACTCAAGATGAGCATCACAATCGAGGGTCAAAAGTTCCGTACTCTGGAGGAGGTATAATAGAGGAGTCTCACGAAGAGGATCATTGCGTCAGAAAGCATAAACCTCACGAGACAATAGCTGAATTCGGCGCCTTGCCTCATGAACCCGTGACCCCTCATAAGCATCACGGTCAGCACCATCATCCGCCTCAAGAGAGCGTTTCCGTGGTCCAATACACAGCACCGGATGGCTTAAGCTCAGCGTTGAAATCAAAGCTTAAAGAGTATCATATTGTCAATAAAGTACTTCAAGTCGGCGAAGCTTTTGGAGAAAAAGCGCTGACCAATCCCAATGCGAAGAGAAGCGCTTCAATCCTTACTAATAGCGATTGTGAGTTCATTATCCTGCATAAGGATGATTTCCTGAAGATTTTTCCTCGGTTTAGTCTGCATAACAAGAGGAAGATAGATTTTCTCAGAGCGAATATCCCTGACATGGACCAGGTGAGCTCGAGAGCAACCTTTGAGGACTATATGTACTCAGTTCAGCAACTCGATCTGGTTAAAGGGAATATCATAACAGAAGAAGGATATTCAGGAAAAAAGATTTATATTCTAGCCCAAGGCACCTGTACTGTCCACAAGGAACTTCCGGACAGGCGACCTGAGAGCCTGAAAATGATGACGAAGCCGCGTTTTGAAACCATTCAAGTAAATGAAATCGGACCCGGAACGATGATAGGAGAGGAGTTAATCTTTACTACGGAAAAGAAGTATAAATACACAGTCAAGGTAATTCAAACCAAGAGTTATTGTTGTAGTTCTTGACGAAAAATTGTAGGTTTCGAGCTTCCATGCCTTGCTCTACTATATCAAAGCGAGTGAATTTAAAGTCAAATTCCCTAGGAGGACGATCGCTGAATTGAGAGGCAATTTCCAAGACAAAGAAGTGCTAAGAAATCAACGAATTGAGTCATTTCTGAGAGGGAACACAAAGGAATCGGATTTTATCAATGAAAACTATGAGCTCAACTTGAGTGCTGTGCTCAAATATCTGAACAAAGAGTCCCGCTACAAAGCGGTGTCCAAGTTGCGGCGGCGAAGAAGCGAGGATGTCGCCGGGGATGATTTGAATAATTTAAGTGATACTGAACTGCATCGTATCAAAAAGCTTGCGGTGGCGGGATCTCGTAGTATGAAAAATATTGCAATAGAAAGAAACAGAACGTATTTTTATTCCATTCATCAAAGACTAACTGGTATTATCATTTCAAAAGGACTCATAAAACAATCGCCGACTACTACACAGCCTTGAACAGATTCACCGAAAAGCATGAACGAATACAGATTGACCAAAACGATCCAAACAAGCATTCTGAAACTATTCGTTTTCTCAGACAGGCTTTTAATATAAATCCTGAGGAAAAAGGGGACGTCTTGAATAAGTCTTCAGCTGCTATAATGACACATACTGATGCCTCCCCTCAGATAACCAAGTCAGCTTCCCAGGATTTTTTCATCACGAGACCCTCTCCACCCAAACGAGAGCGCGAAACTGACAAAACGAAAGATCATAGTCCTGACAAACATTCCCAAGAGACCATTCCCGAGAGGCCTGAAAGAAAAAAGAATCTTCAAATTACTAGCACGCTCTTAGCACTCGACAAACCAGGTGGAGCAACAGATGAATTCTCTCCTTCTGTCTCCAATCTGTTCAAGGCGAATAACTTCTTCAAAGGTCTCCGATCCTTATTACAGAAATCAGTGACAAGCAATGTGGCGTCTCCGAATAATAGACTGTCATCGAGCAATATTACTGAGAGGCCGAGCTATAAAAGAAAATCGGAGTGTGGAGACCGCTTGCTGACAGACCCAAATGATCTTTACGAGAAATTTGACCTAAAGAGAATGTCCACCTCTCAAGAAGTTCAAAAAAGCTCAGTGATACAGCGTGCAATGGAAAAACCACAGAGTCAGCAAAATGGAGCGGAAACTTTTCACAGGTTCCAATATATCAAGCAAGAGAAAGAACAGCCACCGAATAAGCGAGAGTTTATAATCAGACATAACACCGAATCTCTTAGTGAAGAGCAATTAGCCAAAAATGAGGAGAAGACACTTGAAAAATTGGAAAATATGAAAAAATCAAATACTTTCGAATGCGGTCATGGTCTCAAACGATTCGAATTCGGCTCTAATCGATTATTCGAGCAGAGAACCGAAGAAAGAAAGAGAGTCTTACAAACGAAGATCGCTCAGAGACTCTCCGGCTTCAAAAGCCCTCAAAAGGTTCCATCGCATCGGCTCTCTGGCAGCGAGCATGAAGTCGTCGGATTTTTAAGATTTGCTGTGACTCCTACCAAAAAACGCTTGTACCAAGAATTAGAATCCGACCTTCGTGTCGCTATCCGTGAAAAACCGAAAGAAACTAAACCTCGCGCTCGGTCTCAAGAAGAACCTACAAAAGTGATTCCTTTACACACTGAGCCAAATGCAGAGAAACCGGAGCTGACTATCTCTACAGCGGACCCGACGCCAGTGAAGAGGAATACGACTGTGACGAGCTGGAAGATTTTCTGTTCCCGTGAGAGCGTTAAGGAATTGGCGGCGAAACTAGCAATAACAAACGCGCGGATGTCCACGAGCTCGAGGAACCTCTTCAATTCGACTCAAACAAGTACTTACAAAGATCCAGTCCCTGATGCTGAGCCAGAGAATTGGAATGTAATACATCAGCAGGTTCTTGCACCATTGGCGAACAAGGATGGGGTTAGCCGCTCGTTAAATATGAAGAGGCAATTGCGAAAGGCATTGGATTCGAAACGGAAGATTTCGGCCTGGAAGTCTGATTTTGGAGCTAATTTGAGCACTTCAAATACGACAGGAAGTTTTCTAATTGAGAATTCAGCAGAACGTTTTGATATTAAGAGTTCAAAAATCAGTCAAACCGACGCCGCGTGACGATGCAAGTTCCATAAAGAGACAAAGTTTGCCTCAATTAAAGTTAGTTTGGTGTAAAGAAATTTATTAAACATTTTTATTAAATTAATGTGTTCTAAATGAGCACAATGTTTACACGTTTTTCTTTGCATGCAGACTCTTTAGAGAGAGAGAGGTTGTAAGCTGCACTAAGAGGCACAAAGGTAGTTTTTCTCAAGTTTTATTTAGAGATATCGGAATATAACCGATAACTGAAAAAGAAATCATTCAACTTACATTTTAATCTCCAAAAATACCAAAATAAGATGCAAAGAAAGATCGTTATTTATTAATTTCTTAATGTTTCTATCTATCCAAGAGAATGATAGGAGAAAATGGTCATTGACTCGAGAAGTTGATTTTAATTTTAATTTTTTTGTTTCTGAAGAGACTTGAGAAGTTAATTTGACCTTTCTTTTTTTTTTGGAGTTTTATACTTCTGAAGAGAGCAGGGCTCTCAAGAGTACATCTCAAAATTTATTTTCAAAACAGTCTGATTTTTTGCATTTACTAATTCTGAGAATTTTTTATTGTTTTGATTTTGTGTTTTCTGGAATGAGCTCGAGATATTTCCTACTTCTGAATTGTTTCCTTTCATATAGGGTAAAATCCTGGTGTATAAGGTAGATGGAAAATAATCGCTGTCATGAATGATCTTCAAAGATCATCTAAATTGTGGCCATTAGGTAGTGATACTCCCATTGGTTTCTAGTGATCATTCTTCAAGGAGAATATTGACTCTGATGCTTGCTCAAACGAAGCAAACAGACATAGAAGGTTCTAAGGATCAAATGTTTTCGATACTAAATAGTTAAAACTTACGTTCATCTGATGTCTTTCCAGTATAAAGGACTTTTCCAGTTTTGAAGTCCAATAGTGCTACTGTCTCATCATATGAAGCACTCGCGAGCATATCACCACTCGGACTCCATCGTACGCAGCTGACCCGATCTAGACCACACCAATTTAGACTCTGTAATTAACTTCTTAAACAATAAAAAGCATTACTTTGATGAATGCCTTCGAAAGTTTGGACAATTTTTGACTCTCGCTTGTCAAATATCTTCACATTATGATCACTGCCACCAGAAGCCAATAAGTTCCCATTGCTTTGGCAAACATCAATCCAATACGAGATCCCTAAAAGAAACATCAATAAGGCTAAAGAACAAAGACCAGGAGATATAAAGCAACTACAAAAAAAATTTAAAGGTTAATTGCTTCCCTCTTCATGAAAGAGAAAGCCTGGACTCTCTCTATTCAATCATTTGGGAAACGCTCAGATCAGGAGCGAAAACAAGGATATCAACCATGAGCTCCAATTACATTTTGTTTCCGTTTGAATCGGACTCTTCAAAATGAGATCTTTCTTTTCAATATCTAGGATGTTGAGTTGTATTTTATCATATTTGACAAATAATAAGGGTTCATCAGGATTTGTGCTAAATCTGCAATGGCTATTTTCATCTAAAAAGTGATCATGAGAATGAAATGAGTTAAAATACGATCGATAAATATGATAAGAAGAGCAAATATGATAGAATAATATAATATGCTAGAACATTAAGGACGCAGAAAATTGATATTGATTTGAGAATGAATGTTGTTTACCATAGCTGATTTCCGTCACCATGTCCATATGAAAGCGATAACTGTCTGTGTTCACATCTGATATTGTGCATGTTCCATAGCAGTCTATTGTTGCTGCAGTCTCTCCGTTGAGATTGAAATCAAAGCCGGTGATAACACATTTGGGCGCGCCCTCGAGACTTCCTACATGGAATATTGAGTTTCGGTAAATGAATCTGCAATGGTAAATATTAATTAAATACTCCATTTGGCATCTGGTTGGGGGTGACATTTTGATTTTCGGTTGAATTTCACAAGAGTGCCAGTCTTCTCATTCGTGAAATTATAGAGATGATATGCTACTTTCTCTCCAACAGGAATCGCACCAAGGATGTTTCTCCGTGAATTATATGCCAGATCTCCGAAACCAGTCGTCTCTAGAAAAAGAAAATTGATAAAATAGATCTAAACGATGATTCAACCATCACAAACTTCCTCAAATGAAAATATTTTCTTCGCTTGCCCTTTCTGTGAGACATCAAATATCTCGAGGGTAGCAGATGAGTCAAAGCAATGCTGAACGGAAACTAAGAGCCCTGTGTTTGCTATCTCTTTCACGTGAGTCCAAACTTGGCTGGACCCTTGGGAGATAAATATTAAACTTGAATTAATATGGATAAAATGAAAAATACCATCTGAAGTTTTAAGTTTAACTCCGTCAAACTTAGAGAATTCTTGTTTCGATTCTAGTTCAACAATACTAATCTTATTACTGTATTGTGAAGACCAGGCGAGGAGAGTTGGAGGAGATATCTTTTCTATTCAACATTAGATTGTTAGAAGTATATTGAAAGAGTGAAAATGGAACTATCATTAAATAAGCGAATTAAAAAACCACGAATACCAGTCGTTAACGAATTTTTCAGCAACTCATTGCGTGGTACGTCTCCTTCGGCTTTTGAGTCTTCCAGAGCTGTCTGTTTCTGTTTCGAGCTGTCATTTGACTCGCTTTTTGGGAGCATTATCTTTTTACTTTGTTAATAAGAATCGAGAATAAAATGATTAATTTTCAAAAAAAGCTCATCTGAAGCTAATAAGAGAGCCAAAAATTGAGTTGATTTGAGAGGGAAAAAAATAATAATAAAGGAGATAGGAATCTGATGTGACGATTCTACGAGAAAATCTTTATTAATAATAAAAAAGCCACGATACTTCCTGAAAGGCAAAGTTTCAAGAAAGTTAAGAGACATCAGATGCTCTTGAATCAAGTTAATCCTCCCTATAAATTCAACAATTCTTTTGATTACAACTACTCTGACTTATAATCTTACAATGGCGAAGATTTTTAAGGAAATTATTAATTGTTTCACATCTTTTAATTGTTTTAAAAAGTGGATGACCTGCTATTAGATCTCCATAAGCACGCAAGAAATGACAAAATTGAGGCCAAATCTGCAGGAACACATGCCCAGCATAAATGATAACAAGCTGTATTGATGAAGAAGGCAACTCATTATATCGCCATTTAAATAACCACTAGCGGCACTTCACATTCTTTTGATGTTGACAACGCTCCAGTGCGAGCATACTATGAGGAGGGTCAATAACAAGTAAAAGTCTTTTTTTTATTATTATTCAAACCCTCTATATCCTCTTGTTTGCTTTTTTTTTTTCTCATTCGGGCGTTGCTGCTAGCAACGAATAACTAGAACTGTCAAAGTGATTTACCTGGTAATGCTTGTTGAAGAGGTTTTCGCCAAACTTGAGAATACTTTCAAACACCCGCCATAAGATTTGTTCGTTGAAGGAGCTAAAATTTCTGATTCACATATCTGAGAAAAGCCAGAATCGGTTGGATGCTGTAAGTAAAGCTATGCCAAAGGCTTCAGGCCCTTGAAAATAAGAAAGTTTAAAATTTGCAACCAGGTCAAATCAATTTACAACTGAGATAAATCAAGATTTAACCCCACTTGTGCGAATTAAGCTGAAATAAAGCTTAGTAACTACCTTCATATGTCAATTTTGTCATATATTGTAATGTAAACCCACAGAAAAACTCTCAACGGTTATTTCATAAACTTTTTGCACAACACCATCAGTTAATCTCCAGAAACTAATCAAAAATTAATAACTTCTAAAAGCATCTAGCACTTCATTTCTAAAATTCGCTTGAGATAGTTTTCAATTTGTAAAACTCAAGCAATCATCTATTCCTTTGAGCAATTGAAAAGGTACTTCCGCCAATAACCGAATTCCTATCACACTCAACTCCTGCAAGCATTGCTTCAACCATGTTATTTCATATATCTTTCATGTTTCTCATTTCGACTATCTTATCAATCTAAAACATGCATGGTGACGCGATCAATACTATCAAATATAAGATCTCTTAATTCATAAATGTCTTAACATTCTCCTCGATCGCTGCGATAACCTTCGTCAATTCTTCTACTAACTCCACTGACTCGCTGTCCTTGTTATTTATCTTAAAATACTCAATCTCTTCGTCCTCAATCTTGGTCTTGAAATACAGATAGTCATTTCTCCTCATCTTGATTATCTCCGGGAACACCTGAATCGGCTGCGTTATTTCCTTCTTAATTGCTTCAATAGTTTTGTTTTCTTCAGCTAAAAATTGCTTGAACGTCGCAATCACATTCTTCATATCCTCCTTTGTTAAGAACTTATTCGGGGCCTTCTTTTCCAGGATCTTCTTATTAAACATCGAATCAAAATACGCCGCAATTTCTCTATCTTGACTGTGCTTTTCAAAGGCTTGATAGAAAATAGGGATAGGCATGCCTATCTTCGTCACCACGTTGATCTCGCACTCTTCGCAAATCGAGTCATACTTGAAAGTATAGTTCTCCCAGACTTCAGTCCACTTGGGAATCTCGTTATAAACGCCTCTTCTCTCAGTACGCTCTTTGTGAGTCAACTCAATGAGCAGTTCTCCTTGGAGATCAGCAACGACTTCGACAATCTTAATGAAGGTGTCTTTAGAAATCGCGCCTTTGCTGGCCTCAGAGATCGCTTTTAAGACAAGCTCGTCAGAAACTTGGAAATCATTGGGATTTCTCTTAGGTTTTTGGACGTCCAGTGGGATCGCGTGCTGAGGAATGGTCGAGTCTGAATCGTCGAAACCAGGAGGGACCCCAAAGCCTTGCATGTCCATACCCTCGTCTGGGATGAGGTCAGCAGGGATGCTGCTCTGTTCTTCTTGATGTTGTGAGCCTGGCTCTTCGAACAAGGTTAAAATTTCCTTTATCTTCGCTTCGTTATTCAAGACTTTGTTTTCAGCTGCCGTAAGCTGGTTTTGGAGATTTCCAATAGTGGTTTTGTAAGTTTTGCTTTGTGCTTGCAGTTTTTCAGCTGCCTTCTTGCTGAGTTCATTCATCAGAGCCTCTAATTCAGCTTCTTGCTGCTTTTGGAGAGCGGCAAGCTTGTCTGTCAAACATTTATGCTTCTCTTCTAAGGCTTTAAGCTGTTGGGCTTTGTCGACTTCGGTCATGACCTGATGAGATTAGTTAAAAATGATATTAAAATTTTTAATCAGAGGCTTAAAGCAAATGAAGATTCAGGCGTCATGGGTTGTTATTTCATACAATTGATATCATTCTTTTCTCTCAGCTGGATCGGGTAGAAAACTAATCTTTAAGAATGAAAAACCTGGCATTTCTCTCATTTATTCCCCTTACCATACATCCAAGATTTCATTTCAGATGATTGACTTTCCAAAAAAAAATTAAAATGGATGGAACAGAATTCATAATACCAGCAACATTAATTTTCAGCTGAATGTGAATGCTACGTCACAAGTATGAGATTTCATTGTTTCTGGCATTTTCAGGAACTAAAAAAGGTATATTGATCAGAAGTGATGAACATTTATATTCTTGAGTTTTAATTCATTCTCCTCTTAAAAGAAATTGGGCTTAAAGAAAGACGATATATTTGTTTACTGTGCTCAAAATTCAGAGGAATGATACTCACAAAGAAAGTAACAATAACTTATTAAGCCAAAAAAAAACTTGTCATTGATCATTCTTTATGCACATGACAGCAAATTCAAGTAAAAACGTATTTATTTAGTTAAAAGCGTCTCCACCCATTTGGTTCTCAAACAGGTAATTAGCAGCAAGCTCTTCGTTTCTATTACAAACAATGAATGCTTCAAGCACTGTTTGCATGTCAAATCCCAAAGCAACAAGCTAGTGATAATCAATTAGAACAAATTAAACTTCAGCAATTTATTACTCTCTCGATCGCTTCTTTCTCTTCTTGAGTAACCTCAACGACCCTCTGTCTAGCTCCTCCAGCACCAGCTTGACCAAATCCTCCATCTCCTTCGTTTTCAATTCCATCCATTGGCTCCACGCCTTCCTCGTCAAATCCAAAATCTTGTCCAGCATCTCCTCCTTGCATTAGGAGCTGAAGGAATGCTTCTTGGTTCTGCGAAATTACTTGGAACAACTGCGGGTTACTCTGCGCGAGCTGAGCAAGAATTCCCTGCAGAAGTGCTGGATTCTGCTGAACAGCAAGTCGAAGCTGCTGGAAACCTGGATCGTTGGCTATCGCAGCCAGTGAATTACTCTGAGTTGGGGCCTGCTGGTTCTGAGCACCTCCAAAAGCGCCCATTCCACCAGAAGGCTGCGAGATAGTAGCACCAACGTTTTCTGGGATTCCGTTGAAAAGGTACTCAATGGCTCGATCAGGGTTATTGAAAGCAGCCTTAAGAGCAGCAATCACTTGTTCTTTCTCGAATCCCATCGTGCAGATTTCATCGACAGTCTTCGAGAGGTCTTCTCCGCTGAGAAGCGTGGACTCTGCGGCCGTAGTTGTTTTGACAGGAGGTTCTTCGACCACTAATAAAACAGTTTAAATAAGATCTTAACAGATATGCTACTTTGTTTCTCTTCAGTCTTTTTCGGTTCTTCTGGCTGTGCTTGAGTTTGAGTTGTTGTTGGTTTCTAGCCAAAAATGTTAAGTATTTGGTTGTACTAAAGAGATTTGCTTACTGGTTTGCTAAGCATTAAAACCATGAAGTCGCCTTCTTTGATTTGAAGCGCTTCAAGAGTTTGCTCGTCTTGAGTTTGTTTGCCTCTCAAGACAAGTTTTTGAAGAGGAACCTCGTGACCTTTGGTTTCAAAGAGAACTTGCTTGACTTTACTGATCTAGGTTATGAGTGAGTTTCAGCTATAAAGGCAGAGGCATACTGTGTCGCTTGGTGCAAGATCGAGTTCGGTAAGTTCTCCCTTGAGGTTTTTGATGATGATCTTCATTGTGTTTGTCGATTTAGTTGATCTTTTGTTTATTGATAATTATCTTTTGATTG
>ENA-UOTZ01002173-UOTZ01002173.1-compost-metagenome-genome-assembly--contig:-NODE-2173-length-10892-cov-3.278779_pt1 | contig 10892 bp, 4 predicted proteins | sample MGYA00238144_ERZ746983 | MGnify/ENA primary metagenome ERZ746983 (study PRJEB28759, sample SAMN06268863) | compost metagenome | isolation source: single cell | place: USA: California, Emeryville, Joint...
AGAAAGCTCCCATTTGTATCCGAGAGGCTCGAACGTCCGCTTGTTCAATTCAGGTAGTAGTTTTTTAATTTCTCTTTCCATCCTCTTCAATGATGCGAAAATTTCCATGTTATAGTTGTAGTCGATATGATCAGCGTAGGTATGGCTCAAATGGAAGGCGCATCCAGACATGAACATGATAACCGGAATCAATGAGAAGATAGCAAAAATGACGACTCCGGCAATGATATTAATAAAGTATCCAAGAAAGATGCTGGTTATCAGTGGCAGCCAAATCAGAATTGCAACGAATTTATGGCAATGGTCACTGCACCATAGGCGGAACTTTCCTTTGCCTTGCTGGTCGTTATTGATCTTTGCATGCTTTTCTTTCTGGATTTCTTTGCGGTATTTTTGAGTGATACTCAAGAGTAAGAGAAAGAAGGCATCCACTTTCTCTCCTAAGTGAGTTTTCTCGTCATCGAGCCACTCTTGATTCTCATCAGTTAGACGCTCCCAGGTCATATCGTAATCATTGTATTCATAGACGATTCTTCCGATTTTTCCTTTGGGGAGCCTTGCATAGTCAATCTCATAAGGATGCTTCTTCTGTTTTTTCTTTTTATCTTTCTCTTCATCCTCGTCCTGAACTTCCTGTTCCTGATTCTCCTGAGCAACTTGCTCTTCCTCATTTCCTGCCTCAACTTGCTCCTCGTCTGATCTTTCTCCCTGACTGTCGTTATTCATTTAAAATATTTTGTTAAATTATTGTAATAGTATGTAGTAAAAAGCTTCTGAAAGAAACTTCTATGATTGAGCTTTTCGTCAATAACTTTTTGACAAAAATTAATTGACTTTAATCAAGGCTTTTTATATCAAGTTAAACACTCGTGAGAACTCAAGCTCATTCCATTTTTTGAACCTAAAGATTCTAAAAAAATTCTTCAAATTGTCTATGAAATGGTGACCAAATGCTTTTGAATGTAATCCCCTACAAAGGTCACGTCATTAACGAATTTCAGGGGAAAAAAGTATTTAATTCGAATTACATTTTGTTGCACTGGGTACTATTTTTCCAAACTGCTATTGGTCGAGAATGGCCAATGTTAGTTGTTGAGAAGTCCTTGCTGGAAAAATGTTGAAAATCTCTTTGCTAAGAACTCATGCAATTCTTATAGAATTCGATTAACACGAATTACTGGAATACGATTTTCATTTCCTTAAATCAGCGATGGTAAGGCGGTTTTGCGCGAGTACCAAGGCCCTTTATGAATGCGTTTCGAGCAGTTATACATTTAAAAGTATGATGAAAAGATTGTCTAATGTCATTCGTTTGATATTCAGTCGGCTAGGATTAGGATGTGAGCCTATGCAGAGCTATTTTGGAATCATTTTATATCAAGCAAAGGTACTTCGGAACCATTTGAAAAATTTGAATTTTAAAGAATCTAATTTTGTGAGTTTTAAACTAATTTACGACTAATACAATTGATTCTCAAATCAAGGATACTTATCTAATTGTGAAAAATATGTTGCTCTACCTATTGGTTCGGCTCTGTTTGTTGAGAACTTCCATACAGCCCACTCACCACTGCATCTTAATCAGTAAGCATTGCATTTAGATCTTTATAAGTTAATCGAAAATGAACGATTCTTTTGCAAGTATTAAACGCATATCAGCTCTTAATGTGCTATTTTCGTCACCAGCGCCAGTTCAAGAGTTCAAGGTGTTATTCCCTTAGATTGCAGCAAATTCCCTTAATATCTTCAAAGTAAATAAATTTCAATCAGTTTGCTTTTTATTTTCTTTCTGCTGTTGCACCGATTTGAAAGTTGTTGGGGTACTGAAATGTCGATCCAAGCTCGACTTATCTTTTTTATGAAGTTTTCTTTTAATTCTTAAGCAAGATCCCACCTTCAAAGGTGCTGTTTTTAAAGTATCGTAACCGATGTGATACAGACTTATCACACTTCGCGTAATCATAGAAATGAAAAAACCCATTCCCAAAAAAAAACCTTCAACTGAGGAAACATCTAGTGGTAAATAAACCTCCTCTCTTCATTAAGCCTGGTTTCTCATTTCCTCTCTCATTTTCTTGAAGTTACTAATAATAGGCAAGAGTCAGGAAATATTTATCAGAAAAAAGTAGCAGCGAGCGACTAGCACAATGACTTTCAGATCTTGTACATTAAAAACTACTAAGGGTATTGTCAAAGAAGAAAACGAGGTTAAGAAGCCTGAAATTTCTTCTATGGATGTAAAATTTGAATTTTTCCCCTCTCATACTGGGAGATCTTGGCCTCTTCGAGCAGACTCAGCGCAGCAATCCAAGAAAGGTGTGAAAAATAGACAACTCTATCAAAGCAAGGATTGTTCAAAGCCAAAAAAGTTTGATGAAAAATAAAAGAAGCAAATCTGTTAAAGACATCCAATTCATTTTCAACAACGTTTCGTGTTCTAAAGCCTCTCAATGGATGAGCTGTAATGAAATACACTCTAGATCTCCTAATGCCTCATCACTGTGAAAATACTGACTAAAAAATGTCTAACTATGAGCTTGAGTCGTCAGAATTTATCCTTAGGTAAGGAGATGCTGTTATTCATGCATTATAATTGGTAAATCTATTCAGCACACAAAAATTGTAATGAATCACGAACAGCATATGGCAAGGTTGAAGTTCTGATCAGAGATCAAGTTCGAAGCAATATGGAGCAACAGAGAAATTCTTTCAGATGAAGAAATAACTAGTGTGGCGAAGAGAAAAATAATGCCATCGACGAAATCAAAGAAAGCATTTCAATAAGTTTTTCAAATAACGAACCTTTCACCGTCGTAAACAGGAAGAACAAAAGAATGCAATGGGACATCGTAAAGAGCAAGGCTGGCAATCCGAATTAAAATAACAAATTCTGCAAATTAAACCGTTTTTTTTTTTGCTTCGAAGCAATTTCCTCAAAATTATCTCTGTAATAAGCGATAACCGGTAAGCAATTCGAAGGGAAACTCGGTGAAGATATTATCAAAATTAAGGTATGAAATTTAAGGATTAATAATATAAGGATAATGTTAATTTGCGATACTCCTCAAATTTGACCAAAAAAACTACATACACGCATACGTAGTAGTTGTTTACCTTGGAAAATTCGTTATAGCTGTCACAACTATAATATGCATTGCACTTCTGCTAATCATACGATAAGATATCTTTGAATTTATTCGAATTGGCTAGCTTCACAGCTATATGAATTGGTTTCTGAACGTTCTTGAGCGTAACTTCCCAAATTTTATTGCTTCCGAAAGTAAAATATGTCCATTTCTCTTTTTTACCGTGTATACAGGCAATGCTTTCGAGATCTTTACAGTCGGAACCAACTCTAAAGGTGACAGAACCCCCATTATTAAACGCGTTTATTATGGGCTCTAGCAACGAGATTCCCAACTCATAAAAGAGACTATAAATTTTTGGGATAATCATCTTCTGTTGAGCTCTCGAAAGATCAGATATCTTGGCATCTACGAGATATCGCAATGCCGTAGAAAATTTCTTTGCTTCAGGCTTCTTCACGAATAGCTCTACCGTATAATACCCAGGCTTTCTAAAGACGATCACGATTGTCGCTGTGTTCCCTCTTCGCGTTGTAATGGACGAATTAGGTACTTTCTTACCTTTATATTCGACAGTAGCGATCATAGCGATTTCCTTCGGGCATAAAAACTCAAAGATTAGTCCATCTCTTGCCTCGCAGAGATAATTCATCGGGAAGTTTGGAAGTAGTTTGCATTTGTAAAATCCATCTCCTACAAAAGCCGCTCGTTCGAATTCTTCGCGTGAGATCGATGGCTCAATAAGCTGATACTCGGGAAGGTCAGGAAAATGTCGAAAAATAAAATACTCTGGAAGAGCTAGAAAGTATCCTAACTCGAGATAAGGAACAAATTTCCCGTTCTCTAAATATCCAGCTCCTAATATACAATCGACAAGGTAATACCTTTCGTACAATTTCACAATATTCCAATAATGCTCGGTGATTTCTAGATGAAATGTTTGATCTAAATACCCTAGCTTTGTCAGCCCCTTAACAACATCAGCAGACGTGCCCATTTCTCTGCAGAGATACTCGAAGCAAAGCGCAAAACCTTTGCTTGTTGTCTTTCTGGTGACTAATGCACTCTTGACGATATCGTTGTTAGATTTTTTAGTGCCTAACCTTTCACGAGTTTCTAACTCCAAGTTCATGCAAATCCAAAGATAAGAAATAAAGACTCTTTCCAATTCAGTGTTAGTTTGTTTTACAAGCTCAGCGGCCAGCTCGTCAACCCACGCTTGATTACTGATTTCGAAACCTATGAGGAAATCAAATATGCTTCTGCGCAAGACAACCGCTTTGAGTTCTTCGTCTATTTGAGTTTCACGCTCTTCTGATTTAAAATGAAGAGGCTGTCCTTTAAGTTTTGTCACGGAAAGTCCTTCAAACGCTCTCTTAAACTGCCCTTCAGCAGAAGTTTGAGAATTCCGAGCGCTAATTTTTACTGGAAACAGAGCGCTAGAGTCCCCACGAGACTCTTTCTTACGATGAGATCCTCTAGGAGGAGTATTGTAGGAACCAAGCCCAGGAGATGAGTCAACTCTTCCTAGACGAGGATTAGTTCGTTTCTCAGTTATTGAATTATTGCGAGATTTTGAGGGACTTTTATTGCGAGAACTATCCAAAGGGTATGCCTCAGCACCTTGGATAGCATATTCCAGTTTATCTAGATATAATTCTCTGATTTTATCATCTTGATCGGGAGAATCGGGAGCCTCCTCGCTCAATAATCTAGTTGGCCGATCCTTTATGATGGAATCAATGTAAGTAATGTCTTTTTTCAAAGAATTCTCATGCGCTTCTGTAACTCGATCGACGAATTTTCCGATGTTTGAGGATCTTGATTTATTACTTCGGTTTGTAAGTTCCGGCGAATCTTCTCGTTTATCCGGACTATCTTTGCTCTTTCCTCTCGCGGAGTTCACGAGTCCAAGGTAGATCTCATCCATCTTTAAATGAACTTCTTTGCGATACGAGCTGATCGTATCAATAACTCGGTTAGTAATGATTTTACCAGGAAAATCATTGTCTTTATCATTTGTTGGGGATTTTGGGCGAGAACGAAGAGTGTTTGCTGAAAGGGTTCCGTTGGTGTTAAGCTTAAACCTGAGTTTGCTGTAAGAAAAATATCCAGGAAGTTGAGGTGGCTTCATGATAGAAAGCAAATGATGCTAACTCAATTGATACTGTACAATTAACTGAAAAATGAGAGATATGATAAAATAAAATTTTATGAATATAGTGGAAGAAAAAATGGCAAATGACATAAAATTTCGCTGTTTATAAGGAACTAAAAGGTCTTACTGAGATAATTATGGAGGTTCGCCTGTGCGTCACTAAAAACGGTTCGTTTGTGATGGAAAGACCTAAAAATATTATATATTTATTTCAGCCGGATAATTCTCTCAAACACTTTTACCATTTATTGCACTGCACTAAGACCTATTTACATTTTAAATTAGACTCTAAGTCTTTAATAAGAAACATTGATGAAGCTTTCATAATATTCTGGATACGAGATCAAGTGATAACGGCGCGTCTTCAGTCGCTTCTCCAAAAAAAAAAGAGGAGGCAATTTTGACATATTATTTCTCACAATTACGATCTACTTCAAGGGCTAAGATCATTAAGCAAAGTAAATGAATGCAATCCAGATAATTGAAAAGAGAAACAGCGATTCAATTCATTTCGATATTTTTCCATGGCGATCTAATCATCGAAACATGACAGAGAGAAAACAAATTTTACTTACTAATAATTCTTGAAGAGGCAATTTTTACATTTTATATGTATATTCTCTTGAAAACATGTGTTGTTTCCACGAAATTTAAGATCTTGAATTAAGCAGCTTAAAGGTTTATTAACCTTTTAATCTAACCTCTAAAATCCACAAAGATATAGTTTAAGATGATTCAAGGATCAGTGAATAAACCTAAAAAATAGACAATTCTGCATTATGGGTTGCCACCAAAGCGCGAGTAAGGTGTTCCCTATCGAATCACAGAGTGTAGAAACCACGAGCAAGCTCTCTTTAAGCCCTGAATTGCCACCAAAGAGGTCTGCTGCGAGGAAAACCACGCAACAAAGCACCTCAACTTTCAGCTTCTGCGATCTCGGAACTAACGACCAAGCCAAAGAAACTACATTGGAAAACAACCTTGATATTCCATCATCTGGAAGGAAAACTACAAGGACACCCAGAAAAAGGTCCACTAACCCGAAAAGTAGGAAACCTGTTCCAAGATATCTGCAAAGATTCCTTCTTTTAGAGATTCCTGACCATTATGTAGCCTCTTCTGTAGCTACCAACTAGAATTCATGTGTATTCGAATTAAACCATCGAATGAAGAAGGTTCTCGCTTCAATCTATAATTTTTTTTCACGTATTACTTGTGAAAGAGAGAGAGATCCTTTCTCATTTATTCGTATTGTGTTGAAATAATTTATGTTCCAATCTCCTTCAACGGATGCTCAGACAAAGCTGGATTGTGTCTATTTGCTACGATAGAACCGAAACGCTCGATTTAGATTGTGATAGTAGTAGATGGAAAGAATGGGTGTCAAAATGCTGTGGTGATAAAAATATTAAGTTGCATTTGAGAATACAGGTTTCACATATGAGAACTAGTGCTTCTGAGGACATTTAATTATTGTGGAGCGTTATTCTTGACATTGTAGAGCCTGCGTTTCTTCTTCTTTTAAATTATTAACTTGAGAGGAGTAGTAATACTTTTGTTCCTCTGAAACCAACAAAACTCTCAGACAGCGTCACCCCACATGAGAAGAAAGATGCAGGATCACCATCACTTTTGTTTTTTAACCTAGTTATCAATTTTTCAGTTTTGTTTAATTCTCTTACATTTATGCGAATTTTTTGCCGTAGTTGCCTTCCACATCAATATATTATAATAAATACTTATAAGTTGCTAAGGATATAAACTCTTCATTACAGGTAACATTAATTAAGTGAGATTAACCACTCAATTTCCTTTTTGAACTTCTTATTCTGAGTCACTCGTTCTGACAGATTCGTCTTCGTTTCGAAATCAGCTGATACCTGCTTGGCTCTCTCAATAACCTCCTTCGGAAGGCCAGTTGCAATTGCGACCTGAATACCAAAGCTTCTTGGACATCTACCCTCCTTCAACTTGTATTTGAACAACACTTTCTCAGTCTTAGGATCATAATGGCAATCCATAAAATAAAATCCCAAATTCTCGTACTCACCTTCAAATTCATCAATCAGTGCATGATAATGGGTGGCGAATAAGACTCGACACTGCGTAACTTCCACCAAATATTTCATCACACTGTAGGCTATCGCCAAGCCATCATACGTTGAAGTACCTCTTCCGAGTTCATCCATGATTATCAGACTGTTGGAAGTTGCATCTATTAAAGCAGATTTTGTTTCTTCCATCTCTATGTAGAAAGTACTCTTCCCTTCCATCAAATTGTCTGATGCGCCTATTCTCGTGAAAATTCTATCAATCATTGACATTCTGAACTCCTGCGCTGGTACATAACATCCTATCTGTGCTAAGATCGCGGCTACACATACTTGTCTCAGCAGGGTTGATTTACCTCCCATGTTCGGCCCTGTTAACAAGATCGCATCCTTAGGAGAAGCTGACTCATCCTTGCGAGCAGTCGGGTCCTTGCCTAAGACGATGTCATTTGGGACAAATGAACTGCCTTTTTTCGATAAGCAAGGATGGCGTAACCCTTTTGCGTAGAAAAAAGGCTGAGTGCCTAAAGGATAGAGCACGGGTCTCGTCATTTTACCTTTCTCTGCCGAAGCGAGTGACAGGGCAGCTAGGCAATCAAGTTGAGCTATAACACTTACAAAGCGATCCCAAACACTGGCATATCGTCTGAACTGCTCGAAAATCGAAGCAACAAATCCCGATAATGACTGCTTGAGGAGAGTTTCCTTCTTTTCCAGCTTTGATATTATTTGTTTGATCTCTTTTGTGTGGAACCTTTGATAGCCTTTCTTCTGAGATGTGAATATGAATTCTGGTGGCTTCTTTTTCCCTTCAACCAAATGAATCGGAATCTCTAGCTCGAAACGGTATTTCGCATTAGAATATTTGATTCCTTTACAGTCGAATCTCTCTCGAATTGTTCCAAGATAAGCCTCGAATGTCTTGTGGATACTCTCAATGTCCTTCTTGATATTGTCGTATTCCGTGTCGATTCCAGGTTTCGGAGTGGCTAACTTATAAGTACCTTTCTCGCCTTCCCATTTTATCAACTCTTCAAAATGGCTCGTCAATTTAAAGGGGTCAGGCACAATGGAAGTATCGGAAGTGTCTATCTGAGAGAGACTAGTAAAGTTTTTTAAATTTGTTAAATCCTGAAGAATCTTCGATTTGAACCCATCACGTCTTTTCGTCAACGGAACAAACATATTCCTCGCAGCTCTTATATTATTCAGAATGATTTGGTACTCTCTCAACCGAATGAGTGAGATATCCTCAAACATTATCGGTTTAAACGCTTGTCTTACACCATAGCTATAAACCCGAGTAAGCATCCTCTCTAAATCTGGCAGCTTGCCGATTCCTGTCCTGAAGTCAGTGACTACTTTCCCTAGCTTCTGCAGCTCTTCAATTGCATCTAAACGCTCATTGATCGCTTTCGGATCAAGAAGTGGAGCGCACAACCATCTCTTAAGCATACGCTCTCCAAAAGGGGTACAAGTACGATTGAGAAATCCAAATAAAGAGCCTTCGGTAGGGCTCGCCGCGGAATATTCAACGTTGCAGATTTCCAAGTGCTGGAGGGCTTGAGAATCCAAAATCATATGTAGCCGACTCAACGACTGAGGGTCATACGCCACAAATTTACGAGCACTCAACACCCTATCTAAGAGAAGCATCCTTTTCATGTAGCTGACACAACCACCGAATGCCATCATAACTAATTCGTAATCTTTCTTGCTGAATTTTTTAATGTCTTTGAAAACTTGTGGCCATTTTTCTTCATCTGTTCCAAAATATTGATTAAGTTGCTCTTGAGCAACACCAATCGTCCAACATGCTGATTCTTTCAATGGAGAGAATAGTGGAGAAATAGAAGAGCTTGACAGCACGGTTTTGATCAACGGTTCGTTTTCTAAATCTTCGTATATCACCTCAGAGGGTCTTATCTGTGAAATCAGCAGTTTGAACTTGGTAAGATGCTCATCATCATGAATGAACCCCAGATTTATCGTATTCGTTGTGATATCGATAAACGTGACTCCAATTCGCTTTCCTTTTCCCGGAATTGTAGAAATCTGAATCGTCATAAAATATCTTGGCTCGAAGGAGGTGTAGTTCTTTCCAGCGAATGTTCCCTTTGATAGAATCTGTACGGTGTCTCTTCTTGTAAGTCTAGACTCTTTATTGGTTTCATTATTTTTAACTTTCTCTTCCTTTCCTCGGATCGTTTCGAGCTGCTCCACTACAGCAACTCGATGCCCATTGTCTACTAACTTTTGCACATGATAGTCGAACGATCTTTCCGGAATGCCGACCTGAAGCCGATTGCCCACCCAGTTTAATGAGAGTATTTGATGACAGATGATCGCATCGTTGTAGTAGATTTCGTAAAATCGGCCATATTTAAAAAGCAAAATTTTATCATAGTTCTTTGCCTTGAGTTTCCAATACTGCTTATGCGTCGAAGAGAGCGTTTCTTGCTTTAAGAACTCTTCAGGCACGAAGAGAGTAGTTGGGTCATAATCAGGGTCTGATGGGCGATTTCCATTAGTGTCCCGTATGTATTTTGGCTGCATGAAGTCAGGTACATGCTCTTTTAGTATTTCAGGAGGCAATTCTTGGTTGTCTTCAAGGTTTGTTTCAAAGGTATCTTCTGGACCTTTGATAGATGCTGTCATCCGAGGAATAAAATTAGCACTCTGTCGTTTTTTCTTACCTTCAGGAGGCTGCATGCCTTCCAATTCGATTAGGCCGTTTGGGCGAACCTTAGATGTTGCATCCTCCCGCGTCGATTCGCTTCCCAAAGCAAGCTTGTACTCCTCTAATGTTTCGTAAGGGACTTTTGATCCTGGAGAAGACTTCTGAGTATCTTTTGAAGGAAGCCATCGAGAGAGTCTATGACCGCTTAAGGCTTTGTTCTTTTTAGTGGAGGCAGCTGTTTTCGATGTTTTCCTAGAAGAGGCCTTCCTTCCTTTTGATTTAGTGCCCTCCGAGGTACTTTCGGGGCTTGAGAATCCCTCTGGCATATATTGCTCGTCGTCACTCGATTCTTCGTCGGGAAGATATTCGTCGTGGCTTGATTCTTCGTCAGGCACGTATGGTTCATCGCTGTCTTTTTCATCTGATAGGTACGTTTCGTCGCTGGAACCTTCGGAAGGGGATTTTGCGATTTCTCCTTTCTTGCGCTTTGTTACCTTGGTTGCTGCTACAAAAAACATTCTAGTTAAAACTATTTTTCTTTCTTTTGAAAATACCACCAACTTTCTTTAACTTAGATGCAAGTTTCTTAGATATCTCTGGAGTTGGCTCTGGGCCATCTTCGGTGTGTGCTTCTATCGTTTCTTCCTGCTCTTTGATCGAAATATCCGTTTTGAAAGGTAAAATTTGACTTTTCCGTTTATCTTTTTCCGCCTGAGCCTGTGCGTCTTCCAGATCAATTTGACTATTAGAGTGCAGTTTCGATTCTGCAGTGCGGCCTTTTGATTTGTTTCTTGAAGAAAACTTATATCCTTCAAGCTTCTCATGAAAGAATTGGGCTTCGGGAGTGGAGACTTTGTTATGCCTGCTCAATGTTGAATTGTTGGTGGTCGGAGTTTTCAAAATTTTCTTCGACGGAT
>ENA-UOTZ01002174-UOTZ01002174.1-compost-metagenome-genome-assembly--contig:-NODE-2174-length-10881-cov-15.589782_pt1 | contig 10881 bp, 5 predicted proteins | sample MGYA00238144_ERZ746983 | MGnify/ENA primary metagenome ERZ746983 (study PRJEB28759, sample SAMN06268863) | compost metagenome | isolation source: single cell | place: USA: California, Emeryville, Joint...
AAATCATACGTCACCTGGACGACCTCTTTACCTTCAGAGCCAATTACATTTCAATCGTCAGATTATCTCTCCTTCCGCCATGCTGATGTATCAGACTATGCTGCTACTGATGCAAGCTTTTCGGGTGCATTTGCAACTCCTCACTACCTTCCTGATGACGATCTTTCGTTTGCTTTTGGAGTGTTTGAGAGTAAAATTATTTTCTGCCATCATGTTTATACTCATAAAATAGCTAATTATCTCGTCGCTTACCAGTTTTCTTCTTCAACAACAACTGCCAAAGATTATTCTGGCTTTGGCTTTGATGGGACTATGAGTAGTTTAGCTTATAATGTCTAAGAAAATAAATTATTTTTCTAGATCAATCATTTTCAGCCCCATACACTTTCTCTCAATACACTCAAGTCGCAGTGCCAAACAGTATTTCAGCGAGCATCCAGCCTCATAATCAAGTTGTCGGGCTTTCGTTCAACAAGATAACGTTTTTCAGTGACTCGCCTACGTTCTCGTTGTTCAATATTTATGATGTAACAACTCATTATACAACTATTGTAAGCAATTTTCGTAGGGTTCGACTCTCTTTTTCTCCACGTTATGCTTTAGATACTACCCCACATTTCAACTGTGGTTCAATGGCTCTAACTTGGTGACAGACTTAAATTGTAAATCTTATCTGGTGATCCTTTCAGAACTCTAACTATCATTTCTTAGTCGACACAGAATACTCGCTTCATTTCACTTTCAGAGGCTTTGCGAATAAACTTGAAATAAGATTGTATGTCTTACCAGACAATGTAACCTATTATCGGGCTGTTTCTGATGTTGCTTTCCCAACGAATTGGATTATTTCTGTGGGCGGTTACTTTGAAAAGGAGGAGGCGGTTGGTTTCAAGGGCACTCTAAAAGATTTTCGAATCTCTACAGGCACAGGAGCAATTCCTGGCATGCCACATATAAGTGCTCGAGAGTGCGATGACTCAGTTGGAATATTTGCAGGAACACATGATCCTTGTTTTTTAGATTATTCCAACTTAGGTTCCGTTTCATGCGGTTTTGCTAACACGGCAGAGTGCATGGGATGTCCACAAAACAATTTAATGCAGCGTGCTGGCTCGAGTTCTCCTATTTGCCAAACAGGCTGCCCAGCGGGATATAATGGAGTCTGCAACAGTTGTGGAGGCACCAACCAAATTTATCACGGTGGAACTTGCGTTGATCATTGCCCGAATGGATTAGCAGCTGATTATTCTACAGGAACATGCATTGACTGTGCTGCTATTAACGGTACTGTCTTATACAATGGCTCTTGCATTTCGACATGCCCAGCGGGATATTCTCTCAATAATTTTGGTGTCTGCTCAGTCTGTCCTAGTTCTCAGTACTATTTTAACCATAGCTGTGTTGACGCTTGTCCACCTACCACTTTCGCTTCGACATCATTTCAATGTGAGCCATGTGCCTTGGGCTGTGAGAGCTGTACTTATGACACTAACACTTCCTGCATCAAATGTGCTAGTGGCTATTATTCATTAACTGGAATCTGTGTCTCTGGGTGTCCAGCAGGGATGTATGCTAATCCACAAACAGCAGCATGTGAGGGATGTGCATCTGATTGCGTGACATGCAGTGCATTAAGCAATGCAGAGTGCACCAGTTGCAAGACAGGGTTTCTATTAAGCAGTGGGTTATGCGTCTTGAATTGTCCATCAGACTATTACGAATCATTTCTAGGAGATCCATCATCTTTTCAGATCCCAGCTTGTCTTCCGAGACTCAATCTAGTCTTTAACCTTACATTGAAGTCAAATTCAAGAGTTGTTTACATCAATTTCAATTATTCAATCGCAGACATCATATTCGCAGTGACTCAATTCACTCAGATTTCCATCGCAAACACTCAAATTAGTGAGTTATTTTACTCTTTAAAACTCGTATCAAACGCCACGATTGAATTTGAATATCTCGGAGATCAATACTTCCCTTCCCTCAGTGTGCTTAATGTCACTATCGCTTTAGCTGACAGCTTCAGTAATGACCCTTACCAGAAGTTCAAGATGGGAAACCAAACTGCAACCATTCAACTCAGTGAAATCTACCCTTTCTCACAAAATGAATTGGATGTTATCTCAAATTCAGCCAAGGCTGTCAGTGGCATAGGAGGTTTCATCGCTGGAGGACAAGCCTCCGCAGCAGTGGGTAATGGGATGCAAGGTTCTCTATCACTTAGCGTTGTTCGCATGCAAATTTTGGGAGAATTAGTCCAACTCCTCAGATTTATCGATCTCGATTGGCCTGCTAATGTTAAGGAATTCTTTGCTAATGCTCATATTGACCCCAATTCTATCACTATTCAAATGGACCTTACTCTAGGCTGGAATGATAATCTGCAGGATCGGAATACCTCGATGCCTCATGTATTTCAAGAGTACGAAGTAGGTCCATTCTTTACTGAGAATTATAGTACTGAGCTTTCAAATCTTTTTGGGTTTTCATCCGTAGCGGTGTTTGTCGTGATTGTCATATACTTACTGCGGAAAGAACTGCCTGTATTAGAAGCAAGGCTATCTGGGAATCGGGTGAAGAGAATAAAAGTCAATCTAAAGTCACCAAAACTAAACAAAAAGATGGATGAAGAAAAGCCCTCAGAAGATGAGGAGTATGTAGAAGAGAAGAAGCCAGGCAAAATATGCTCGCAGCAGTTGGTTAGGGTGATTCAAAAGTTGAAAGGATACTTGGAAAAAGCGACCTTTAAGGTATTATGGAACTACGCCATTATGTTCTTTTTGACATTATATCAGCCCGCAATGTTCTGGTCACAGATCAACTTCAAATATGCAACAACGATACTGGAGCCTCCTACTTACTACACACGAGGATCGCTTGCTATAGCAGTTGTATTCTTTATATTTAATGTGGGTCTCTTCAGCTTTGTGCTTTTTGTGACTCGGAAAAATTTCAAGCATATCTTAGCTGCTGGAGATTCGGCGGATTTACCCCCTCATCTCGAGGCGTATAAAGTGTTGTTTGAGGATTTTAACAACAAATCGAGGCTTCAAATACTCTACGCATCATTGGATATGGCAAGAAGTTTTATTTATATGATATCAATCGCAGTCATCCCCAATGCTATCGCTCAAATGACGCTTCTATCGATTTTCTCGTTGACCTTTGTTCTGTACATGATCATATGTCAGCCTTTGAAGGAAAAGTGGATAAGGAGAATTACCCTTTCAGTTGAAATATTCGCTTTCGCTTGTTTGTCAATCGGGTTGGCCTTGGCAATCATTGCAAATCACGCAACCATTGACCCAGCGACAAGAATTGAGATAGGAACAGTTTTCATGGTCTTCTCGCTGTTGATGACGATTACAGGTGGACTTTTGACTCTAATTCAGGTCATTGAAATCGTAATTCCTATAATCAAATTTGTACGAAAACTTTTGAGAAGAAGAAGGGCTTCTGTATCGCCTATAACGGTCGCCGAGCTGCGGCCACAAAGCCCTGATAATATGATAGCTGACGCAAAAAGCGAGCATCAGTTTATTTTTCAAAATCATTCGGAAGTAGAATTGCCATCGAAGGTTACATTATGCGAAGAAAAAGGCATTAAACTCGAAGATCTTTCAGCATAGATTTTATCTGTTTAACGTCACGATTCATTATAAATTGTAGGTTTTCTGGTGGTTTCAAATAATTATTTTCAAACATTTTTTATTTCTGTCTTAGTAAAATGCATTTCATGAGTTGTTTCAGAGCTATTTTTTCTCTTGGTATGATTTTAGAAAATTATATGTTTAACGCCTTCGATTCTGAGAAAGAATGGCGTTTAGTTTCAGTAGATATAGCTTCATAGAGTACTATTGCATCTTGGTTTCAATCTCTAGGTTCTTCGACTAGATCCCAAAATCTCTAGCAGAGGCCATTGCTAAGGGTCCGATGCCTCGGATTGCTACATGTTGCAGCTGCTTGGATCGGATATCACTCACAAAGGTAGCTTGTTCTCTCATTTTCATAAACCTCGTTGCTCCGAAATAAGGAGATTTTATGTGTTTGTTAACTTTTTCTGTTCGGAAAAACTCAGTGTAGAATTTTTATAGGCTATTATAGAGAAGTTCTGATCGGATTCATACCAATAGATGCAGTTAAATAGTTCAAGCTGCTAACTATCTACAAAAAAAACAAAAAATAAACAAGCAAATCAATTCCTATTAAACGAATCCAATGCAAACTCAAGATTATTCTGCTGAAATTCCCAACGAGTGGGAGATCCAACCTGCTGAATCAAGAATTGTGAGTCCAACTCCACGAAAAAGCTTGACTTTGGACTTTATGGACGACTTCTTGTCCACTCCAAGCTCAAATGCTGGAAGCATTACAGACTTGGAATTCTTGGAGCAAACTCTCGACTCTGAAGTGCTAAGCAGAGTCTCGAACCCTATCATCTTTGATAGAAAGTTCGGCGAGTTAGAAGCGAACAGCTCGTTTAAAAGCTGCGGGGACTGCCTCGACGAAGCTTTTTACTTTTTGTAACTGATAGCGTATTTAGGAGAGCTTTTGACAGCACCTCTTTAATTCATACGTAAAATAAAGCCAGTCGGGCCTTTTCATCAGCACGCTTGTATGACAGATAAATTGTGCGGAAGGTCAGCTGGGTTAGGAAGTTTTAATTAACATTTACATATGTTGAACCGTAATATTTATCATGGTTAGTCTTAACTTTGATTCTTTATCAAATGAATCCACGAACATTTTTTCATACCAAACAGATAAACTCTTCCACACTTTTCTCAGGAACAAGATTCTCACTTAAGTTACAATTCGCAGGATAAGGTAAGTTTTTGGTGGTTTCAAATATCAACTACCAACCTTTTTGATTCTGCCTTATTAAAATATACATTTCATCAATTGGAAAAGAATTTTTTATCTGTATCTGAATTAAAAAACCTGGATAGATGACGAAAGGCATTTAATTCTGACTTATGGATCAGCAATACTCGCAAACTCACTTAACATAGAGTAATATTGTATCTTTACTTCACAAGCTTTCATTATGAGGCTAATTTTATTTGAGTCCTGAATTAACCAAAAATTCCTTTCAAGAGCTTGCTCCTCTCTTATTCTGTGGTATTTCATTAGTATCGCAAGCAATTCGAACACTTAAAATTTTTTTTTTTTCGATGAAATTTTCGTTCATTAGCGTAATCTCACCGGAAACTTGAGAAATTTGACTCTTATTAAAAAATTTGTCATTGTTATGCGGTTGCTCACTAGAGGCAGCTGGGTTTACTCTTCTCATAATTGAATGGAAACTCCAGAGCACCCTGATCAGACGGCACTGATGACAGAGAGATTTTTATTCGCGATATTTAATTGGGTAAGTAGATGACGTAATCAATCCTACTTAATCAGAGCGTGAATCTGATCTAATTTGATTTGTCGTACTCAAATAAGCCTGTTATTCAAGAGTTTATCTAACTTTTCCGAGATGTTATTTTCCAGAAGTTTCAGAATAAAAGTTATGCTGCTAGGCTTGTTGCTTGTAATTTTTGTCTCATCAAGTACCTTTGTTCCTCCTCAACGAATATAACCGCTCGATAAAGCTATTGAGGCTGCTTCGTACGATATTTATGAGCTAATCTCCTACGGTTCCTCTATTGGGCCGCCTACCACTCTCGGAGACTCCAGCAATGAAATAAAAATAAGTTTTTCTACAATGCCGAGCAGTACTCTATCTAATTTGTCGCCAACTTGCTTAATGATTTACATAAAGTGGTCGGAGCTCAAGAGATCACAATTGGAACTTGGATTAAATTCGATACGAGAACTTCAGCCGACATCGGTCCGATCAATGTATTCTATCTATGGTAACCAACTTTTTTTCAGGCATTGCTTTCATTCCTGGCGGATGATAGGTCGAATGGAAGAAAGTTGCATAAATTAAATAGAGCATTGACGAATTGTGTACCGATGCATTCCTTCGGAGGTATCGATTACAGCGAAACGTACCCAGCAAGTGCTCCTTTGAATTCGGTTCTTTTTTTGGTTTTTCGAGGAAAGTCTAACTTGTAAAAATAGTCATGTGGGATGAGTCGAGGTCGTTGGTTGCAGCTCGCATCTACATTGAATTACAATTCTTTTGCCGCAACAACAATCCTTTATGACCCATTAAACCATAACAAATATAGCCAAAAATCCTATGTCAAATGGACTACATCTTTAACTTCAGAGCCAATCACATTTCAATCTACAGATTATATTTCCTTCCGCCATGCTGATGCGACAGAGTATGCCGCTACTGATACAAGCTTTTCAGGTGCATTTGCAACCCCTCACTACCTTCCTGATGACGATCTTTCGTTCGCTTTCGGAGTGTTTGAGAGTAAAATGCTTCTCATGCTCTTCTTTATGATCATACAATAGCTAATTATCTCGTCGTATACCAATTTTCTTCAACAACAACCGCCAAAGATTATTCTGGCTATGGCTTTGATGCGACTATGAGTATTTTTAATTGTACAGCGGAAAAGCATGAACTTGATTTTTTAGACCAGTCGTTTTCAGCGCCGTATTCTTTCTCTCGATATACGCAGGTAGTGATCCCAAGCAGCATTTCTGCAAATATGCAGACAGAAAATCAAGTTTTTGGGCTCTCATTCAACAAAATAACTTTTACGAAGGACTTGTCCGCCTTTTCTCTGTTCTCCATTTATGATGTAAATTGTGATTGTCTGACCGTTACTAACCTTTTTCGAAGGGAACAACTCCATTTCTCACAACTGCTTGCTATAACTACTATCCAACATTCAATATATTTCTAAATGGCACCTATCTGCTTGCATCTTTCCAATGTAAATTTTGCCTATGAATTTGACCAAACTTCCAACTAATGATACTTAGACGATACAGAATACTCGCTTCATTTCACTATTCGAGCCTTTCCCAATAAGATTGAGTTGAGGCTGTATGTCTTACCAGATAATGTTACTTACTATCAACCAATTTGGTTAGCTATTGTTCTTCCAACTGATTGGAAAATTAGAATCGGCGGGTGTGATTCAAAGGAAAATGCATGTGGTTTCCAGGGAACTTTAAAAGAGTTTCGGCTCTCTACAGGAACAGGAGCTATTCCAGGCATGCCACATATAAGTGCTCAGAATTGCGATGGCTCAGTTGGGATATTTGCAGGGACACATGATCCTTGCTTCTTAGAATATCCCAATTTGGGTTCTGTTTCATGTGGTTCTGCTAACACAGCAGAGTGCATGGGGTGTCCACAAAACAATTTAATGCAGCGTGCTGGCTCGAGTTCTCCTATTTGCCAAACAGGCTGCCCAGCGGGATATAATGGAGTATGCAACAGTTGTGGAGGCAAGGGTCAAATATTTCACGGAGGAACTTGTGTTGATCATTGCCCGAATGGATTAGCAGCTGATTATTCTACAGGAACATGTATTGACTGTGCTGCGACTAATGGTACTGTCTTATATAGCGGCTCTTGTATTTCGACATGTCCAATGGGATATTTTTTAAATCATTTTGGAGTTTGCTCAGTATGTCCTGGTTCGCAGTACTATTTCAACCATAGCTGTGTTGACGCCTGTCCACCTACCACTTACGCTTCGGCATCATTTCAATGTGAGCCATGTGCCTTGGGATGTGAGAGCTGTACTTATAGTGCCACTACAAGCTGTACTAAGTGTGTGGGTGGATATTATTCATTAAATGGTGTCTGTCTCTCAGGGTGTCCACCAGGTATGCTCGCTAATCCACAAACAGCGAAGTGTGAGGGTTGTGCATTTAGCTGTATGACATGCAGTCCAGGAAGCAATTCCGAATGTACGAGCTGCATGCCAGGATATTTCTTAAGCAATGGTGCGTGCGTTCTGAACTGTCCATCGGATTATTATGAGTCCTATTTAGGTGATCCTACCTCGTATCAGATCCCTGCTTGTCTTCCGAGACTCAATCTTGTCTTCAACCTTACTTTGAAGTCCCAGCCTAAGATTGTTTACATCAATTTCAATTATTCAATTGCAGAGATCATATTTGCAGTGACCCAATATATTCAAATAGCCATTGCAAACACTCAAATTAGCTCTTCATTTTATTCATTGAAACTCGTCTCAAATTCCACAATTGAGTTTGAGTATCTTGGAGATCAGTATTTCCCTTCGCTCAGCGTCCTCCACGTCACTATAGCCCTAGCCGACAGCTTCAGTAGTGATCCCTACCAAAAGTTCATGATGGGAAGCCAAACCGCAACTATTCAACTCAGTGAAATCTACCCATTCTCGCAAAGTCAATTAGATATGATCTCAAGTTCGTCGACAGCTGTGAGCGGAACAGGAGGCTTTATTGCTGGAGGACAGGCAGCTGCTTCTATGGGTGGCTCTTTCTCGCTGAGCGTTGTTAGAATGCAAATATTAGGAGAGTTAATTCAGCTTCTCAGATTTATCGATCTCGATTGGCCTGCTAATGTTAAGGAATTCTTTGCTAATGCCCATTTTGACCCCAATTCTATCACTATTCAAATGGACCTTACTCTAGGCTGGAATGATAATCTGCAGGATCGGAATACCTCGATGCCTCATGTATTTCAAGAATATGAAGTAGGTCCGTTCTTCACTGAGAATTACGGCACTGAACTTTCAAATATTTTTGTGATATCACTTGCAGTGATTTGTGGCGTTATTGCCAAATATATTCTACAGAAAACATTGCCTAGATTAGAGGTAAGGTTAACGATGGCTCAGGGCAAGGGAAGCAAAGACTCAGATTCAGATTTAAAAGTTAAAAATTTTGCGAATGAGGAGAAGAAGCAAGTAGAGGAGATGAAATCTATCAAGAAGTGCTCACAGAGACTGATCTGGACAATCCAAAAATTGAGAGGGTATTTAGATAAATTGACTCTCAGTATATTAGGAAATTTGGCTCTTATGTTCTTCTTAACATTATATCAGCCTGCGATGTTCTGGTCACAGATCAACTTCAAATATGCAACAACGATACTGGAGCCTCCTACTTACTACACACGAGGATCGCTTGCTATAGCAGTTGTATTCTTTATATTTAATGTGGGTCTCTTCAGCTTTGTGCTTTTTGTGACTCGGAAAAATTTCAAGCATATATTAGCTGCTGGAGATTCGGCGGACTTACCCGCACATCTCGAAGCTTATAAAGTGTTATTTGAGGATTTCGATAACAAAAAGAAGCTTCAAATACTCTACACTTCATTTGATATGGTGAGAAGTTTTGCTTATATGATGTCAATCGCAGTCATTCCCAATCCCATTGCTCAAATGACGCTTTTGTGGCTTTTCTCGTTGACCTTTGTCATCTACATGATAAAATATCGACCGTTGAAGGAAAAATGGGTACGTCGAATCACTCTATTGGTTGAAATTTTCGCGTTCGCATGCCTGTCAATCGGATTGATCTTGTCAATCATGGAAAATCATATTACACTCGACTCGACGACAAGAATTGAAATTGGCGTGGCTTTCATTGCGTTTGCATTATCAATGACAGCGGCTGGCGGTATTTTGAGTCTAATCCAAGTTATTGGAATCATAATACCTTTGTTCCAATTCGTAAGAAAAATATTGAAAAGAAAAGCTGCTGTCACACCCGTGGCAATTACAGAGGTCCAAAGCCCCGGAAATTCCATGAATGTTGGAAAAGCCGAGCCTTTTAGCGTCCAGCCGCAATGTGAAGTAGAATTGCCATCGGTCTCAAAAATTTCCTTTTATTCAGACGACAAAAGAATCAAAATTGAAGAACTCTAAGCGTGAAATTTATGTATCTGTATTGACTCCATGCCATTGTAGAGATTATGGCGCTATCTTTCATAAATTTGTTTATGAACAATGCATGTGCGTTGTTAAAATGGTTATTCTCATTTATGATTGTGTACAAATCCCATTGCTGACACAAGGCTTTTCGTTGAGAGGATAATCCTCAAGGATACAGCTCCGAATTGTGGATATTAAAAAACAACTCTTAAATGCTCTTTAGTTACCTTCCTATCCCGAGGAATGATGTCAAACACGAAATTAGGTTCTTTAACCTGTTTTTGACAGCTCTCATTTCCCAGAACGCATTTCGAAGAGGAAAATATTTTCTAAGATCATATTTTAGGTTGGAATCTATGCCTATTGCTGAGATACACCTATGAATGACCATATTTTTTAGCATATAAGAACACCAGTTTTTGCTGCTTAACAAATTAGCAAGAAGCTGATAAATATGGCATTCTTAGCAAGAGAAGAAAAGTTCTGTGATCATACCTTGGAATATCCTCAAGAAATACCTCCGAATAAGAACAGTGAGTGGAAGCACTACTTTTCATAAGTTTTTTTGGGTGATATTCTGGCAGATGATAAACTTGCTTTTTAATTAGCTGATTTCAACTCAAGATCAGAATAAAATATCTCATCAGAGCAGCTCTTAAGATTTTATGGAAAAAAGCGCAAACGACCCGGGTAAAGAAAAAGTAAAGGCGACTCCAGAAGGTCTTGATGTAGACTTCTGTGTCATGCTTGATTGCACAGGTTCAATGGGATCGTATATCAACATGTCACGAAACAAGATTAAAGATATCATCAAACAAGTCAAAGAGCAATACTCAGACTCAGCTATTAGAATAGCAATCGTCGGTTATAGAGACATTAAAGACAAGAAAAGATTCGAATTGTTTCATTTCAGCGAAGACGTGGATAAAGCAAAAACATTCTTGGACGGCCTTCATGCAGACGGAGGTGCTGATACTCCAGAGGACGTGAATGGAGGATTTCAAAAAGCATTGTATGAATTACAATGGCAGAATCCTGTAAGAATTCTAATACATGTTGCTGATGCGCCATGTCATGGCAAAGCTTTCCA
>ENA-UOTZ01002175-UOTZ01002175.1-compost-metagenome-genome-assembly--contig:-NODE-2175-length-10877-cov-11.345741_pt1 | contig 10877 bp, 8 predicted proteins | sample MGYA00238144_ERZ746983 | MGnify/ENA primary metagenome ERZ746983 (study PRJEB28759, sample SAMN06268863) | compost metagenome | isolation source: single cell | place: USA: California, Emeryville, Joint...
AGATGTCCACGTCCAAACTGTCAATATGCTGGATTTATATCAAATATTCATCGGAATTGCAACACACCGTTCCTATGTCAAGGTTGCGGGTATGAATGGAGGAATCCTCAGATACAAGGTTCATCAGACAGTCTTTGGACAAGAACTAAAACTTTTCTTGCGAAAGAGTTCACAGCATCCCAGTGTCCGAAGTGCCGTTCGTATATTACCAAAATTGCAGGCTGTAATCACATGAGATGCACGATCTGTGATACGCATTTCTCATATGCATTGAATGTCACTTGTGGATGGAAAATCGTGTACTTGTTGCTTACTGTCCTGCTAGTCACGATACTGTATTGCCTCTCTGATGCATTTTGGGCTATCTTGATGTATGTCTACAACGGCACCCCATCCTCTTGGGTTCTCCGTTTTGTGGCTGTTTACGTATGGTTCTACTTCCAATTTTTCTTCCACGTTTTTGTAGTTGCAATATCATCAAATTCAAGGTGGATTTTTCATGTACTTCACTCAGCCCCTTTTATAGCATTATACGCCATGCAACAAAATTTTTCAATATTAGTCGAATATTGGGTGCAGTTTGTGGGATATGTGCTCTTGGTTTTAGTGGTCGCGATGTTCGGGTTTTATTTAGGAATGATACTATTTTCCATACTCAGTCGGCAAAGGCAAAGACGAAGAGGAGGTCGTGCCAGATTCCAGGAAAGGCGGCAGCTAGTTGCACTTGCGGTTCGAGAGACCTGAGTAGATTTACATGGCAAAAGATCTACCGGAAGTTAGAATGAAGCTATTGAAGGTTCGCTTTTATTTATGAATCTATTTGGAAATACTTAGCTGTTTGGAATGTAGAGCATTAATCCATCGTTGTACAAAGTTTAGAAATTAATTTTACTTTATTTCTCATTTCATTATACCTTACTTTATTATTGAAGAAGATTAAGTAATGGTGTCGGATTAATTTATTATTATATGCTGAAGCAATCACATTGATTAATTAATGCTAAAGTTTTGACGACGACAACAAAAAACCTGAAACTGAATTCTTTAACAGTTAGATAAATGAAGCTAGTTATCTCTAACACTCTCTTTTGCACTAACGGTTGATTCTGTATTGGTCTTCCCTTGTACTGTATAATCACCTGCCTTTCCAAACATTATACAAATCCATCCTAAAACAATTGCAGCGCAAGGAACAACTGCGATGGACAGTCTCAAATATTGATCTCTTCCTATCGGACATGTATCTTTAAACTCCTGTTGAAATAATTTTCAAATAATCCAGACAAGGCTTTCATTCTCACCAGTATGATCCACATGAGGAGGCCATTCACGCATTTCTCTAAAAAGCTATAGACTCCGTAAACGAAAGCTCCGTTCTTTTCATTCGTTCCAACGACTTCACCCTTTGGATAGTATACAAGATTAGTGATAGTGATATATGAATGAAAAGTACGATGAAAGCTATCGATGAGTTCAAAACGGATGACTGCACTAGTCCAAGCATGAACGCAACAGGATACATCGCGAGCTTCCAGCTGGGAGGCAAGAACTAAAGAGAATTTTTCTTATGAAGCAAAGCTATTCTAAATTGTTACGAATAAGATGACGCCGATAACGAGGGAAACAAAAGTAGCCAGACTAAACACCAGTTTTCTAAAGTGTAATAGGAAGTTAGATGCTATTAGAGAAATAATACAATAGAATTACCTTCCAATAAGCCGGTAGCACTTTGAGAGCTGTGTCGCAATAAGCGAACTGCTGATGAACGTCATCATCGGAATCAACGCAAACGAGAATGAAGTCTCAACATGTTCTGATGCGCCAGCGAATTGTAGAGAATACGTCAGGTATAAAAGCAGGAAATTCTGGACAATTTTATTAATTAGATGAAGGAAAGCAAGAAATGTTACGATAGAGATATTGCAATACACTCGAGCGGACATATAAACGACGCCGTAGAGCCAAAATTGCAGAGACTGTAGCCAATGATACCATTGGAATTTAGTGATTTTGCTTTTATTATTTCCATTCGCATAGGTCGGAGCAACGCTTTCCGCGGCATTGCTCCGTGTCATTGACTCACTATCGTAGGTCCATAAAGGATAATAAATAAACAAATGTGAAATCAAATAGTACATTTTATTATTTTGTGGAACCGCATCTACCACACCCTTACCCACTGAAGTACCTTCAAAGCTCTTCCAGCTCTCAGTATCATTGTCCTTTAGGTCTTCAGTCGCAAAATCGTGCAAGACCGCATCATCATCTCTTACCTCAACGCCTTCTCTGCGAAACTTTGCGAGTTTTGCGATATAAGCGCTACGAAGCGTTCGACAAGCCGCGGTCAGTGGCCTTTCCCTAATGTTATATATGAAGATCAAACTGCATATCAACCCGAGTCCCATGCAGCACAAAGAAAGCACATTGAATTTCAATCGGTCATTATCCAGCATCGCAAAGATAATCGCCGCGAAGACAAGAGCGCAGAGATTCGCGATAAAAGTGAACGTCCCTCGCAAATTGCTTAACATATCCCTCCGAGACCGCGAGAAAGAGAGACTTGGCACTAGAGACATATGACTGACTTGGCACATGGCCCATCCGAGGTTCAAGATGATGCCACCAATGGCATAATTGAGGAAAGTATACAGAGGCTCAAATCCCGTAAATTGACATAGAAGGCAGGTGTCGAGTAGGAAATACGTTGGCGAAATGGCTAGAAGGAACCCGCAATAATACCAAGGCATTCTTTTCCCACATCTCGTGTCAAATTTATCGGACAATAGTCCCACTACAGGCGTCATAAGTCCATCAGCGACCTGCCCTGTAAGGCAAATGAGCCTGGTTGAATATAAATAAGAAGAGTTGAGAAAATCCTTGGTACCCAACAATAGAAGCGGCTGATCTTGGGTCTGAGTTGATAGGCATTACAGTGATCAGGTAGTAGACGCCATAGTTGAAAAGAACACCAGCGATGATGTCGTTTGCGAAATGACCGACGCCGTAGGCGTAAATTTGTGTCTGGGTTAAAGCATCATATTTGACAGGGATTTTCGCGCTCAACCGCTGGTCCTCAGAATAAACGAGAGGTACGGTCATGAAACTGTCTGATTTGGCTTCTTCTTCTGTCATTATTGCCAGCTGAAAGTTTGTGCTAGAGTTGAATGAATGTTAAGTATGTTCTTTTTTCACAGATAATTTATGATACATTACTGAACAATAAAATTTTTAAATCAGTAATTAAGTTTTCACTTTTCACACTGAATCCCTTAAATTGCTGAAGTAATGACTTGAAATGTAGTCGGAAAAATCGAAATAATCGAAGACTAGTCCAGCGAAAGGTATTTAGTGATGTGGGGATTGGAATACGCCGAAACAGCCAAATATACATAACGTTCTTAATTTAATTATGATACAGAAACTCATTAGAGCATGGCAAAATACTACAATAATACTCTGTCTGCCTCTCATATTCGATTGACATTTATTTTAGTATACTTCTGATGTATTCTTAGTTTGTACCTTATAATCGCCTGCTTTTCCAAGCGTTACACAAATCCAGCCTAAAACCATCGCAGTACAAGGAACAACTGAGATGCATAGTCTCAAGTAGCCATCTCTCCCCAATGAACTTGTGTCTTTATGTCTCTACAAGTAATAAATTGTCAATTTAGCAGAGAAAAAAGATTCCTGATTCTTACCAAAATTATCCATAAGATGATACCATTTGCGCATTTCTCGAAAAAGCTGTAAACTCCATAAACAAAGGCTCCTCGCTTTTCATTCGTTCCAACGACTTCGCTCTGAAAAAGTAAGTTCAATTGCTAGAATTAATAAAAATTTTGTACGATAAAAGCAATCGATGAATTCAAGGCGGATGATTGAGCCAATCCGAGTATGAATGCGACAGGATACATCACGAACCCCCAGCTTGGCGGTAAAAACTAAAGTGGTGGTTATTGAGAAATAGAATCATTCTATTTGGGTTACGAATAAGATGACTCCAATTACCAAGGAAATCATGGCCGCTATACTAAACACTCGTTTTCTATAAATTGCATTCGAATTTGATAAGGAATCATAGACTTACCTTCCAACGATTTTATACCACTTTGAGAGTTGTGTCGCAACGAGAGAGCTGCTGATAAACGTCATCATCGGAATCATCGCGAAAGAAAAAGGCGTTTTTGCGCTCTCAGCAGCCCCAGAAAACAGAAGAGAATCATTCAGATACAGAAGAAGTAAAGCCTAGATCGTCATTGATAACTTAATCAAAGCAAGAAACAACCAATAATATTACAATGGAGATATTGCAGTAGACTCTGGCAGACATATACGTAATGCCATACAGCCAAAACTGAAGCGACTGCAACCAATGATACCAGCGAAATGAGCTAGACCTGCTCCTCTTTTTCTGACTTATAGTACCTACCGAGACAAAACTCTCAACTGCAACGGGATTTGCCACCGTTTCTTTCTCAACAGTACTAGTTCAAAGCAGAGTAAATACCTCTTATTCATTTGTAATTTACTTATTCTCATCTCTGTGAATTGAGACCATGCTTTGTCCTACTGATGTTCCAAAGCTTTTCGTACTCTCCGTATCGCCACGAATAAAGCTTTTCAAGATCGCATCATCGTCTTTCACGTCAATTCCTGCTTCGTGGTACCTCGCAAGCATCCTTTTGTATTCTTTCCGTAGTTTACGACAAGCCTCTGTGAGAGGTTTCTCCCGAATATGATATACGAAAAACAAACAACACACCAGACCGAGCGCAATGCATGTCAAGGAAAGCACCTTGAATTTCAATTTATTATCGCGTAGTGCTTTAAAAAATATTGCAGCGAAGACAAGAACGCAAAGATTCGCAATAAACGTAAGAGTCCCTCGCAAATTATTCAGCATGTCCCTCCGAGATCGCGAGAACGACAGACTCGGCACTAGAGACATGTGACTGACTTGGCACATGGCCCATCCAAGGTTCATGAGGATAGAAACGATAGAATAATTGATGATGCTGTAGATAGGGTCGTTTCCTGTGAAAGAGCACAGGACGCAAGTATCGTACATATACATCGTTGGTAAAGTTGCTAGAAACATTCCACCGTAGTACCAAGGCATTCTCTTCCCGCATCTTGTATCGAATTTATCAGACAGCAGTCCCACGATAGGTGTCATGAGTCCATCGGCGACTTGTCCTGCGAGGAAAACATAGCTAGTAGAAGTTGAGATGAAGAAGAAAGCGGAAAATGGTTACCCGACGATGTTGCCGGTGATTTCGGGGTCTGGGTTGACAGGTACTGCAGTAACGAGGAAGTACACACCGTAGTTCATCATGAGGCCAGCGATGATGTCGTTTGCGAAGTGACCGACGCCGTAGGCGTAGATTTGGATAGTAGATAATGCATCATATTTAGTTGCCGGCTTTAGACCGCGCTTGTTCTCTTCGGAATGAAGGAAGGCTTCATTTAACAAATTAGTAGGATTAGCTTCTTCCATTTTTGTGCGGAATTATTGAATAAGAGAGTAGCAAACTGAACTTGGAGGTTGTTCCTTGCCTGATATATAAGAAAAATGCTACTGAACAGGAAATTTTAGATTCAAAATATCAAAGTGCGTAGTGCGAAAATCTGGGAGTTGATAACGAATATAAGAATAATTAGAAAATTTAATCGATACGGTTTGAACTGCTAATGATTTTCTTCAGATGAATGTCTCGTTCATATATGAGCTAAGAGAAAATGAGAGCACTGCTAAGACAGCTGTGGTTAACTGTGAATGTAATCGAAATTTTTTCCCAGTTCTCTTGGAAACACAAGTGAGACACTTCAAAATAATGAAAATTTATTTTCAGGGTATTATATTGGAGCAAGCTCTTATTGTGAACAAAACTACTGAGAAGACGAATTTCGTTTACAACTCTCACCTCTTTTCCGAAAGCAATTAACCGCATGAGTTGCTGATGTATAGGATTATTTTAAATCTACACACTAATACTGAAGTGTACTTATCGCTTGCTGCTCTCATGGAAAGTACGAGACAGTCTCTCTGAAGAGTAATTTACACTCTACCAAGTGAAACCTGAGAGCAGTACACAAAAAATTTTATTCCGTCTCCGTCTCAAATCCTTATTCAACAAAGTCTGGGCTCAGTACATGACTTACAAAGGCTTCATTCTTCATTCATAATTCTAACATCTGATTTTCGACACTAAAAACTATGCATTGACCTAATCTTTCTCAGTACGAAAGTTGTCTCATCTCATTCCTAACTACTATTTCAATTGAGTTTGAGCATATAAAAATCGCCTAAGATTACTTTCAATTAAGGAAAACGTTGAGGGTGGTAGGATTGAGGACGAAACTTTGAGTACGAAAACTCGGTTTTGAGGGGAAGATGACGGTTGATTTTTGCGAGATTTGTGAATTTTTTTGAGGTTAGTAAATAAAGTAAATAACCACAATACACAACATCTTTCTGCAATAATTATATGTACAATAATTTCCCAATATTTTTTTCCCCTCTCAAAAAGTTGTCGGCAACTCTCGAATATGATATTATGTTTTTTTCAGCAGCATTGATTTTCTTGTAATTCTAAAGACAGACAATCTTATTTTAAGTTTAAGGCATAATTTAATATTTGAGGATGTGGACTCTTTTGAAAATGCTTTTGAGTAGAAGCTTCTTTGCAGCTGAGAGTTTCTTCAGTCAGGGATAGCGCTAATAGTAATTTGGAAAATTAAATCACTTTGAGTCCGTTGTAGAAACTTAGATCAGCAAATCAATTTGAAACTTCGAATCGATCCTGATGCTCTTTCGAAATCACAGAAGAGAAAATTTATTTTAAACAAAATTATCAAGGAGTGATCCTGAGAGCGAAGAAAATTATAAGCTTTAGGTGACGTGATTATTCAGCACTAAATTCGAATCTACTTCCGAACCATTTTATCATTTTGAGAAAACTTCTTTATTCTAATTAAATTCTCAGCTTTTTAATCAAGTTCGATTTTGATAATCAAATAAAATTTAGCATCTTTGCTCTGCTCTTAATAAATTTGAAAAAGTCATGGGAGCGCAATTTTCATCTCAACGAAAGATTAAAAAAGTGAAACAAACTTCGGGCAAAAGAGAGCAAGCCACGCCTCCTCAATGGAATGTCATTAATACTGGTAAACTCATTTTCAAGGCTAGGCAAGCTCATTTACCAAAATTATGTAACCTTCGGTGAAGAGACAACCACGAGCTCTCCAACTTTACTTGCTTGGTGTTCGAGTCGAACTAACAAGATCGACATTGTTGACATCAACACGAAGGAAAGTTATGCAAGTTTTGACGGAGTTAAAATTAATGACACAAGTAAAACATAGTTTGTCAATTATTTTGAGGTTGATATGCTGTAATAGAGATAGAATATAGTTGGACATGGACACATGTGAAGGAGATACCGAACACAAACTTATTTGTTTCTCTGCATCATAACTGCGATAAGGAAGCCAAGGTGGGTATTTGATATATCAAAAAAAATCAAATCAAGGAAATCTATTCTCTTTGTGAAGTCTCAGGAGGATGTATAATTAACAAAAGACTTAATGTTTGAATATTTATTCTAGGCTTGATTAACTGTGTGCGATGGAGTTCGACCGGCGATAAGCTCGCGAGTGCTTCGGATGATAAAACAGTACAACTGTTGGACTTCACAACAGGAAAAGTGCTCTATACTGGCAACTTTTAGATGAGAGTAAATTATCTATTTCAGAATGCATGATCGTCATTCACTTCTCAGCGCCGGCAATGTCAGTGTGCTTCATCTAGACAAACATGAAATGCAAAGGATCCAGAGAACAAGAATTACTCTCAAGAATATCGGCTAAGCAGCACAATTCAAGAAAATGACTCCATGAATTAGGTTAAGTAATCCTGACCTTAGGACTTCTAAGCATCCTTACATCTGAATATTTTTGTTCTCATTCGTGCTTATCGTAAGTAAGAAATTTCACTTTGCTAAGAGTTCTCGAACTATACACAATAGACAAGTTGAATCATTAGCACAGGTCAATGCAACACAAATTACATCTCTAGATCATATCTTAAATTATGATGAGTTCTGGATTGGCAAAACGAGACAATAGGATTGCTACATCATTTTTATTTTTATTTTTATTCACTGAAGCTTTTGATATATTGTTAGATTGTCAATTGATCAGAGATATAAGTAATAACAACAATAATTATTCTAAACAACTTAGAAGCAGGACTCGACATAATATTAACCATAAAGGTTCTATGACTTCTCCCATGTAGCGACATAAAGTCATAGTTTCCAAATACTCACTGATAAGATAACCACTTTCAACCTATTAATGCAAAAAGATCCATTTCTTCCTTGCTCACGATATTCACAAGTTCGATTGATTTAATTGCGTTCGTGAAATGACGGGCGAATTTTTACTTAGAAATAACATAATTCATAAAAAACAACGAACCGTGAAAGTAATTTCTTTCCAAAATTTAAGTTCCCTACTCAAAATCAGCACATTATTAACCTCTGAGAAATGATCGCTGATATCTTTTTCAAATATAAACACGAATCATGGAAAGTGAAATAAGTCAAATAGGTATTACCTTTCTCAAGAATGTTAATTCAAAAGTTGAGAATGATACCCCTCTCGGAAAAAATATACTGTATAATCAGAACAAATAGCTTTGCATTTAATTGTTCTTAAATTTAAGATTGAGCAGGGGATGCTCCTGGCTTACTTATGCCGTCTTGGAGGTAGGTTTTAGCAACCTTCTAAATTTATCAAGCTTTATAATGAAGAACCTCATCTCTTCTGCAACTTGAAACCAAATCAATGTAGAAAAGTTACTTGAATTAGTTTTTCTGAATCAGACAAATAATTTCTGGGTCTATTGTAAGATATTCACATATCATCAGAAGAGGTTTTTCGAATATAAGCTCTCATTAAAAATTCAATCTTATTGATGGATGCAACACGAAGTACTGATTGGTATTGGCTGAGCTGAAGCCCAAGGCATAAGAGCTTACTGGGAAGACTTTACTAACAAGTCTGGCCTTCGGTGAGATGAAATTTCAAAGACTGGGAAAAAAGGACAAGAATCTCCACTAAAATGAATGTAAAGCAAAAATACCTGAGAAGGGCATTCCTGGCCGATTCAGCGGACACTTGCGGACTAAGAGATACAGAAGAGATCCATAAATAAACCTTAGCAGCTTATTCATCAAGAAATACTCGCAAGAAGACAGCACATAATGGAAAATTAAGTGGATATAACTAAGAAAGAGGTTCGTGAATATATATCCTTATATGGGATCATTTGAAATGCTTTTAGCTACCTACTCTCCGAGAATCTTGGAATTTTATGTGATTAGAGGTGATACTCTGGAATATATGTTGCAGATTTTGTCCTGACAGATATTATGACCTCAAACGTGGACTTTCCATAAAGCTTTTCATTCGGTTCTACAGAGTGAGAGAGATAGTATCTTTTTGGATATCTTTCGTGCATTGAATTGAGACAAGTCACAAAATATCATCCTCAAACAAGAGCGACTCTAGGAATTATGCAAAAAGAATCCTGAAGTTAAGAAAGCCGATTCTTGAAAACCAATGATACTACTTATTATAAATTCACATTGATGCTTGCAGAATTTTGTTTCGAGATAAGCCAAACCAATTGTTGGATTGATTCTGTTTAGTCTTGAAAATTATGGTATAATTTTGTTTCTAATAGATTTCATGTTAGGTCCTTAGAGAAATAAATAATAGAAGGTAAAAGCACTCGATCGAATTTAATTTGAACGCTTGTTTAATACTCCCGAAAACTTTTCTACTTTCTAGCTAAAAAACAGACCCAAGAATGATTCAGATTTCTGTATTAATGCTAGGAGAGGCGTATGCAAGTAGAGAAGAAATATGAAAATGAAATTTTAGAAAAGTTATTCGTTAAAATTATTTTCCATAATGCTTCTCTATCATTGTTTGAACAAAATTCTATGGAGCTGGAGTTTTTTTCACTTCCTCTCTTTCACTCGGAGATTGCTCTTCAACAACAATTTTCTTGCTCATTTTTGAGCTATGAGAGGCCAAGAGATATTTGCTGTTTAATGTTCTTAGAGTAAGAAGCAGAAGCATCTTCTTCGGCTTGAAAATGCGATATATCATCACCATCAAGGCATCCAATACCAAATAACTGAAGACAGCGGCCCCGAGGCAGCAACTCAGCCAATATTTGACTTCTGAGTTGAGTAGCACTGTTGACAACGCTGCAAATAATGCTAGCCAAGCCAAAGTTATCAGAATACAGATAATAGTGTAGAATAATTCCCACCCAGCAAGTTTTTTCGTGGAGCTTGGTAGTCCGGCTTCAATTATTGCATAGTGTTTTTGAAGCACTCGAATGCGACACAGATTAATCGCTCCAAGAATCGCATAGAAACTCAGTGTTGCTGTCCCAAATGAGAGCCCAATCACGAAAATATAGGCGAATATAGGAGATTTATCAGCCGGAAATAAGTTCTTTCCTGTTTGAGAATTCAGGAAGATAGTCCAAGCCATGACATTTCCCATGAGATTGAGGACTTCGGTATAGAAGGATAACGTCCTGACGGAATATTCGGAAAAGTATTTCTCAGTTTTTGAAGTGAAGAGAGAATAAAGACTCCAGAATACTTTAGCTTCAGTCTTAGGCTCTTTATTTTCCGCACCTTCAATGCTGTCTGTTAGATCAACGAGTTCTTCACTCCAACTTGCAAAGTAGTCTCTTTTCACCTTCAAGGAGAAGTTGACTATTGGATAGAGAGCGATTAAAATCACCAAGATGAGAAGAGTGACTCCAATCGGCAAGAAATCAAATC
>ENA-UOTZ01002177-UOTZ01002177.1-compost-metagenome-genome-assembly--contig:-NODE-2177-length-10872-cov-11.923113_pt1 | contig 10872 bp, 1 predicted proteins | sample MGYA00238144_ERZ746983 | MGnify/ENA primary metagenome ERZ746983 (study PRJEB28759, sample SAMN06268863) | compost metagenome | isolation source: single cell | place: USA: California, Emeryville, Joint...
TTCGAAAATATTGCTTCAAGTCAAAATGGCGGAGTCTTCTCGGGATCTTTCGAAGTCTCCACTTCCAGCCAGATTCTACAAGAAAGCAGCATTGTGACCATTAACTTCAAGAACTCTTCGGCGAAGAATATCTCAGCTCAGAATGGAGCTGTCATTTACTCCAGAATAACAGCAGAGGTGCTGAACTTGACCTTGAACAACTGCTCAATTGAAGATATCAGCTCAACTCAGAATGGAGGAGTGATGTACATGTTTGCCTCCAATGTTGGAAGCGCTTCTACTACGTTAAGACTTCTTCAAAGCACAAGTACAACTGTGGGCAACGTGACGGTCTCCAACTCCAATTTTAGTAGTATCACTACTGAAAATGGGGCATTGATATATGACAGCACTCCAAACAAGACTCTGTCCATTTCTCTCCAAGCAAGTACTTTCCAATTCCTCTCTTCTGCCTTACGAGGAGGAGTACTGTATTTGACTCAGCCTCTTTTCTTAGCACAGGGCAACACCTTCATCAACTGTTCAGCGGGATTATCTGGTCAAGTCATTTATTCGCTTTCGGGTGATATAAATATGAATGACTTTAACGCATCAAACATGATAGTAAATATAACCTCGCTGTCAGATTTTGCTCCTACCAACCTGAAAATTGAATTTATTCCCTTGGACAGCTCCAAAACCTCACTGAGTCTTGAAAATTATCAGAATTTTTCTACGAATCCAATTGTTCCGAATTTCACCTCATACTCATTGAGTGAGTATAGCATCCGGCTGACATTGATATACTCCAGTGACCAAGGTTCTGCTGTAGTGCCTGATGTTTCCTCGGCTACTTCACTCAAAATGGCCTTCACGAACCAGAAAACTAAAGAAGCTCAAACTCACACAACCTCAAATTGTGCAAATTCAGTTTGCCAAACAACTCCCTTAGAAATTATCCTGGCAGGTAAAGCTGGGGATATGGTATTGGTAGACGCGACCTATACCTCTGAATATTATACTCAATTCCAACAATTTTATATAAGACTCAGAGGATGCGTCACTGGTGAAATAAATGACACATCCACTGGTGAGTGTAAACTATGCGGATACGGCACCTATTCGGTCAATCCCAATGATACGAGATGCAATGAATGTCCTCCGACCGCTATTTGTCAAGGAGGAAACAAAATTTACGTTAGGGAAAGCTACTACCGAAGTCCAGTTCCAACAGAACTGTTTATTGTACCTTGTAATGATAGTAATGGGACAAGGTGCAAAGGTGGGTATAATAATACTTGTTCCGAAGCATACACAGGTCCAATCTGTGCGCAGTGTAATTACGAAAACGGATATCTCACTTCTGCATCGAGTAGTTGCGCCAAATGCTATGAAAGAAACATGCTCATTGCTGTAGGAACCTTACTTCTCTTAAGTTCCATCGTCTATCAAATCGTGATGGTCATCGTCACGTACAGAGAAAACAAAAAGTCACATATCGAAGCGAAAGAGAACTCCAAACCAGAGGAGTTGCAACCAGGAGCTTTTATGGTTATTCTGTCTACATTTGCTCAGATTTCGACAATTATTTCTCACTTCGACGTTGGATCAGTCACAGGTCTCTTTAGTGTATCCGAAAATATAGGAGAACCCAACACCCAAGCTATTTTCTCTATGCAGTGCCTGTACTACCTCGCTGTCCCAAATGCTTTGCAAGCTCTTCAGTTCCAATTGATTTTCTACGTGTTTTCACCTCTGATGAAACTTGCCGCTGCTATCATTTTCGAGGTGATTCGAGGACTCATATGGAAAGACAAAGAGGGACTTGGCAAGAAGAAAGCTCTAATAAGAATTGGAGCAGTTGCTGTTACTCTTATTTTGCTTGAACAACCAGGAATCATCGGTATTCTCTGCGATTATCTGAACTGCACGCAGCTTGATCCTTACGTTGATGAGTATTGGATCTCTGCTCAAAATAATATTCAGTGTTACACCCCTGAATATTATCGATTTAGAAATATTCTGGTGTTTCCCGGTCTGTTCTTCTGGGGTTTGCTTGTCCCACTCATAATCTTCTTGTTCCTCAGAGCCAAGAGAAAGAAATTGTTTAACTCGCAGGGATTTCAGATTGTTTTTGGAAACTTCTACAATGGATACCAGCAAGAGGCATATTATTGGGGTATCATCATCATGAACTTCAAGATGATCATTTTCATCCTCGATTCGGTCTTGACATCCTCCCAAGTTGCAAAAGGCTTGGTGTATATGTGCCTCTTCCACCTATATTACCTGATCTTTAAGAGAAAACCTCCTTATAACCATATCTATCTCAACAGAGCTGAAAAGTATTGCAGCATAGCTTACATGGTCATTCTCACTCTGGTATTCTTCAGACTCACAGTCGAAACCACCGCCGTGCAAGATATTTGCAATGTTTTTATCCTATTAACAGCTGTGTTCGCTGGAGGATATATTCTTATAAATATTCTTTGGTTGCATATTTCGAAGGTTATCGAGACGATCGACAATTTTAAAGTTTCAAGGCTAACGAAAAAGGTTCTGAAAGAAACATTACAACAGTTGGTTTCGTACCACGAAACAAATCCTAAACGACTCGATGAGAGGGGCCGTCGATTTCCCATTTCTCTTGACTTACCTCCTAGGTATGCTTTTTTAAAAAATAAGATGATAATTGGTTCCTTATCTAAATTTAATAGTTTACGGAATACAGAAGAATACGAAACGAAGTTGAAGAACAAACGCAAGAAGCAATTCGAGTCTGTTAAAAGAAGAAGCACGGCCATTTATGCTAAATTGATAAAACCGTTTGCAAGACAGTCGAAAATTGAGGCTAAACCACATGCCGAAATATCAAATGTCGAGCTATCTCAGAAACCTCAGGAGATAACCACTATGAAAGATAAAACTCCGATTATCAACATTTCTATAATTAACCTTGAGCCTAAAATTGAAAAGTCTCCTTCTTCCTTGTCTCATTCATCGTCCTCAAGCCAAGAAAGCCCGCAACACATCCAGCTAAAAAAACAGGAAATTCAGTTGGAAAGCCCTTCATCCGAAAAACGAGACCTGCCCGGTGATGTGAGAGACTCTGATATAGGGTCACCTTCAAAGGAAGAATTAATTCCTAAGTTTGAATTTGGCATCATTCCTCAGAAGAAAAGAGCAAATAGTGGCAATGATTGAGTGTCTGAACTTGAAATTGCTCAAGTTTTCATTTTTAGATATATCTCTTTCATAATGTTTTATTGAAAGAATTATGATTAATAGTAATTTGGCTTGAGGTCTGCTCAGACATATTGTTACATCTTCACAAATTGTTAAACCAAAAATCAGAATCAAAGAAAATTATAATATTCTCATTCATAACAATTAACATTTTTCATCAAATAAACTAAATTCATAAAAAAATTTTAATTTGACTTTGAAAATCAGTATGAAATACTCATTACCATGAGTTGATAGTTGGGAGTACATTGAGAACTACTATTCTCTGAGATTCGATGTGGCGAATTTTTCAGATAAATTTCACCTCATTACCTTCCTGTCGGCGAAACTCTGCCTTATTTCCCTACTGAAGATTCCTCAATGATAATCATGCTCTATCAATCAGAGAACTCTGGGACGATCCAATTACCGACAGGATGCAGCCATGGAGTGGACTTGGCAGCTCCAGAGTCACCTTACTTTACAAATAGACTCATATCATCGATCCAAAGAGAAAAAAAAAATTTTGGCAACGATAGTCCATATGCACACAGAGACTCTAGGTTCGATCTTGAATTCTCAAGGGTGCGTCTTCTGGCTCCCAAATCCAACTATTAACTTAGAAGAGCTTCTGGGAATCTGCAATCAAATACGAATTTATTTGGATCTTCTTGTAGAGGCCTACATCTGGAGTTTATAAGTAATTCCCAGATAGCTCTACTTGAGTTCAGCAAGGATTGATACGGAATCTGTAGTATTGTCTCATCTTGCTGAGAATATGACAGGACAAAATCTTGACAGCTCGAAGCGGTTAGCTTTGATCTTGAATCTGTGCAGTATTGATACTCGAGGTCATTAGATGTTTGAAGATAGAACACCAATACGGTACAGTTTACTCTTTCTTATGAGATACTTTCTCCCTTCTAATAAAGAGCAAGAAAATAGAACATGACGAGAAAAATCTTTGGAATTCATCATCATGTTCAGAAGCAGGTGAAGATCATTAGAATTGTGAATGAATCTTTTCGTAGTTTTCTGTTCACGAGGTGGCTAAAAAGCTCTCATTTTGCTACGACACTTGTTCAAAGAGCGCCAGAGAGTTTTTAGTTCAAAAAAATTTAAAAAATCATCGAATCAAAAGAGCAGTGCTTTCCTTCAAGTCGTAATGAATGAGCGCAAAGAATTGCCTTATCCAGAAGCAGGATCGTCATAATCCAAAGAGTTCTACTGAGTAAAATAAGAGAACATTAATGATTAATAAAAATTTTTTTGTGAGTTTTTGCCCTTAAATCGGAGTTAATTGTGGTAGCTTCCGAGTCGCTCTGCTTTATTAATGGCTCTACTCATTAGAACTGTTTCACCTTTGTGAAACTTCATATATTTATATATATTTAGATGATGCATTTGAGTAATTGCTAAGTTAACTCATCTACAACTTATCCATTTCACATAGAATCTATTGAAGTCCTCCAAATAAACGGATTAACTTCTTGAACTTAGCCTTCGAGCCACAAAAATGCATCTAAGAGCTAATATTTAATTAGCTCGTTGCTCAACATCGCATAGGCTTGTGAAGCTTGATATCGTCTCTTATTTCTCATCAAGGATTCTATATTTCAAAAAAAAAGTAATATGATTCCTAGCAATTCGTTGGGTGATAATGCCAGTAATGAATCATACCAACCTAAATAAAATAGAGTTTTTTACCAATTTACACCTCTTAATTTTAAAAAATGTTTTTGCGAAGAGTGTTGTCTTTGTGAGAACTAACTCGATGAAAATTATGGAAATTGATAATAAAATAAACAGTTTTTACTACTTTATATGTTGTAAGGGAACCAATGCTGAGTATCAGCAGCAAACTTTATAGGATAACGCAAAAAAATTTAATCCTTTCTCTACAAAGCATTTTGATTCCAGACCAAGCTCATTTTGCTTTCTGGCAACTGGTAAGTGAGAATGCTAGCTTTCAATCGACCTTATTAATAATATCCAGAAAGCCGATCGATGCTCTTCGTCATAATTCTCAGCTTTAAGAACTATTTCATATAGGTTTAGACCACTTATATAATCTCTATTTTGCCTTCTTAACTTTTTCGAAGCTCTTTGAACTTAAATTAAAACATTCACATAACACGATATGATGTAACTTTAACTCATCAAACTTAATACATCTAATATATTACGAGTCCAATCTTGAATTATAATTTTGGAGCGTTAAATGTAAAGACTTCTGTCGACAACTTGGCTGCAAAAGCAGTAAAGATAAACAACATGAAATCGTGAAGACCATAGCTAACCTAGGGATATTAGAATTGACAACATCATCTGTGCAATCCCAGCGGAATCGAGTGTATCAGGAGCTACAAATCGGTCCTGGTAGGAAGATTCAGATATTCTTTTATTAAAGTCGGAAAAAAGTTTCTTGAGTTTTTTTATTAAGCCTTTCTCAATGAGAGACGCGCGGATTCAGATCAGCCTGCGAAATCAGCGTGATGCAAAATTTCAACCCTTTCTCCCTCGTTGATGTGTCCAAAGATGGTATAAAGAAATTGTAAGCGCATTGAGTTCTCTGAAGTCATTTTTGATTTATGAATATCAGGAAAGGATATTGCGTTTAGTTTTTGAGAAGCAGATTAGCGAAAATATCTAGTTATTGTCAGAAGTTCTGAGAACTTGAGTTCCAAATACTTTGCAAATCAACTACAATTAACTTTCCCATTTGTTTTTGCTCAAAGACATTTAATTCTGCGACTTTGTTATTTTTTTAAAGATTCCTTAAAAGGAATCAAACTGAATTTATTTAATATAATCAAACCAATCTTCTGGATTAGGGTAGGGTTTTCTCCCCCTTCAATTTCTGTTTTTTTTTTTTGACTAACCATTTTCACTATGATTGCGCTAACGCTAATGTATATACTGACAGAATTCACCGATTTCTTCTTGGAATAAGGAGTTATCTTTCAGCTAAGCCCTATTACTGGTTGAGAATTTTCTTTCAAAAAGATCCTGGCGCCGCAATGCAGTATCTGTTGGAACCCCAGCACAAATTCATATTATTGGAGTTAAAGTAATTGCTTGGAAAGTTGCCTGTTATTTTTTCGATAATCGAAATTGAATGGACTTATGCTGAGCTCAGGTTTCAGGCTTTTTCGGCACAGATTCCCTCACGCGTGTTATGCGAGCTTTGAATTAAAAGTTAACCTCGAACAATCACTTTTGGCATTCTGCTCGCAACCCTTCTTTATTTTCCTAATGAAGATAATAAAATTATTGCAGTATTTCGTTAGTGTTTTATTCAGAAACCGCGGTTAGTTTTCGATAAGCAATTTTAATAAATTGCTCAAGCACCAGCCTGTTTAATAAATTCCTTTAAATTACGTTCAGATATATTATCTATATTCCAGAATAGTTTCCGAAATTAATTTCCAGTTGTGTTTTGACTACGTCTGCTAAATCTTCTCTGAATTACCTCTTCAATACTTCAATGCTCTGAAAAGTGCTAAATAAATCTTGATGAAGGAAACTAATGCGGAGTTCTAAGTTTTTCTGTGCAAAGTTTAGATACGCCGTATTAGAATGTAGATGATTATTATACCTGTGAAGAAGTTCTAAATCTATAATCAGGCTTTTGTTAAAACGCTCTTGAATTAAAAATGTGCTGATGCTAATTAAATTTGAGATTTGTGCGTTTATCATTTCGAGCAATAACCGTATTTTGATTATGACGTACCTCGCATTAATATTGCTCTTTGTCTTAAATAAGCTTCTCGATGATTCATTTAACAACTCACAGTTAAAAACAAATGAAGACAAAAATGCTTAAATTTACCTTCCTAGTATGGCTGGTTTTCCTCTCATTTACCATCGCCAAAGATCTCACCGTGGATGCAGATCTCACTAGCGCGGTGGGTGATACATTCCCTTCATTATCCGAAGCTATCAAAGCATTACATCAAGACAGCTCTTTGATCGATATCGATAATACGATAACACTCAAAGCTTCGTGTCTCAATGCGACTCAAGAGTTCCCTGGAGTCTATATCATTGGAACTGGGGTTGAGTCCTTGCTGATCCAATTTGAACCTGAGTCGACCCCAGAAACGATCAATCTACCTTCTCACTGCAGTCAACTCCCAACCGTCGTTATCTCCTCGAGTCATTACATTTACTTCCAAGCGATGAAAAATCTCATGTTTGTCGGCCTAAGTATTCAATTCTACGGTTCTACCGATGAAAACATGTTATATGATGTGGCAAATATCATCTTCTCCAATTTTTGCTTCCGCAATTTTGAACCCGATTATGAAACAGGCGACCTGCCTGAGGATTATATAAAGAATTTCGCCATCGATCTTACCAATAATTTCACAATGTTCAATGGAGTATACGAGTTTGATGGGCTCAAATCAATATTGTTAGGTGAAACCTCCCAAGTCGTAGTAAACTCAGTTAACTTTTTCAGTTTGAGCACAGTACGTGATCTTTCTCGCGCTGCCTTGAACGTATTAACGGGTTATGTATTAGACACCATCGTGGATATTAGCCAGACTCAAGTCTCTTGCGATTCTGGATCAATTATCATTCCCGTGATATTTTCTGCGACGTTTGTCAATAAAATAAATATTACTGGGTTTGATGTCTCAAACTGCGAGTTCAACGGGGAGTCAACAAACTTTCCAACCGTGATATACGTCGATGGAGCGTATAGTTTTCTCCTGGATAGCTTTACTGTTAACAACGTGAGCTACGGCTCCAGCGATCATAGGCTGGTGCGACTTTCCGCCGTCCAAAACATAACCATATCAAACATTGAGATTACCCAACTCAATGTGATTTCCAACGACGAAACTAAGGCTAATTTGGTTTATATCACAGACTACAGTTCTGGGTCATGGTATTTCCCAATGAAGATATATTTGATGAATTGGACGTTTAGTAACTGCGCAATATCTAGTAACGCTGATATTGTTTATTTACCCATCAATTGGGGCTATTGGAGTTATAGTGAGGTCAAATTCCAAAATATTTCTGTGTCAGATACAACTTTTGAATGGTATGCCACCTTTGTACGCGTTGAAATTAACGCAGTAAATGATGATTCCCTCTCATTGGACTTTAACTCAATAATAATTGATGATATTACTTTTCGCAGAAATACAATTTCTTACACCAAGTTATTTGGATTCGAGTATCCTTACTCTTACTCTATCAAGTGTGCGGAATTATTTCACGTTCAATTTTCAAATGTGGTATTGGAAAGTAATAGCTTTAGTGAGGGCAGCTTTGTAATCTCAGACGGGTTTTTAATTTCAGCCTCCAGCTTTACAGTGTCCAATGTCGATTTGGTGACAACTTCGAGTCTGTTTCTGAATACTGCCATTGTCAGCACCTTTTTCCTCACAAACTCTCAACTTACGGATATTACGTTATCAGACCGATCAGGAATAGCCATCTCAAGCATAACCGATGAGAGAGATTGGAGATTAGAGGCTTGTCACAATGATAATGACTACGCAATTTTTGCAGAAACAAGGCCTTTTATCGTTTACAACACTACCTTCACGAATGTAAACGCTGACCTTAACTCAGTTCTCTTCAGCAGCACTAACCCAACAGTGCTCATCCAAAACAACACTTTCAGTCAAACCACACTCAATAACGCAAAACTATTTGAACTCGGAAGATACCTTTATTTTCTTACTCCCGTGTCTTGGTACTTTGATGGTGAGTCTTACATCTTTCTCAATGGGTGGGCGAGAGAATATGTAGAGGTCTTTGAAGCTGTAGAAAACTCAATTTTTCGAGAGAATCCTGAGTTACAACTGATATATAGTAGCACAAGGACAACTATCGAGACTTATGACCCTGATAATTCGATATTTTTTATCAGTGTGCAAGACAACTTAATTGACACTCTTCAATCGACTCAAAACAGAGGTTTGATTATATTAGCTGACTTTCAGATTTATAAAAGTACGGCTTTACTCGAGGGCAACAAATTAGTCTCGGTTTCAAGCGATACCAACATCAATTTATTTCAAGGAACGACGATTGAACGAGTTATTGTTGTTGGCAACATTCTATCAGAGTTTCCATTTTCAGGATACTGGTTCTCGTTGAGCTCGGAATACCTAGAGACCGTGATTTTAGATTCCAATAGCTTGACAAGCACTCAGAAAATTGGAAGCTTGTTCATAGAATCTAAGGAATGTGGTAAAATCCTGATAAATAACACGATATCTTTGGATAATCAACCCGAAAGGACTTTACTCAGCATAAGTTGCGATCTGATAGATTCTGAAGTGCGTCTCCTAAACTCTAGATTCGAAAATATTGCTCAAACGGTTACAAGTGGTGTCTTAGGTACTCTCAATATGATTTCAATAACGACTAAGACGAGATCGGAAACAGGAGTTAGTCAGGTCTCGATTGAAAATAATGTGTTCAAGAGCATCAATGTTAACGGAGATGAAGGCTTTACCTCAGATATATACGAAAATTCTTTCATCTTCATATTGGCTCTTGACTCCACTCTTAGTTTGAAGAATAATACCTTCAATCAAATTACAGTCATTCCACAAGGAAACGTGTTCACCTTTTCTATCCCGACGATAGATCTCGCCGATACGACGTTTAGCAATTTCCAGTTCTGGGACCCAAACGGGGCGTTCAAAATGATCTTATTCAATCTTTCCATGACGAATTGCAGTTTTAAATCTAATATGGGGTTCGATCCTGATGGGTTTGGTTTAATGAAGTTAACGAATCCAACTCCGAAAAATCATGATACACTCTTGAAAGTGTCCATAAGTAATTGTACGTTCGAAAATAATATTTGCCCTTCAAGCACTGTCCTATACACAAAAAATTCTCCTATTCAGCTGTCGATGAGCGCCACGAATTTCCGTAATAATTATGTAACTTCAGTGGGTGGGTTGCTAGAATTCACTAATATCTCAAATGCCAGTATTGAGACGAGTGAATGCATCTTCGAGGCTACTGAAGGTTATCAATCAAAATACTCGGAATTGAAGGTCTTCTCTTTTCAAAATCTAGGCTCAAATGTAAATTTGACGATAAAAGACTCGAGCATGGCGATCGGAGATAAGATTGTAGGCAGTTTCATTCAAGTGATGAACCAAGAAAAAGTGAACTTGAATATTTCCAATTTTATTCTAACGGCGGCTGCTGCTAAGACAACGACGGCGGACACCTTGAATCACTTTTCGATACTTGTAGCCGATAATGTTAATGCCATTATTGGATCTCTTGAAGTTAACAGTGTCGCGATGAGTCAAGTGGGTTTGTTTGTTTTGAACTGCAATTTAGCAAACAACCTGAACCATATTTGGAGTTTACAAATTTGGAACAGCTCCTTCACTGGAATAAATCTCACTCAAGGCCTCATCACCATCAATTCCGACGGATATAAGCATCAAGCACTAGATAACCTGACTGTGTGGATTCAAAACACGACTTTTGAAAATATCGACTGGTCAACGAATACTGGAGGTATCCTAACCTCGACGACATCCCTTATCGGCAAAAGTCAAGGAAGTGAATATGCGATTACTATTACGAACTGTACCTTTAAGGATTTAAAGGGAACTCAAGGCTTGATCTACGGTGGAGTTGAATCAGAATTCAACTATATCCTGTGGCTCG
>ENA-UOTZ01002178-UOTZ01002178.1-compost-metagenome-genome-assembly--contig:-NODE-2178-length-10868-cov-53.521360_pt1 | contig 10868 bp, 9 predicted proteins | sample MGYA00238144_ERZ746983 | MGnify/ENA primary metagenome ERZ746983 (study PRJEB28759, sample SAMN06268863) | compost metagenome | isolation source: single cell | place: USA: California, Emeryville, Joint...
ATAGGGACTTTCCAAAATAGGAGAAGATATATCTGATAATATATCTGTATACAGTTCTAGGTATTGAACAGCACTTTCGGGACGAAAAAGACAACATTAATGTAGGGATAAAAGTAATGCAAATAAACCTACTCAGATAAAAAAGAGGGGAGATTAGAATTCTGTTTTCATTCGATCAATAGGAGAAGAAAAAGCACTCATCCATAAATCAACTATTGGCAAATGCACGATTCCTATTGGCTCTATCGACCTAAAAGGAGAATTTTGCGAGAGAATTTTCGTTCATATATCTCCCCCTATCAGCAAATGTACAAGTGGCTTTCACTTACTCTAAAAGTTCAGAAACAATTTCTTATAATTAGCATTGATTGTTTAGAAATATGAATGTATTTTCTCTTTCTTCAGTCTAATGCTTAGCTTCGATAGGAGAATCTCTCAGATTTGTCAGGTATTCTTCGAGTCTTGGTGATGGAAAGATATGTTGTGGCTTATTTTTATTAAATTTTTTTTCCCTATCTCTTTCTCCCTCCCTCCAGAAATCCTTGGATATTTTGAGTCGATAAGAACTCTTTTCTTGAAAAGCTTTGGAGAATCTCACTAGAAATGCTTCAATTCAAAAATCGGAATAAACAGATAAATTATGATGCATTTCTGTTGACGCAAAGACAATCCTGTTGGGTCCGAATTAGTTAATAGCTCGGTCAATACCCAAGAAACGATCTCATTACATCGCTCTTCTTCGTTCTGATAGCTTAGTAGAATGAACTTAATCTGAGGTGAGAGCAGTCAGTTTTCTTTCCAAAGATTTCACCATGATTTAATTAGATTTCCTAAGTATATTACTGTTTTCCATAGGGCTCTCTCGTGTTTTATTATGATTCTGACGAGTAGCTAATTACTACTTTTACTTCAAAAAGTATAGAGTCTAATTACACAAAACTAATTTCTCTAGTTTATTTTCCTCACAATATTTCTCTCAAATTTACTCAATAGTAGTTTCTAACATTGTTTTAATGACTAAATGCATTGTAAACTCTTTGATGTAAATTACTCTTCCTGTTTGATTGAGTAGTAATTAATATTGACTGAAAAGAGATAGAATTAGCTCCTTTTGAATTCATCTTTGAAAATATCTTTAAATTCTTAACTTTATTTGAATAGCATGATATTATCTAAAATCTTGAAGCAATACAATACTGGTTTATTCTATCATTAAAAAGCCTTTTTCCTCTTATCATTACCGTCATCACAATTTTGAAACCATTTCGAGTTTTTCATTTCAATCAATTACCTTTACAAAGATTCTCACGAATGTTTTTTCAATGTTTTGAATCAATAAATTCATTCAGACTTCTAAACTTATACAGATTAATATCCTCCTTTACACGACCCATATGATACCTCCAGCCAAACAGCATTCTCCTTTCCTGCACTAAATGGTGGAATAGCACATTAAGGACAATTTGGAGCTTACTTTCTCTTTCTTGTGGAGAAGACAAGAGATTTCAGGCTACCAAAATCGCAGCCTCAAGGACATTACTGTACGAAATGAAAAAATTGAGAGCTTGATCGTGAAGACTTGTTCCGTTTCGTTTTCAAACTTGTAAAAACTGTACAAACCCAACTGGCCGTCCTTGAATTCACCTGAGGAATCTCATCCTTGCTTTTTGTTATGTAGCAACGGCTAATTTAAACCATATGATTAAGGTTTAGCCTCCAAGGACAGCAGTTCCAAATCGATTTGGGTGTTATCAAAAATACAGCCCACAGCTTGAATCGAACCTCCCGAAACAGCTTACGACGAGTTCCCTTCATACAGTATCCTCTTCAGCCAGAAAGTGTCGACTTGAGCAGGCCAATGCAAAGAAAACTCAGAAAGATATTTGATTAATTTTACAATTTTGAATTATTATAAAATCGATATTTTGTCTTCAATACAACGGATTTCAAAGCTAATTTAACTCCATTATGTCCTTTTTTATTAATAATGAAAAGGAGATGACGTATACACATAGTCATTACAAAATTTGATGAATAAAGGCAGAAAAGGGTAAAAATATTTGGTACCATTCGGATTCCCATTGGATTAAGTTGAGACTTCACCAGTTCATATATTTTCACGAAAGATTATTTTCTTCACCTCAGAAAATACAATTAGCAGCAGAGTGTATCTTCCTATCTGTAAAATTGGATTTCTGTGCAAATTGAGAGTGAAATGAATCGGATTCATTTAGAGAGACAATAAAATTGGAAGCAAGATAATTCAAAACAGAGTTTAGAATAAAATTCATGTCGAATTCCTTAGGTTGGATCGTCAGACCCATTGCTGAGTTCTGGAATTATCACACCGGTGATCCAGTCCTCCAAGACCTCAAGTTAACTGGCAAGCCATACCACACCCGCTTGTTGGCAGCTGAGAAATTGAACGTCAACAATGAATTCACCGAGAGACAGAATAAAATGTACAAGGAGCCAACCCTCAGCGGATTTTTGGAGGAAAACTGGACCCGATTCACAGTCCTCGCATTTGCTGAGCGTCTCTTCGCCGTGAGACAAGCCTACGACATTCTTAAATCTCGCTTGCAGTTCTCTAACTCCACAAGCGGTGCTCTCAATGCGATTAAATCCAGAGGTCTCGTCGGCGGAGTTTTCCGTGGTAACTTGCTGAATGTTTTACACCAGAGCATCGTGTTCTACCACCCTCTGGTCCTCTCACACGGCAGTGTTGCCAATTTCATGGTATATTCATTACTTTTCGAGGCTATCTCCTATCCTTTGGATACAGTCAAGACCCTCGTCTACGCAGATGTGAAAAAGACCTACTCCAGTGTTTTTAATCTCCTCGCCAAGAATATTGAGGCTGAAGGAGCAGGTTTTCTTTATAAAGGTATCACATTCAAGCTCGCTTACAGCTTTGCCTTCGGCTTGAACCTCGCTAGCGTCTGCTACGACAGCAGCTTGTGCTGGATCACCACCCCACTCTGGCTCGCAGCCTACCCATTGTTGACAATGAAAACCAGACACCAAATCTCAGGCTCCACCCTCTCATATTATGACTTCGTCAAAAACCCTGAAACCCTCAAGGTCAAAAACGCATACGCTGGATTTATCCCATTCGCAGCTGTGAACCTCTTGGCTGCTTGGTCGTTCCCAAGCCTCTTCTCTGACGAGAAGAAGTACAACGTTCTCAAGGAAATTACCGAAAAGATGCCAACCCACGGCTTCAAGTCTGAGAGAAACTGGGCTCACGTCTAAAAGGCAGTTAGCAGATATGCATAGCAAAAGAGAACTTCTTTTGCGTTTATCACATTGAACAGATTCTTTTAAGATCGAAAAAAGTAGAGTTCTATTTTCACAGTGCATATTGCGAAAAACTTTGCTTCTTCAAAATAAATTAGCATCTGAACCATTCTCATTCAGAATAACATCCAGTATTTTGAAATAGGAGAGAATTAGTAAGACTAATGCAAAACAACAAAGAAAAAGGTAGTTGGAAGATAACTCCAATTCCCTCATACTAAGCTATATGTGTTCTATTTTAAGATTAGCAACTGAGGAAATAGACCACAAATTTTCGCCGAGATGGTTTACCTGCATCTGAGAAAAACCTATTAACAATAAGATTTGATTATTAGATCTTGAAGGATTTGCTGAATATTCCAGAAAGAAATAGAACCAACCACATTGAAAACATTTTAAAACGGCTTTGAAGTGAATCTTTTGGGAGGAAGCAACTGTTACAGTTCTCTCACGAACTTGAAAAAAATAAAACTGTTATATAAGTCAAAAGTTTTTGATCGTTGTTCTTAAAAAGGTAATTACGGAAAAGTCTCTGATAACTTTATGAAATACTGGTAAGTAATTTAATCGTGTCTAAAATCTAAAAGTCGCAGCTCGAAATAAACTAAATAAAAAAAAACCATCAAAGAGAAATGAGCAATAGACCCTGGGAACCAAAGAAACCCAAAGAGTGGACATATTGGAATTTATTGGATCCGACAACAGTTCCAGGCTTTTTTGTTTACAGCATTATTGCATACATCTGCAGTGTCGTGTTTTCAAGAGTCGCCGCACCATGGGTAAATAAACAAATGGAAACTGACCAAGAAGAAACCAAGAAGAAGATACTCGCTCGTAGAGAACAGAAAGAAAAGGAAGCTCAAGCACTTCTTAGCAAACTAAATTAACCACATCTATATTGCTGCTTCTGTGAACTACATTCCGAATAGAACCCTTTCGAAAATTCTGTTATCCATGACATTTCTTTTGTAAATTCCTGGCAAAAGTGTTGTATTTTTCCAATAAAATTTCAATACTCGCATAAGTTTTCACCACATTAGACAGATCTAAGGCCAATCGAGAATAACAATCATAAGTCATATAATCATTGCTATAGTTGATGGCCTAATAATCTATTTAAAATCTCGTCTAAAACCATCTTACGAAGATCTAGTGCCTAATATGATATGACAATCTTTATTCAACTGGAGCAAATTGATGATTGATCTTGTAATAAATTGCTTACGAAAAGGATGACATATCTAAAGTGCAATGACAGACTTTTGAAGATATATCTAAATAAACTGGCTGTCTAGCCAATATTAACTAATAATGGCTTAGTCTGCAAGGTGGGAAGAATATTGCGGAAGAGCTTGCGATAAATAGTCATCGTCGACTTCGTTTTCTCCGGGCCAATAAATTCTCTGTCTTGGACTGGTAAAATCAGTCCCGAAAGTGGTTCTGAAGTTGCCGGAGTAGGTCTGGCCTGGATTATATTCCTTTCATAATGAAGTTGTTAACTCGGGAAGAAAAATTAAAGAGGTTTACAGCTTTCTTCTTGGAAAACTCAGGGTTACCCGCCACCTTAAACCCTCTAAAGTCTTTTTGGTAGTTTGTTTCTCCTAGGAACGGAATGGACTGAGGGAAAACTTGCCTAAGAGAGCATTGGTTAATAAGCTTCTGTCTCAAAATGACTCATGCATACTCTTTCATTTTTTTGGTGATCATATCATTATCATCTTTCTGTGCCACTGGAACACCAAAATTATCTTTGTATAACGTCTTGCCTTTTAGCTTGAGCTCTGGAATAATAGTGATCGGTTGAATTGGCCTTTCATAATTGATGGCATTAGTTCCCCAATCTACATACTCGCTCTGCAAGGCAAAAATCATCAAAAATGTGCAAATTTTCATCCTTTTTTACTCGATAGTTGGATTTTCCGCCGAAAGGAATTTGATAGCCTGGTCCTCGATTAGGGCCTGCTCTCTGTGGAGGTTTCATCTTCCAGTCTTTGAAGTCCGCCTTGAGAGTTTACAAAACAGTGTAAAACCAACTGATCAATAGAGAACTGCAATATACTCTTGATGTGCTTTGATTATCCATCGCTTGTCTCTTCTGCATCGTTGTATAAAAATCGTTTTTCATCACAATGCCTTTCGCATCAGCAGGGTGCTCAACAAAATCTCTTTGGTAGAGACTATTTCCCATTGTCTTATAATCAAGATGGATCCTGTTAACTCTCTTCGGGATCTTGAAGAACGGCTCCCATTGGTCAGTGTACTTCATTCTCAATTTCTGCAAAAAACAAGTCATTTGCTATTTTAATCACAATTATCATGGCAATACGCTTCTTGTAGTCTGGGCAGTCGAGAGTCTCGGCTCGGCGGGTCTACACACAAATCATAAGACCCAAAAGATTATAAAAAGTATGAGAAAATAAGCTTTCGAATAGCTAATTGTACCAAGGAGAAAAAATTACTCTGTCTCTATTTGTAATCCTGCACCGTTGGCTTTTCCATTGCTAGATTGCACAGTATTGGTTTTTGCTTCAGTGTTCTCTACGGACTGCTGCAAGGTTCTTATTCGGTCTGTTTGAGGCGATAGAAACCCTCCGTATCTCGTAGAAATTGATCCTTGCTTTTCGGTATAATCGTGTTGATAAATCGATCTCGTGTCGGATACATCAGGATTCATGTAGTGTAGAGTCATTTTATCGACGGGTTTTCCTCTGAAATTATTTTGGACAATTCGTGTGCGGAAAGTTGTTTTGTTGCTTCTAGCTGTAGTGTTCATTTCTTGCTGCTGGCGGTAATAATTGCTAAGAGAGGGATCGCGGGTCATGTGTGGGGTGCCTTGAGGAGAGAGCTGATTAGCTATTTGTGTCATTTATAAAGTTTATTTCGCAGCAAACAGTTCTATTTTATCACTTAAAATTAAATTATGAGTCATATCATGCGGATCTTCAGCCCACCTATAAAGTCGAATTGTCTCAGAAGAGTAAGTTTAACATCGAGATTTTGAATACAGGGTGAGAGAGATCGATGTATTGTCATTCAAGAAAATAACGATTCTCAGATTGAATGAAAAAATTCATAAATACAAATTTTTTTGTGCAATATAGGGGCAAAATTAAAGGAAATCAAATAAACTCGGTATGCAGCATTGAGCTCACTCTAATTAAATTTCCTTTTCTCTCCTATTTTGATAAGGAATTATGAAATGGAAAGTGAGTTTGTTTACTGCTAGGCTCGCTTTTAGATTCTTCCTCGAGTTCCATTCGTTGGCTCTTGTTTCCTATTCATAAGTACAATTAAATTTTGATAATTAGATCGTTATGAACTACCCATAGATATTTGCATTTCGCTTGGCCCATGGCTCTGGAGCAGCGATTGAGTCGCTTTTGAATCGAAATTCTTACGTCCCTCACTTATTTGCAAGCCGAGGCATTCACCATAAAACTCTCTCTTCTTTTCTTCTTCCTCGATTTCTGCAAACAGCTCAGTTTGTTGCAATTTGCCGGCTTTTTGCGCATTTGGATCGCCATGGTAAAACTGACTATTTCTCACATCGTCCACTGAAGAGAAAAGCGAACGATTTTCCACGCCTTCGCGGGCTCTCATTTTAGGTCCAAGATACCTGTTGAAATCAGCTTCAGCGGTCTCTCTGTACAAGTCAGGCAGCTCTTTGATCTTCGCGTACAGTAGTGACAGAGCGAACGGTTCAATCGTTTGTGCTTTCAGAGCGTAGCTCAACGCCTCAATAGTCTGGTTTCGGTATATGAGGAACAAAAGGCAGATATTCCCATGTTGAGGGGATTTGTTCAGGAACTCTTGGATTAACGCCTGCTCGTACTTCTTGAGCGAGAGTTTAAATATCTGTGCGATCTAACTAGTGGTTAGCACAAAAGATTTGGAAAAATATTAGATACTTGCTTTTCTTCAATGGCTTTCTGCAGGAAAAAGAAAAATACCTCCTTGAATTTTTCACTGCAAGCTTGTTTTTCATGATCTCCCTCAACAATCGCTCGGACGAAGTTATAGCAGAGGATGAACTTCTTATATTTAATTAGAATCGTTATCAGACGCTTCGCGTTGTCCTTTTCGTCCCATCTAATGCCGCTGCCTCTGACGAAAATCATGAGTTCGTCTGCGCAGTCGAAATTGTAAAGTTTATTCAAGACAAACAACTTCCAAACATCGTCTTTAATTTCATAGCTCGTCAAGTATCTAAATTTAGTTTAATAAATAATTTCTTAGTGATTAATCTGACCTGCAGGCGTCTCTGGCCAAATCGATGAACTCTTGCTGTTTTTTCTGAAGGACAGATTTATCCTGATTACTCTTGTCAACCTGGAGTGGGTACGCTTCTATCATCTTATCTAAGCAGATCAAACCTGATGAAATTGAGAAATCTTCATCGGTCTAGATAAGGGGGTTAATTTGGTGCATTTCGTGTTAATGAATTACGAAATCGAAGGCTTTCATGAGCGATTCAGAGTAGATTTTGCTGCAATTGGCTTTGATTTCAGGCTTTTCGTCGAGGAAGAGATCTTCCGAAATGATATAGAAAAGCAAGAATTTTTTCTGGAACTCATTTGGGTTGCTTCTAATCCAGAGCAGGATCTCATTGGGTTTAGTAGGATATGAGAATTTTCGGAGCTCTGAGTCGATGTTGAGCAAATCAACAGATAGTCTTAGATCGATTTCGTTAGGGGGGCTAGAAAAGGTAGATTGGTAAGGTGTTAAAGCCATTCGATATTGCTGATACTTGGTAGATTGGGCATATGCTTTGAGTAAATCTCTGCGTCTGTTCCATTTATCGATTATTTTACTGAAACTTGACTGATATGATGTAAAGAACTCGTTGGCTTGCATCCACAGTACAAGGTTTGTGTAGAACAATTCGTTCTGCACCATTCTAATGAATTTTGAAGTGTCAATTGAGGGAATTGGCTTGCCAATTACTCTTTAAGCTGTTCGAAGCTCACTTTCAAATCTCCTGGCTTGCCGCCACTTTCAACGTCAAATTCATCAAGCTCTTGCTTTCGAAGATGGCTCCCAGAGTCTGAGAGATGGCTACTTGCGTCTGATATACTTTCGCCATTTTGAGAAAGATTGGCAATTTGTACTAATGAGAAAAAATGATAATTCTTATTCATCCGATTCAAACAAGCCAATGTTACCGGTGAGGAAATCGAGAATTATCGTGAGGCCTTGAAGGAACCCTCGGTATGAGACTAATTTCTCTGTGTCCGATTCGATATTAAGATCTCCGAGGTTTCCTTGATTCAAATACACTGCGCCCCTTATAGAGTTCACTACTGTCTGGTAAACTCTCTCACTTTTTTCGACTGGAAAAGATTGAATGAAAAATAGACAGGAAAGAATCCACTTACGTCTTTCTCTAACCACATCAATAACGGCTTGATAATAGTCCCTGTCAATTAACGCGATCAAAAATAGCTCTCTCAGCGGCTCTTCTGATCCAATTGACGCCTTTTGTAATTCCTCCAACGTTTTTTTCACTTTATATTGACCTCCAAGCGTCAATTCGAAATTTTTCTCAAACAGACTCTGAGCATTGACTGCGATATTCTCAAATTCCTATTATTGTCAGTCACAAAGTTAACTCTGTGTTTAATTCTTTGAGTGTACATCAATATCTATGTGGTCTGAGATTTTATTTTCATCAATATATTCTTGGATCGTGTCGGTAACGATCAGGCTGCCGTGATTGAGCACAGTAATTACTTTAGAAGTCAATTCTGGATGATGAAGAAGATAAATCTATATGAGACGAAGGTAACTCCATAAAAATCACTTTTAGAATCAAGAGAGCAGGCGCTAATATGCGCAGAGCTAAACTCTCGTAGTGGCTGGTTTTTCACGACGGCTCCGTAGTTATATGACGCCTCGAACACCTTGTCTTGAGAGAAGACGGTTATTTTAAAATTCTCTTCAACCAACTAGCAAAATATTTCTGTCGTAAGGTCAAAATCTGCGGGATTTTACCTTAGTTATAAGGAAAAGCTTTGCAGTTCCAACTTCCACTGTGTCTCTAAATGCACCGAATTCATGGAATAGCACTTTTCTGCTTCCAGGGACTTTCTGCTGGAAAGTATCAAGCCATTCTATACGTATCGACTTTGAGGATTCAAACAAATAAATCATGAACTAACTTGATTCTTGATTAAAATTCGCGAGCTCTGCAGAATGAACATGGAAGTTCCCTTGAACGTCTAGCAGTACTCCAAGAATAGGCTTTTTGATATTGCCATACAGTGCGAAGCTAAGAATTTTAGCTCGTCGTCCTAACATTCCAAAGAAATCAATGACTCTATGCTCGGAAACTCCAATACCTTGATCGAGTTGCGGAGAAATCACTGTTACCAGGGTCCTTCCTTCGTCTTTATAGACGAACAATTTGTTTGCGTTTGTCACGGCGACGAGATATCCAGTTTCAACGTCACACTCCTATATATTTATTCAAAATGTCGAGAGAATCCCCAATAGCAATCTTACCATTTGCTCAATGCGCTCTGGAATAGTTAAGTAGGGTGCCAAAACATGATCAAACTCCTGCATTAGATACATCAACGATTGCTACCAATCACAAATAAATACGCTGTATCGAAGGATTTTGCCATTTGCAAGCCCAAAAAGTATCCCAGCATACCCATCCTTCTGTTTCAGGTGAGTCATTTCACATGCACTCGTCACCGAAGCTTTAGCCTCATACTCTCTGACTTTGTGGATATTCTGGATGCTTCTGATCTGAATTAGCGGTTCTCCCAGTTTCTTCTCGATGATGAGTATGAATAGATTATTGAACAAGTTCGCTCGTATAATACGACCCTATTAGAGCATTCGTTTAATTGGTTGCGCTATTTTGTTATTATTACGCTGCTGATGTTTTGCGAAAATAGAACTCTCTTTGCAGGTATGTCGACCAAGCTGGTATGTGAATTGAAATTAGGTCCAGGAAAGTGAAATCTGAAAAAGGATACCGTATCTGCTGTGAGTTGTAAACGATAAGGAACCGGTTGTTCTCGCTGAGCAGGTATTTTGTCTCGTCATGGCTCCGCTGAGTGAGGTTGAGGTTAATGTTTAGTATCGATGACATATCTTGAACACTCTAAAAATTTATTTGGCAAAGGTGGTCAATTTGAATCTCAATAATAAATACGGATACGCGCTTTTTGGATTTAAATTGTCAATGACAATTCCTTGTGGAGATTGATAGAATGATAGAAGATATTCATTCTGGAATGAAGAGAAAGGAGAATGTGTAATTCTTTGGCAGCCATTATGAAATTTGATAATAAAAAAGACTTTTCGTATGAGATTCAAATCATTTTGTAGAGCTTTTACGTGATATAAGAGGTCAAGAAGGAAGAGATTGTTTAAAAGTTGAACCGCAAAATTAAACAGGGAGATATGTATCAGAATGACGAGGAAAATGGTATATTTCAGCGTGCTAGCAAAAAAATTTTCTTCTTTAGTTATGAAAAAAAATTGAAACTCCTTAGTACAATAATCCTTGATGGATCGCACGGTTTATGTTTTCAGCTTGAAAGAGCTCTCTAAGT